>Ga0194055_10003068_pt1 | contig 13016 bp, 9 predicted proteins | sample SepL449m_MetaG_FD_155482 | JGI IMG/M metagenome (GOLD analysis project Ga0194055, IMG submission 155482) | Anoxic zone freshwater microbial communities from boreal shield lake in IISD Experimental Lakes Area, Ontario, Canada - Sep2016-L442-9m | ecosystem: Environmental > Aquatic > Freshwater >... | reverse complement strand
ATCATCGGGCCGGGCGCCGACCGGTTGACCATCGACGCCGCCGGCAACAGCCGGGTGCTCTACCTCAACAGCGAGGCGACCGGCACCACGATCAGTGGGCTCACGATCACCGGGGGCTCTGCCTTGTACGGAGCCGGAATCTGGGACGAGGAGGCGGGCGAGGCCCCGAACCTCTTGATCCTCGACCACGTGGTCGTCACCGGGAACTCTGCCACCTCTGGGTCCGGTGGAGGCGTCTATGCCGGCAGCCTCCACCTCGTCGATTCGGTGATCTCCGGCAACAGCACCGTCGCCGGCGGAGGGGGCGTGTACATCAAATCTGCTGGAGGGTTCGACGTCGGGATCGAACGCTCGACCATCTCCGACAACTCCGCAGCTGCTTGTGGAGGAGGGCTCTACTTCGGTGGCACCGACTCCACGTTGACGGTGCTCGACTCGACCTTCTCCGGCAACACCGCCGACACCTCCTACGGCGGTGGGATCGACGTCGACGGCAACTCGGTGATCATCGCCAACTCGACCTTCTCGGGCAACACGGCGCAGGGCGGTGGTGGCCTCAACGCCGACACCGACAACGTGGTGCAGATCGCCATGACCACGATCACGGGCAACACCGCGACCACCACCGACGATCCCTACTACGCAGCAGGAGGGATCCACCTGAGGGCAGGCAACACGCCCGGTCCGCCCGCGCGCGTCTCCTCCATCGCGGCGCCGACGCAAGCACCGGTCTCCGGTGCGTCCGGGTCGAAGCACGGCGACGCCCACGTCCAGGACGTCGCGCACACGTCGTCGTTGGAGATGGCGGGCGTGATCCTCGCCGGGAACCACGCCCCGGCCGGGATGCCCACCGACCTCGGGGTGGGCAGCAACAGCCTCCACCCGGAGACGACCGTCCAGGCCGATTCGTCGATGGTCGGCGGCCTCGGCGTCAACGTCACGCTCGCCGGGTCGGGCCTGCTGCGCGGCACCGACCCGCAGTTGGGTCCGCTCGCCGACAACGGCGGTCCGACGCACACGCACCTGCCACTCGCGGGCTCCCCGGTGCTCGACGCCGGTCCCGCCGTCGTCCCCGACTTCCCCGACAACGCCGACGACCAGCGCGGGCCCGGCTACGACCGCACCAGCGGTCTCGCCACCGACATCGGTGCCGTCGAGGTGCAGATTCCCAAGCCTGCCCCCGAGCCCGAACCCACCTTCACCGGCTGAGAGCGTCTCCGGGGTTCCGACGCCGACCCGGGGTGACCACGGCGATGCCGGGACCGCTCAGGGGCGCCCGAGCCAGTCGGTGAGGGCGCCGTCGAGGGCTTCCGGGTCGATGGAGAGGTTGGCTCGCTCGGGCCGGTCAGGGTTCGCCACGGTCCGACCGACAACGTAGGCGTACGGCTGCCCGAGGAATTCCAGACACGACCACACGATGTGGCCGTCGCGTTGGGCCCAGGTCGGCTCGAGGATCTCCAGGACCCGGGTCGACGGGTCGGCGAAGAGCAGGTTCGTGAACCCGGCACCCGTCGGACCGACCACCACCTCGGCCTCGGCGAAGAGTCGGATCTGCTCCGCCACGGTCGACGTCCTTGGATGCACCACTTCGAAGCCGTGGCGCTCCAGCACCGGACCGAGCGCCACCTCGTCGACCACGCGCCCGTGCAGGCAGTCCGAGCGCGAGACGTAGAGCCGGCGGGCCGGGTTGGTCCGGGTCACGCCGGCCGCCGCGAGGAGTCGCTTCCGGAGTCGGCGACCGGCCTCGGGATCGGTGGAGGTCCAGGCGGGGTGCGAGGCGAACCACAGGCGGTCGCAGACCCAGGTGTCGTCGTGATGGAAAGGCAGGATCCGGTCTTCGGGGATCCCGACCATCCGGAGCGTCTCGGCCTCGAACCCGTCGCTTCCGTCGTGCACCGCGAACCGCGTCCCTCGGGGGAGGTGCTGCGCCAGCCCGTCGAGTCGGAGGAGTCCGTCGTGGACCCAGTGGAACCAGTTCCCCCGGCCGGAGAACTCACCCACCAGCGTGCACACGTCGCCGCGGATGCGCTGCGCCTCCCGGGGAACGGGACGCACGAAGTCGGGCTGGGCCTCCAGGTGGGAGCGCCCGTAGACCGCCTCGGCCGCGAAGGCGCCGTCGGGCAGGACGACCAGCCCGTAGCGGCCGCGGAGTCGACCGTCGGGGAGCCCGACCAGGGTGCGGCGCGGGCTGTGCGCTCGGGCGTTCTCGGTGAAGATCGGGAGCGGTGTCCCGAGGGCCGTCGCCGGGGTCCTGGGGCGGGTCGACTCCGGTGCCAACTCGACCACGGCGAGATCGTGAGCCTCGGCCCAGCCGGGAAGGTCGTCGACCACCGGCGGGCGCAGCCAGGCGGCCGAGCGTGCGGCCCATGGATGCGCTCGGTGTCCGAGTCGGGTCGCTCCGAATCGCCGCCAGACCCGTGACGCCAGGGCTCGGAGGTGGCGCCTCGGCCCGTCGACGTTGTTCACGGACCTGGTGGCGGGGCTCAGATTCCGGGGGTGAAGTTGGCGCTGGTGGGCCGCCGGTCGCCGCGTTCGATCGCTTCGACCAGGATCTCGGCGATGTCTTGGACCTGGACGTTGTCGGCGCCCTGACCCTTCACGCCGTCCTCGAGCATCACGTAGCAGAACGGGCATGCCACCGCGACGCGCGAGGCCCCGGTGGCCAATGCCTCCTGGGCGCGCTCGGTGTTGACGTTCTTGCCGGTGTGCTCCTCCATCCACATGCGTGCGCCACCGGCACCGCAGCACATGCCCTTGGTGCCGTTGCGGGGCATCTCGACGATGTCGATACCGGCGAGCGAGCCGATCACCTTGCGCGGCGCCAGGTAGACGTCGTTGTGGCGACCGAGGTAGCACGAGTCGTGGTAGGTGACCCGCTCGTCGAAGGTGGCCCCCGCGAGCGAGAGCGTGCCGGAGTCGATCAACTCGGTGAGGAACTGCGAGTGGTGGATCACCTCGTAGTGGCCTTCGAGCTGCGGGTACTCGTTCTTGATGGTGTTGAAGCAGTGCGGGCACTGCGTGATGATCTTCTTGACGCCCATGGCGTTGAGCGTCTCGATGTTCTGCATGGCGAGCATCTGGAACAGGTACTCGTTGCCCGACCGGCGGGCGGAGTCGCCGGTGCACAACTCGCTCGGCCCGAGGATCGCGAAGTCGATCCCGGCCCGCTGCAGCAGCGTGGCGACCGCGCGCGACGTCTTTTTGTTGCGGTCGTCGAAGCTGCCGGCGCAGCCCACCCAGTAGAGGTACTCGTGGGCGAACGGGTCCGACGGGTCGACGATCTCGACGCCCTCCATCGACTCGGCCCACTCACCGCGGTCACCCTGGTTCATGCTGTAGACGTTGCCCGAGTTCTCCATCGAGCGGTACGTGTTGCCCAGTTCGGTGGGGAAATCGCTCTCCATGAGGGAGAGGTACCGCCGCATGTCGAGGATCTTGTCGAGGATCTCGATGTTGACGGGGCAGTTCTCGTCGCAGGCCTTGCAGGTGGTGCAGGCCCAGATCTCTTCGGAGGTGATCCGTTCGAACACGTTGTTCGCGCCGACCGTGATCTCGCGGTCAACGCCGAGCGGCGGTGACACGACCGGGTCGCCGGTGGCCGCCATCACGGTGCCGATCTTCAGCACGATCTCGCGCGGGTCGAGCGACTTGCCGGTGGCGTGAGCCGGGCAGACCGCCGTGCAGCGGCCACACATGGTGCAGGAGTCGAGGTCGAAGAGCTGCTTCCAGGTGAAGTCCTCGATGGTGGAGGCCCCGAACGTCTCGAGTTCGGTCTCCATGAGGTTGGGCATGGGCTTCATGGCGCCCTTGGGGCGGTTCTGGTCGCGGAGGTACATGTTCATCGGCGACGTGACCATGTGCCGCAGCTTTGTGGTCGGCAGGATCACGAGGAACGCCACGAACGCCACGAAGTGAACGATCCACGAGGTGCGGTGGAGGTTGCTGAGCGTGCTCGGCGACCAGTGCTGCACCACGCCGGCCACGCCGTACCCGACGAACGACCACCGCTCGATGCCCGGCATGCCCTCGTAGGCGATCCGGAATCCCTCGATGAGAAAGCCGGTCAGGGCGATGACGAGGAAGGTGCCGAGGATCACGGCGTCTTCGGGACGGCTCTTGATGCGGATGCGGTACGGACGCTGGATGTAGCGCCGTCCGACCGCCCAGAGGATGCCGACGAGGAACACCAGGCCGAACAGGTCGGCCATGAACGCGTAGCCCTCGTACACCTTGCCGTGGAGGAACTTCAGGCCCTCGGGCAGCTGGTGGTCGATCTCGAGCAGGATCGTGGCGGCGAACAGCACCAGGAACCCGAAGTAGATGAACGAGTGCATCAACCCGGCGGCGGGGTCGCGCATCAAGGTGCGCATCCACACGCCCGAGCGGAAGTCGCCCAGGCGGCGGTGGACGTTGCGCTGATTGGTCCGGCGGTCGTCGGGGGCGCCGCGCTCGTAGTTCCGGATGCGCCCGGAGATCAGCACGGCGCACGCGACGAGCATCACGGCGATGGTCCCGTAGAACATCCAGTAGAGCGGGTCCGGGATGTTGATGAAGACCTGCCGGGCGACCTTCGAACGGTCCTCCCAGCCGGTGAGGCGCGGGACGATTCCCGAGACGATGGTCCCGAGAGCCGCGAGGACCCCCACGACGATGACGATCTGATGAGGTTTGGGCCTGCGCACGACCCAGAAACTACCCCAGCCGAGGGGAGGATCCGGACCCGGACCCGGACCCGTCAGTCGGCGCGGGCGTCGAGCTCGCGGACACGCGTGGCGAGCCCGACGAGCAGCTTGCGAGCGAAGGTCGTCGACTCCTCGAGCAGATCGGAGAACTCGCGCTGGCCGAGCACCACGAGCACCGTGTCGGTGGTGGCGACCACGGTGGCGCTCCGGGGGAGCTTGTCGATGAGGGCGAGGTCGCCGAAGAAGTCACCCGGGACGAGGTGCCCGACCTTGCGGCCGTTGCGGATCACGTCGGCCTCGCCGGACAGGATGACGAAGAAGGCGTTGCCGGCTGCGCCCTGGCGCACCACGACGTTGCCCGCACCCACGGCCCGCTCGGCGGCGGCGCTGGCGAGGGACCGCAGCTCTTTCTTGGAGCAGGCGGCGAACAGGGGGACCCGGGCGATCAGGTCGGCGGAGGTCGATCGAGTGGCCATGGCCCCCATGTTGGCACGGGGGGCCCAGAGTGGCGAAATCGCCGGCCGAAAACGGGGAATAGTCAGGGGCCCAGAAAAGTTGATACGTTCGTACTCAACTCTTACGGCTGGCCGATACGCTCGCCCAGACCTCGAATCAACCCCCCGAACCAACCCCCTACCTGGAGGCACACACCATGGCCAAGGCCGTCGGCATCGACCTGGGAACCACCAACTCGGTCGTTTCGGTCCTCGAGGCGGGTGAGCCCGTCGTCATCCCCAACTCCGAAGGAGCCCGCACCACCCCGTCGGTGGTGGCCTTCTCCAAGACCGGCGAGGTTCTCGTCGGCGAGGTCGCCAAGCGCCAGGCGATCACCAACCCCGACCGCACGATCCGGTCGGTGAAGCGGCACATGGGCACCAGCTGGACCATCGACATCGACGGGAAGGCGTTCACGTCGCAGGAGATCTCGGCCCGCACGCTGGGCAAGCTCAAGCGTGACGCCGAGGCCTACCTGGGCGACAGCGTCACCCAGGCCGTCATCACCGTGCCCGCCTACTTTGACGACGCCCAGCGCCAGGCAACGAAGGAGGCCGGCGAGATCGCCGGGCTCGAGGTGCTGCGCATCATCAACGAGCCCACGGCGGCCGCCCTGGCCTACGGGCTCGACAAGGAGATGGACCTCACCATCCTCGTGTTCGACCTCGGTGGTGGCACGTTCGACGTGTCGGTGCTCGACCTCGGCGACGGCGTGTTCGAGGTGAAGAGCACGGCCGGCAACACCAGCCTCGGTGGCGACGACTGGGACCAGCGCGTCATCGACTGGATGGTGGCCGAGTTCAAGAACGCCCACGGGGTCGACCTCGCCGCCGACAAGATGGCGACCCAGCGGCTGAAGGAGGCGGCGGAGAAGGCCAAGATCGAGTTGTCCTCGCTGCAGGAGACCTCGGTCAACCTGCCCTTCATCACCGCCACCCAGGACGGCCCACTCCACCTCGAACTGACCCTCACCCGCGCGAAGTTCCAGGAGTTGACCGCCGACCTCCTCGAGGCGTGCCGCGGCCCGTTCGAGCAGGCCATCTCCGACGCCGGCCTGACCAAGGGCCAGGTCGACCGGGTGATCCTCGTCGGGGGCTCGACGCGGATGCCCGCAGTCGCCGACCTCGTGCGTGACCTCTCGGGCAAGGACGCCGACAAGGGCGTCAACCCCGACGAGGCCGTGGCGGTCGGCGCGGCCGTCCAGGCCGGTGTCCTCAAGGGCGACGTCAAGGACGTGCTCCTGCTCGACGTCACTCCATTGTCGCTCGGCATCGAGACCAAGGGTCAGATCATGACCCGCCTCATCGATCGCAACACCACGATCCCCACCAAGCGGTCCGAGGTGTTCACCACCGCCGACGACAACCAGCCCAGCGTGGAGATCAAGGTGCTCCAGGGCGAGTCCGACATGGCGTACCGCAACAAGTTGCTCGGCACGTTCCAGTTGGTCGACCTGCCGCCCGCTCCGCGCGGGGTGCCCCAGATCGAGGTCACCTTCGACATCGACGCCAACGGCATCGTGCACGTGTCGGCCAAGGACCTCGGGACGGGCAAGGAGCAGTCGATGACCATCACCGGTGGCACGGCGCTCTCCAAGGACGAGATCGACCGCATGATGAAGGACGCTGAAGCCCACGCCGAGGAGGACCGGGTGCGCCGCGAAGAGGCGGAGGTCCGCAACAACGCCGACGCCCTCGTCTTCCAGACCGAGAAGCTGCTCAAGGACCAGGCCGACAAGGTCTCCGACACCGACAAGGAGACCTTGGAGGCGGCGTTGGCGTCGCTCAAGGAGGCGCTGGCCGGCCCGGACCTCGAGGTGGTCAAGCAGGCTCACGAGGCCCTGACGGCCGCGCTGCAGGAATTCTCGCAGCGCCTCTACGCCGCCACGCAGGCGCAGTCGACGCCCGACGCCGCCTCGGCGCCGTCTGACGACGAGGTGGCCGAGGCCGAGATCGTCGACGAGCCCGACGAGAAGACGGCCTGATCATGACCGACTTCGACTCGGTCGACGACGGAACCGTCGAGGTCGACCCGGAGGCCCTGGCCGATGCCGGGCCTCCGGGCTCCGACACCAGCGACCTGGAGCGCGAGCGCGACGAGCTGCGCGCGTTGGCACAGCGGGTGCAGGCCGACTTCGAGAACTTCCGCAAGCAGGCGCAGCGGCGCGAGGTCGAGATCCGGGAGCAGGCCAACGCCGCGCTCGTCGAGCAGCTCCTCGCGGTGATCGACACCTTCGACCTCGCGTTGGCGAGCCTCGACGGCGCCGACGAGAAGGTGCGCAAGGGCGTGGAGTTGGCGTTCGCGAACCTCGTGTCGGTACTGGAGAAGGCCGGCCTCGAGCCGATCCCCACCGACGGTGCACCGTTCGATCCCGAGATCCACGACGCGGTCATGCACGACGGCGGCGACGGTGACCCGACGGTCGTCGAGACGATGCGCACGGGGTACCGGCTCAAGGGCCGGGTGCTGCGCCCGGCGATGGTGAAGGTGGCGGGTTAGCCGATGGCGCCCCAGCGTGAGTGGTTCGACCAGGACTACTACAAGGTGCTCGGCGTCGAGTCCTCGGCGACCGACAAGGACATCACGCGCGCCTACCGCTCGCTCGCCAAGCAGTTCCACCCCGACGCCAACCCCGGTGACGCCACGGCCGAGGAGCGCTTCAAGGAGGTGTCGGCCGCACACGACGTGCTCGGCGACGCCGAGAAGCGCAAGGAGTACGACCAGGTCCGAGAGATGGTCGCGTCGGGCGGCGGACGCGGGTTCGGCCCGGGTGGCTCCGGACCCGGAGGCTTCAACGCCCAGAACGTCTCCTTCGAGGACCTCGGCGGCCTCGGCGACATCTTCGGCGGGCTCTTCGGGGGTGCCGGACCCACGGGAGCTCCAGGTGGTGGTGGCCGGGGTCGGCGTCGGCGTCAGCCCGCCGGCCCGGCGAACGGCGCCGACCTCGAGACCGACCTGCACCTCGACTTCCTCGACGCCGTGCACGGGGTCACGACCACGGTGCACCTCACCGGCGAGGCCGTCTGCTCGGTGTGCCACGGCTCGGGAGCGAAAGCCGGTACGTCGCCCGAAGTCTGCAGTTCGTGCAGCGGGAGTGGCGAGGTGCTCGTCGACCAGGGCCCCTTCTCGTTCTCGCAGGTCTGCCCGCAGTGCGGCGGGCGTGGCGCCCTGGTGCGCGACAAGTGCAAGCACTGCAAGGGTCGGGGAACCGAGGTGCGACCCCGTGAGGTGAAGGTGAAGATCCCCGCCGGCGTGCAGGGTGGCCAACGCATCCGGGTCGCGGGTCGCGGCGCTCCGGGAACCAACGGCGGTGCTCCCGGTGACCTCTTCGTCACGGTGCACGTGGCCCACGACGCGGTCTTCGGTCGCAGCGGACGGAACAACCTGACGGTGAAGGTGCCGATCTCGTACCCCGAGGCGGTGCTGGGTGCCAACGTGAAGGTCCCGACCCTCGACGCACCGGTGACGGTGAAGGTCAAGCCCGGGACGGCGACGAACACCACGGTGAAGGTGCCCGGTCGGGGGATCGTCCCGGCCAAGGGCGCTCCCGGCGACCTCATGGTCACCTTCGTGGTGGAGGTCCCGTCGCAGCTGTCCGACGAGCAGCGCGCGGCCGTGGAGGCACTGGCCGCGACGATGCCCCACAACCCCCGCGTCGACCTCGGAGTGTGAGAAGGTGTTGCGCAGTGAGTGACCACGCCGACCGCGCGCTCTACATCATCTCGGTGGCCGCCGACCTCGCCGGCGTCCACCCCCAGACGCTGCGCATCTACGAGCGCAAGGGCCTGATCGAGCCGGCCCGCACCGAGGGTCGGAGTCGGCGGTACTCCGACCGCGACATCGCGTTGCTCCGCCGCATCCAGGAGCTCACCAACGAGGGCGTGAGCCTGATGGGCGTCCGCAAGATCATCGACCTCGAGAACGACTTAGCCCGCGCGGCGGCGCGGATCCGCGAACTCGAGCAGGCGCTCGACCGGGCCGGGGACGACGTTGCCGAGGCCGTGCGCGAGACGCACCGTCAGTACCGGCGCGACCTCGTACCCGTGAGCCGCACGGTGGTCCGGACGCGCCGGGCCTGACTCGCGCCTTGCCGGTCACGGGCCCGCGGAACGGTCCCGGGCCGAGGGCACTCGAGTCTCCGATCCGGACCCGTCACGGGCGACGGGCTCAGAGGAAGTACTTCCCGTCCTTGGGGTACAGAGCGATGAGAGGTGCGAGCGCTGCCAGCGCCTGCGTGCCGCAGCAAGCGTTGGCGGAAGCCACGTAGACCACTCCGGTCTTGGTGTTGTGGAGGGCCCAGGTTTCGTAGCCGAGGGCCTCCCCCTCGTGGCCGACCCACGGTCCGAACCGGATGATCCCCTGTCCGTACCGGGTGTGGTCGCCGATGTCCTTGGTCTTCAGCCGATTGGCGGCGAGCTTCTTCGGCAGGAGGGTGTTGCCGGCGTCGGACGCCGCAAAGGTCCCCAACTCCTGCAGTGTCGACCACATGCCACCCCCTGCCTGCCCCCAGGAGTTCCAGTCGGTCACGTCGGTGCCGAGGGGTACGACTCCGCCGAACGCCTCGATCTCCTGTGCGTCGGTGACGTAACCCCGGGACTGCGGCTGCGGTGCCGCGGTGGACTCCGGCGCCGGGAGCACCGTCTTGGACAGGCCGAGAGGTGTGACCACCCGGTCGGTGATGAGTTGTTCGATCGGCGTTCCGGTGACCGGCACGTTCGCAGAATCGGGGATTCCGCTCTGCATGCGCAGCAGCTGGTCGATCGTGACGTTCGCAACGTCGGGGTGCTTCGCGGCGAGCGCAGGGAGGTACTGCTTGACCGAGCCGTCGAGGGCGATCGTGCCGCCAGGACCGCCTGTGCGGCAGCGTCGAGGGCGGCCCGGTCCTGGGCGCTCATCGCTGTGGTCGTGAGCGCGGGCACGGCGGATGCGGTCCACCCGGTCCTGCTCGCGCCGGGAACGAAAAACTTGACATAATCGTTATCAACTTCAGATGACCCCCGACCAGGGGTCCCGACACGGCGGAAGTGACGGCCCATGGCCCTCGACCCCAACCAGTTCACCCGCAAGACCGGCGAGGCCCTCGGGGCCGCCCAGGCGCTCGCGCGCGAGTCGGACCACGCCCAGGTCGCGCCGGCCCACCTCCTGGCCGCGCTCCTCGGTCAGCCCGAGAGTGTCGTCATCCCCACGATCGAACGGGTCGGCGTGTCCACGCGCACCCTGCGCGACCGGGTCCAGGCCGATCTCGACCGGCTGGCGAAGGTCTACGGCGTCACGGCCCAGCAGGCGCAGCTCTCCCCCGAGGCCTACGCGGTCTTGGAGGGCGCCGACGCCGAGCGGCGCACCTTCGCCGACGACTACCTGTCCACGGAGCACGTCCTGCTCGCCATGACCGAGGTCGTGGGCGGGGTCGGGGACCTCCTGCGCAGCCTCGGCGTCACGCACGACGCCGTCCTCGAGGCGCTGGCCAACGTCCGGGGCAGCCACCGGATCACGTCCGACAATCCCGAGGAGCAGTACCAGGCCCTCGAGAAGTACGGCCGCGACCTGACCGAGGACGCCCGGAAGGGCAAGCTCGATCCGGTCATCGGACGCGACGAGGAGATCCGGCGCGTCATCCAGGTGCTGAGCCGGCGCACCAAGAACAACCCGGTGCTGATCGGTGAGCCCGGCGTGGGCAAGACCGCCATCGCCGAGGGACTGGCCCGCCGCATCGTGGAGGGCGACGTCCCCGAGGGCCTGCGCAACAAGCGGCTGATCTCGCTCGACATCGGAGCGCTGATCGCCGGCGCGAAGTACCGCGGCGAGTTCGAGGACCGCCTCAAGGCCGTGCTCAAGGAGATCACCGATTCCGACGGCGAGGTCATCACCTTCGTCGATGAGCTCCACACCATCGTGGGCGCCGGCGGCGCCGAGGGTGCCATCGACGCAGGCAACATGATCAAGCCGATGCTCGCGCGCGGCGAGTTGCGCATGGTCGGCGCGACCACCCTCGACGAGTTCCGCAAGCACATCGAGAAGGACCCGGCCCTCGAGCGCCGTTTCCAGCAGGTCTTCGTGGGGGAACCGTCGGTCGACGACACCGTCGCCATCCTGCGCGGCCTGAAGGAGCGCTACGAGGTCCACCACGGCGTGCGCATCCAGGACGCCGCGCTCGTGGGAGCGGCGGTGCTCTCCGACCGGTACATCACGGGCCGACAGCTCCCCGACAAGGCCATCGACCTCGTCGACGAGGCCGCGTCGCGCCTGCGCATCGAGATCGACTCGATGCCCTTCGAGATCGACGTCGTGGAGCGGCGCATCCGTCAGCTCGAGATCGAGCAGGCCGCTCTGGCCAAGGAGACCGACGAGCCGTCCAAGGCTCGTCTCGCCGGACTCGAGGCCGAGTTGGCCGAGCTCGGTGAGCAGCGCGACGGCATGGTGGCGCACTGGCAGAACGAGAAGGACGCCATCGGCGAGATCCGCGGCCTCAAAGAGGCCCTGGAGGCCGCCCGCACCGACGCGGAGAAGGCCGAGCGCGACGGTGACCTCCAGGCCGCGGCGCAGTTGCGTTACGGCACGATGCGCGACCTCGAGGCCGAGATCACGGTGCGGACGGAGCGCCTTACCGAGTTGCAGTCCGACGTGCAGATGCTCAAGGAAGAGGTCGACGAGGAAGACGTCGCCGAGATCGTCGCGAAGTGGACCGGTATCCCCGTGAGCCGGCTCATGGAGGGCGAGATGGCCAAGCTCGTGCGCATGGAGGACGCGCTCCACCATCGCGTCGTGGGCCAGGAGGACGCCGTCTCGGCGGTCGCCAACGCCATCCGACGGTCGCGAGCCGGGCTGTCCGACCCCGACCGGCCCATCGGCTCGTTCCTGTTCCTCGGGCCGACGGGCGTCGGCAAGACCGAGCTCGCCCGCACGCTCGCCGACTTCCTGTTCGACGACGCGCGCGCCATGGTGCGCATCGATATGAGCGAGTACATGGAGAAGCACTCGGTGTCGCGGCTCATCGGTGCTCCGCCCGGCTACGTGGGGTACGACGAGGGCGGCCAGCTCACCGAGGCGGTGCGCCGCCGGCCGTACGCGGTCGTGCTGCTCGACGAGGTCGAGAAAGCCCACCCCGACGTGTTCAACGTGTTGCTGCAGTTGCTCGACGACGGCCGCCTGACCGACGGGCAGGGCCGGACGGTCGACTTCACGAACTCGGTGCTGATCATGACCAGCAACCTCGGTCACGGCGGCTCCGACGACACGGTGATGGCGGCGGTGCGGGCGCACTTCCGCCCCGAGTTCCTCAACCGGATCGACGAGATGGTGATCTTCCACCGGCTCGGTCGTGAGCACCTCCGGCACATCGTCGACCTCCAGGTGGATCAGCTCCGTGGTCGACTCGCCCAGCGCGGGCTCGGGCTGGAGCTGACCCCGGCGGCCGAGGAGCACGTCGCGGAGGAGGGGTACGACCCCGACTTCGGGGCCCGTCCGCTCAAGCGCGTGCTCCAGAAGCGGGTCGCCGACCCGATTGCCATCGGCGTCCTCAAGGGCGATTACCGCGAGGGCGACGTGGTGACGGTCGACGCGGTCCCCGACGGCGGCCTGGTGTTCGGCCGACGGTCGTCGGTCAGCGTCTGAGCGGTCGGCTCGCCCCGGCGATCGGACGATCGGACGATCAGAGCGACGCGCCCGGCGAGGCGGTGCGGAGCCCGTTGGCCCGGGCCGCCTCCAGGGCACGCCGGTCGTAGGAGTAGAAGACGAGGTCGCCATCGTCGACCGCCAGGGCCGTGGCGACGTGGATCGCGTCGAGCGACCGGAGCGAGTCGGGGCCCAGCGCCGCCGCCGCGTCGACGATTTGGCGGTCGA
>Ga0194055_10003067_pt1 | contig 13019 bp, 12 predicted proteins | sample SepL449m_MetaG_FD_155482 | JGI IMG/M metagenome (GOLD analysis project Ga0194055, IMG submission 155482) | Anoxic zone freshwater microbial communities from boreal shield lake in IISD Experimental Lakes Area, Ontario, Canada - Sep2016-L442-9m | ecosystem: Environmental > Aquatic > Freshwater >... | reverse complement strand
GCCGCCAGGGCGAAGGCCTGGTGGCGCCGCCGCTACACCTTCACCGGTACGGCGGTAGGCCTGCTCTTCATGCTGCTGTCGATGACACCGTCACTGCTGCCGCGCGGGCCGCTGTTCCAGGGCATCGTCAGCGGGGCAGCCGGCGCCATCGGATACATGCTCGGCGTCTTCGGGGTGTGGCTGGTTCGGTTCATGCGCTCCCGGCCGAGCAGCCCGCCGGCACCGCGCTGGGCGTGGACCGTTCTGGTCGCCCTGGGCGTCATCGGTCTCGTCCTCGGCATCGTCTATTTCCACTACTGGCAGGACCACGTCCGCGATCTCTTCGGTGTGGACCGGTTGAAGTGGTACGAGTACATCCAGGCCGCCGTGCTGGCGGTGGTTCTATTGTTCGTCTTCATCGAGATCGGCCAGCTGATCGGGCGGCTGGTCCGGTTCCTGGCCCGCCAACTCAGTCGCGTTGCACCGCCCCGTGTTTCGTTCGTCGTGACCCTCGTCGCCGTACTTGGCGTCTTCATCGCGGTCCTCAACGGCGTCGTGGTGCGCGGCGCGATGAGTGTGATGAACAAGACGTTCTCGAACGTCAACGACGAGTTGGATCCCAAACACCCGGCACCGACCTCCGCACTGCGGTCCGGCGGACCGGGTTCGCAGGTGACGTGGTCCTCGCTGGGCCATCAGGGCCGCATCTTCGTCGGCAACGGCCCGACCGTCGCGCAGCTGACCGAATTCAACAAGGCCCCGGCCACCGAACCCATCCGCGCCTACGCCGGCGTGAACTCCGCCAGCGGAATTCGGGCCACCGCCCAGTTGGCGGCCGACGAACTGGAACGCAAGGGCGGCCTCAAGCGCAAGCTGATCGGGGTGGCCACCACCACCGGCACCGGCTGGGTCAACGCCGCCGAGGCGGACTCGCTGGAGTACATGTTCAACGGCGACACCGCGTTGGTCAGCATGCAGTACTCCTACCTGCCCAGCTGGCTGTCGTTCCTGGTGGACAAGGAGAACGCCCGGCAGGCCGGTGAGGCGCTGTTCGAGGCGGTCGATGAGAAGGTTCGCGCGCTGCCTGAGGCGCAGCGGCCCAAGATCGTGGTGTTCGGCGAGAGCCTCGGTTCGTTCGGCGGCGAGGCGCCGTTCCTGCGGCCCAACAACATCATCGCCCGCACCAACGGTGCGCTGTTCTCCGGCCCGACGTTCAACAACACGATGCGCGACTTCGTCACCGACAACCGCGATCCGGGTTCCCCGGAGTGGCTGCCGATCTTCGACGACGGCGCCAACGTCCGTTTCGCAGCCCGCGCCGACAATCTCGGCCGGCCTGACGCGCCGTGGGGCAATCCCCGGATCGCCTACCTGCAGCACGCCTCCGATCCGATCGCCTGGTGGACGCCGGAACTTCTCTTCGCACAACCGGATTGGCTGCGCGAACCGCGCGGTTACGACGTCTCCGGCGACATGTACTGGATCCCGGTGGTGACCTTCCTCCAGGTGGCCGCAGACATGGCGGTCGCCGTCAACGTGCCGGACGGCCACGGCCATCACTACGTCAAGGACGTCGTCAACGCCTGGGCGGGGGTACTGCAGCCGCCAGGTTGGACTCCGGATAAAACCGAACGTTTAAGAGGTCGGGTGAACCAGGACTACCCGCAGTAGCCAGCATCTTGAGCAGTCCTGCCGCGGCGATCCCCTGGTAGCCGTCGATCACATCGGATGCCCGATGCAGGCCGAGGCTCTGCAACGCCGCGGCCGCCAGGCTGGAGGTGTAGCCCTGCGAGCAGACCACCACCCACTCGACGTCGTCGTCCACCGCTTCAGGTAGACGGGACGGGCTGGTCGGATCGCACCGCCACTCAAGGACATTGCGCTCGATCACCAACGCGGCCGGCAGCGGCCCTTCGAATGCCCGTTGGGCGGCAGGCCGGATATCCACCAGCACCGCACCGCGGGCCAGTGCCTCGGGCAGTTCGGCCGCCTCCAGCCGTCGCAGCCCGGACCGCGCCCGGGCCAGCATCTTCTCGATCCGGCTGGTGCGCTTACCGTCTCCGGCGCTGTCGCTCATGACGCCTCCGGCGTTGCGGTGATTTCGCTGCGGACCCGCCGCAACGTCTGCCGCGGGGTCACCTCGTAGTACGACATGGTGGTCAGCGGCGGCGAATAGGCATGCACGCTGAGCGTTTCCAACGAGGCGTTGCCAGTCGAACCGACGTCGTGCACCCAGCCGAGCGGAAACGCCGCCTGGTCACCGGATTCGAGCAGGCGATAGCGCAATTGTGTTCCATCCCAACGAGATTCGTGCAGCGTGCCGGAAATCACGGTGAGCGCGCCGAGCGATCCGCCGTGGTCGTGCAATTCGGTGGCATCCCCGGGCGCCCAGCTGATCAGCCACACGTCGAGGTCGTCGTCGTCGTGCAGACGGGTGTACCAGCGGGTGTCGGCCGGCAGTCCGCCCGCGGGCAGCAGGCGGTCGAAGCGGCCGTCCAGCACCTCATTGGCGTAGTGGTCGGTCGCGTGCAGCAGATCGGGCAGACGCAGCCGGGTCGGCGTGGACACCGAGGCGATGAACGGTGCGGAAAAGGGAGCCAGAGTCACGGGCGGACACTCCAGGGAGAAGGGACGACGGGGCGCAGATCAGCCCCGACAACACTCCTGAAACACCGGATGCTCCATCACGGGCGCCAGTGTTGCATAGATTGGCAGCCATGCTCAGAACACGAGACCGCGCTCTGTTGGGCGCCGCCGCCTCCCTCGCGGTGGCCGCCACCCTGCTGTCGGGATGTTCGGCGGAGGGCAAAAAGGCATCCTCGACCTCGGAATCGGCCGCGGAGTCGGCCGCGGGGGCGCAGCCGAGCGCGCCGGACGCCGCCCCCGGCGGGCCCCCTATCGGGGTGTCGCCGGCCGGTGTCACCACCCGTATCGACGTGCCGGCGCAGTCCACCGAAGAGCAATATGCGCAGGCCTGCCTGGCCGCCAAGGATGAGCTGACCGCCACGGGCGGGAATCTGCACGATCATGTCGAGCCGCTGCTGAAGGACATTCAGGGCTCCAAGGAGCCCGGCCCGATGACGTTCAAGAAGACCTGGACCGAGCTGAACACCGCCCAGCAGGCGGCGGTGATCATCGCGGTTCGCGCGGCTGCGGACGGCGGCTGCTGACCCCGCCGGGTCCGTTGAAATCAGACCGATCGAAACCTCACCGCAAGGACGCCGCTGGCGTCGGACCACAATGGGCGAATGGCGAAACGCGCGGCACTGTCACTCGGTAGCGGTGGCGCCCGGGGGTATGCCCACATCGGTGTGATCCGTGAGTTGCGCGAGCGCGGCTACGAGGTGGTCGGCGTGGCCGGATCGTCGATGGGCGCGCTGGTGGGCGGCCTGTACGCGGCGGGGTCGATGGACGATTTCGCGGAGTGGGCCACCAGCCTCACCGGTCCGGCGATGCTGCGACTGCTGGACCCGTCGATCTCGGCGGCTGGGGTATTGCGGGCCGGCAAGATCCTGGAGGTGGTGCGGGAACTGCTCGGCGGCGTCACCATCGAGGAACTGCCGATCCCCTATACCGCGGTGACCACCGATCTGATCGCCGGGCGCTCGGTGTGGTTGCAGCGCGGCCCGCTCGACCAGGCGATCCGCGCGTCGATCGCCATTCCCGGGGTGATCGCACCGCACGTGATCGACGGACGGCTGCTGGCCGACGGCGGGATCCTCGATCCGCTGCCGATGGCGCCGATCGCGGCATCCAACGCCGATCTGACTGTCGCGGTCAGTGTTTCGGGCTGGGACGTCGTCGACGACGAGAATCCGGAGATCCGCCCGACGTGGGAGCGGCTCACCCGACTGCGGCGCAGCACGACGGCACTGCTGGACAAATTGAACACCGGGCTCGACCCGGCGGATCGGCTGCACTCGGACGACGAGTTGGTGGACGACGCCCTCGTCGACATCGTCCGCGACAGTCCGATCCCGAAACTCGGCGGCTTCGCGGTCATGACCCGCACCATCGAGATCGCCCAGGCGGCCCTGGCACGCCACCAGATGGCGGCCTATCCGCCCGACGTCCTCGTCGAGGTGCCGCGCACGGCGTGCCGAAGCCTGGACTTCCACCGCGCCGCCGAAATGATCGAACTGGGCCAGAAACTGGCCGCCCGGGCACTGAACCGGGTCGGCGCCGGGTAGTCCGCGACGCGCCACCCCTGCTGCGCCGCAGTAGGTTCAGGTATGACCACCACCACGCTGCGGGACCTGCTGATCTGGTCCCTGGTCTTCAACTACGCCATCTTGATGATCTGGTTCATCGCGATCACGGTGGCCCACGACGGCGTCTACCGGCTGCACACCCGCTGGTTCGGAATGTCGCGGGAGACGTTCGACGCGATCCATTACGGCGGGATGGCCGTCTACAAGATCGGCATCCTGCTGTTGAATGTCGCACCGCTGGTCGCGGTGCTCGTCGTGAGTTGAGAAGCGACCGTGGTGTTATCCGGTGCGGATCAGCTTCTTGTTGACGAACTCGTCGATGCCGTAGCGGCCGAGCTCACGACCGAAGCCGGACCGCTTGACGCCGCCGAAGGGCAACTCCACCCCGTCGGCTTCGACCACGTTGACGAACACCATGCCGGCGTCGATGCGCTCGGCGACGCGCTTGGCCTGCTCCGGGTCGGTGGTGAACAGGTAGGAACCGAGCCCGAACGGGATGTCGTTGGCGAGTTCGACGGCCTCGTCCTCGGAGCTGACCTTGTAGACCTGTGCGACCGGGCCGAAGAGCTCTTCGCGGTAGGTCGGTGAGTCCTTGGTGATATCGGTGAGGACTCCGGGCGGGAACCAGGCGCCCTTGCGATCGCCCTTGGTCGCCAGATTCGCACCCGAGGCGACGGCGGCGTCGACCTGCCGGGCGAGGTTCTGCGCTGCGGCCTCGGACGACAGCGGCGACAGATCATCGGCTGCCCCAAGCACTTTCGCGGTGAACTTCTCCAGGAAGTCGTCGTACAGCTTGGCATCGACGATGATGCGCTTGGCTGCGTTGCAGGCCTGACCGGTGTTGCCCAGGCGGGCGGCCACGGCCGCGTCGACGGTCGCGTCGAGGTCGTCGGTGCTCAACAAGATGAACGGATCCGACCCGCCGAGTTCGAGCACGACCTTCTTGAGGTTGCGGCCGGCGATCTCGGCCACCGCGGCACCGGCGCGCTCCGAACCGGTCAGCGAGACACCCTGGACGCGGGGATCGGCGATGGCCGCGGCGATCTGCTCGTTGGTGGCGTAGACGTTGACGTAGGCGCCCTCCGGGTAGCCGGCGTCAAGAAAGATCTTCTGCAGCGCCTCGGCCGATTCCGGGCACTGCGGGGCGTGCTTGAGAACGACGGAGTTCCCCAGCGTCAGGTTGGGTCCGGCGAACCGGGCGACCTGATACTCCGGGAAATTCCACGGCATGATGCCCAGGATCACCCCGACCGGCCGGCGCTGGACGACGGCGCTGCCATCCCCGGCGAGCAACTCGATCGGCTCGTCGGCCAGGAACCGCTCGGCGTTGGCGGCGTAGAACTCGTAGATGGCGGCGCTGAAATCGACCTCGCCGAGCGCCTGGTCGAGCGGCTTGCCCATTTCGCGCTGCATGATGTCGGCCAGCTGCTCGCGGCGTTCGGTGTGCAGTTCACCAACGCGCCGTGTCAGGGCGGCGCGCTGCGCCACCGTGGTGGTCATCCCCCACTCCCGGAACGCCTTCGCCGCCGCGGCGATCGCCGCCTCCATCTCGGCGTCGGTGGCGGTCGGGTACTCGCGCTCCACCTTGCCGGTGGCTGGGTTGGTTACCGAATACAGAGCCATCGTCATCCTCGGGTCGTCGTCGTCGGTTCGTGTTCGGCGGCCTGAGACCCCAGCATCGAAACGCCGCTGGTTCAGGTGCGCGTTGTGTTCAGAATGCCATTGCTCGGGCAGTATCGGGGCCGAGTTGCGATGACGACCTCGACGCCGACGTCACCCGTCGGGCCCGCCAACCACAGTCCGGTGCCGGCCGTACCCGGGGCAATGGACGTATCGGCCAGTGCGCCCCACCGCGTTGTCCAAAATGTCCATGTATTCGCCGCCTCGTCCGACTTACAGTTGTGGGCAGACCTCGACCATCGCGCTCACGATGCGTTCGCGACGCTGTATGAACTCCATCAGGAAGGATTCCGCCATGACCATCACTGCATCGGCCCCGACGAAGGCCATCTACTCCCCCCTGGAGTTGTTCGACACCGACCGCCTGCTCGACCATGACGAACGCGACATCGCCGCCACCGTCCGCAAGTTCGTCGACACCCGGCTCAAGCCGAATGTCGCCGACTGGTTCGAATCCGGAAGCCTGCCTAGGGAACTCGCCAGAGAATTCGGTGCGCTCGGGTTGATGGGCATGCATCTGGAGGGCTACGGCTGCGCGGGCACCAACGCCGTCAGCTACGGGCTGGCCTGCATGGAGCTCGAAGCCGGCGACAGCGGCTTCCGCAGCTTCGTCTCGGTGCAGGGCTCGCTGTCGATGTTCTCCATCTACCGCTACGGCTCGGAGGAGCAGAAACAGGAGTGGCTGCCCCGGCTGGCGGCCGGTGACGCGATCGGCTGTTTCGGCCTGACCGAGGCGGACTTCGGCTCCAACCCCGCGGGAATGCGCACCCGGGCGCGTCGGGACGGTTCCGACTGGGTGATCAACGGAACCAAGATGTGGATCACCAACGGCAACCTCGCCGACGTCGCCACCGTCTGGGCCCAGACCGACGACGGAATTCGGGGTTTCCTGGTCCCCACCGACACCCCGGGATTCTCCGCCAACCTGATCCACAAGAAGCTGTCGCTGCGGGCGTCGGTCACCTCGGAGTTGGTGCTCGACAACGTGCGACTGCCCGCGTCGGCGCAACTGCCCGAGGCACATGGCCTGGGCGCCCCGCTGTCCTGCCTCAACGAGGCGCGGTTCGGCATCGTCTTCGGCGCGCTGGGCGCAGCCCGCGACAGCCTGGAGACCACCATCGCCTACACCCAGAACCGCGACGTCTTCGACCGGCCGCTGTCGAGCTACCAGCTCTCCCAGGAAAAGCTCGCCAATATGACCCTGGAGTTGGGCAAGGGCATGTTGCTGGCGATCCACCTAGGACGTATCAAGGATTCCCAGGGCGTTCGCCCCGAGCAGGTCAGCCTGGGCAAGCTCAACAACGTCCGGGAAGCACTGGCCATCGCCCGCGAATGCCGCACCCTGCTGGGCGGCAGCGGCATCACCCTGGAGTACTCACCGCTACGGCACGCCAACAACCTGGAGTCGGTGCTCACCTACGAAGGCACCTCGGAAATGCACCTACTGTCGGTCGGCAAAGCCATCACCGGCCACGCCGCCTTCCGGTGACATGACGGCCACCATCACACACCTGGTCGCGGGGCAGTGGCGCGACGGGGACGGGGCGGCGATCCAGAGCGTCAACCCGACTCGGCCCGATGAGATTGTCGCCGAAGGGAATTCGGCCACGCCGGGCGATGTCGACGACGCGGTGTCGGCGGCTACCCGCGCTCTGAGAGGCTGGGCGGGCACCCCGATCCACTCCCGCGGCGCGGTTCTGGCCGCCGCGGCGGCGGTCGTCGATCGCCATGCCGACGAGTGGGGCCGGGAACTGTCCCTGGAAGAGGGCAAGACCCTGGCCGAGGGTATCGGCGAGGTGCGCCGCGCCGCGCAGATCCTGCGCTACTACGCCGCCGAGGGCGACCGGCCGGCCGGCGAGATGTACGCCTCCCCGCGCGCGGGTGAGCAGATCCTCGTCACCCGCAAACCGCTGGGCGTCGTGGGCGTGATCACCCCGTTCAACTTCCCGATCGCCATCCCGGCGTGGAAAATCGTGCCCGCCCTGGTGTACGGCAACACCGTGGTGTGGAAGCCCGCGAGTTCGGTTCCGCTGCTGGCGATCCGGCTGGCGCAGGCGCTGACCGAGGCGGGTCTGCCGCCGGGCGTGCTCAATCTTGTTGTGGGCAATTCCAGCGTGGGAGATGCCATCGTGAACCACGACGCCATCTCGGGCATCACCTTCACCGGATCCACCGGAGTGGGCCGGCGCATCGCCGCGGCGGCGGCGGCCCGCGGGGTTCCGATGCAGGCCGAGATGGGCGGCAAGAACGCCGCGGTGGTCCTCGACGACGCCGACTTCGACCTCGCCGTCGAGCAGGTGATGCTGGGCGCCTTCCGCAGCACCGGCCAGAAGTGCACGGCCACATCGCGTTTGATCCTGACCGAGGGTATCGCCGACCGGTTCCTGGAGACCCTGGTGCAGCGCGCCGAGGCGCTGGTGGTCGGTGACCCGACCGACGGCCGGACCCAGATGGGACCGGTGGTCAGCGACTCGGCCCGGGCATCTATCACGGCCGGGATCGAGACCGCCAAGTCGCAGGGCGTCTCGGTGCTCGCCGGCGGCGGACCGTGCAGCGACGGTCCACTGTCGCAGGGTTATTTCGTCGCCCCGACTGTCGTCGAACTGCGCGGAGCCGCCGACATCTGGGCCGAGGAACTGTTCGGTCCGGTCCTGGCGGTTCGGCGCGCCGCTGACGCCGAGGAGGCGTTCGCGCTGGCCAACGACAGCGAATTCGGTTTATCCGCTGCGGTTTTCACGCAGGACCTCACCCGTGCCATGCAGGCGATGGAGTGCATCGACGTCGGGGTGCTGCACGTCAATTCGGAGTCGGCCGGCGCTGACCCGCACGTCCCGTTCGGCGGGGCGAAGAAGAGCGGTCTGGGCCCCAAGGAGCAGGGCGGCGCGGCGCGGGAGTTCTTCACTCACACCACGACGGTCTATCTGCGCGGGGGCACGGCGCGGTCATGAGCCGCGGAGCACTGGACGGCATCGTCGTCGTCGACTTCAGCCGCGTTTTGGCCGGACCGTACGCCACCATGATGCTGGGCGACTACGGCGCGGAGGTGATCAAAGTGGAGCGCCCCGGCGCCGGCGACGACACCCGCGCCTGGGGCCCACCGTATGACTCGGAAGGCGTCGCAACGTATTTCAATGCGATCAATCGCAACAAGCGGTCGGTGAGCGTAGACCTCGCCACACCGGCAGGCGTCGAGATGGCGCGTGAACTCGTCGCGGGCGCTGACATCGTGGTGGAGAACTTCCGGCCGGGAACCATGGAACGACTCGGTTTGGGGTACGAGGATCTAAGGAAACTCCGGCCGGACCTGATCTACTGCTCCATCACCGGTTTCGGCCGCGACAAGGGAGCGGCAATGCCGGGTTACGACCTTCTGGTCCAGGCGGTCGGCGGTCTGATGAGCGTGACCGGACCCGCCCCCGGCGCACCAACCAAGGTGGGGGTAGCCCTGGTCGACGTCTTGACCGGATTGCATGCGCTCTCCGGCATCCTGGCCGCCCTGCATCACCGCGACCGGACCGGCGAAGGTCAGCGCGTCGACACCAACCTGCTGTCATCCCTGCTGTCGTCGATGGTCAACCAGGCCTCCGGCTTTCTGGGCGCCGGGGTGGTGCCGGGCATCATGGGTAACCGCCACCCCAGCATCACTCCGTACGAGACGTTCGACACCGCCGACCGCCCCATCGCGGTAGCGGTGGGCAACGACAAGCAATTCGCCGCGATCGCCACCGAGCTCAGTGTGCCGGAGATCCTGGCGGACAAGCGATTCGGTTCCAATCCCGGTCGGGTGGCCAATCGCGACGCGCTGTGCGGCATTCTCGGCGAGGTGTTCGCCACCCGCGGCGCCGACCACTGGCACGAGGTACTGACCAAGGCCGGCGTACCCGCCGGGCCGATCAACGACCTCGCCGAGGCATTCGCTTTCGCGGAGCGGCTGGGACTGAACCCCAGCGTCGGGGTACCTGGTTCAACCACCCCTCAGGCCGCGAACCCGGTGGAGCTCTCAGCCACCCCCGTCACCTACCGGCTGGCACCTCCGAGACTTGAAGGCTGATGGTCACCGTCGGCTGGCTGGCCCGTCAGCCCCACCTCGGACTGAGTGTAGTTGCCGGCGCGCAGCACACCGACCGGCCGATTCTCTGGGCGCACGCCATCGAACTGGCCGACCCCGCGCCGTATCTCTCCGGTGGGGAACTGGTGATGACGACGGGTCTCAGCGTCGGCAAGACCAGGAAGGCGCAGTACGACTATGTGGCGCGACTGGTGGCCGCCGACGCCGCCGCCCTGGCGTTCGACACCGGCACCAACTTCCGGCATGTTCCCGATGGAATCCTTGCTGCCGGAGACGATCTCGGGCTTCCGGTGTTGCGGGTGCCGGCGTCGACGCCGTTCATCGCGATCACCCGCGCCGTCATCGACGCGATCAACGCCGATCAGCTGAAGTCGGTGCAGCGGACGGTGGAGCAGCAGGAGCGGCTGGCCCGCGAGACGTTGCGGGGCGGTATCCCGGCCCTGGTGGACGCGCTCGCGCGGGCACTGGACGCGACGGCGGTGGCGCTGTCCACCGATGGACGAATGCTGGCCGCCGGCGGACCGGACCGGGATCGCATCGCCGGATTGGCAGCCGAACTGATCACCACCCGGCGAGGGAAGCACCCGGCCGGCCAGGTGATCGCCGACGGCGACGGCTTCTGCACGGTCCAGATGCTGCGCGCCGGCCCAGTCGCTCGCGGCTACCTCGCCGTCCGCTCGGGGGTTCCGTTGTCCAACCCGGACCGTCTGCTGGTGGCGCACGCGGTGTCGCTGATCAGCATCGAACTGGAGAAGCCGACCCGGGTGCTCGACGTCGAGCAACGCCTGCGCACCACCGTGACCGCGGCCCTGATCGCCGGACAGAACGTCGACGCGACGGTGCTGCGCTACTTCGGCTTCGAACCGGATACCGAGGTGGTCACCGTCGCACTGGCCGACGTCGGACCGAGCATGGCGGCTGAAGGGCAGATCCAGCAGATGCTGCATCACAGCGCGGCGCCGTATCTGATGTCCTCGTCGCGTGAGGACATCGCGGTCGTGGTCCCTGCCGTTGAAGAAAGTCGAATCGTGCTGCTGGTCAAGGAATTACGGGACCATCTCGGACAGCCTGTCGTCGGCGGCGTCAGCGGCCCGGGCCACCTCGCCGACGTCGGCATCCTCATCAGCCGGGCCCGCACCGCCGCCCGCTCGCCCGGGGACGAACCGCTGCGCCGGTACGAAGTTCTCGGGGCGTTCGACGCGATCCTGGGCGACCGCACCCCCGACGAACTGGCGGTCATCGGCGACGTCCTGCGACCACTGGACGGCCATGATCTGCTGGCCACGCTGATCGGGTTCTTGGAGCACAACGGTCATCTGGAGAACGCGGCCGCCGCCCTCGGGGTGCACCGGCACACCATGCGAAACCGGCTGGGGCGCATCGCCGAACTGCTGGGCGGCGGCCTGGACTCGGCGGACACGCGCGCCCGGCTACTGCTCGCGGTGCGCGCCTGGGAGATGCTGAGCCGGCACCCGGCTCAGCCGACCAGGTAGTCCGACAACGTCTCCAGGGAGCCGTTGGCGTAGCCCCGCCACAGCCGGGCGAACACCGGCAACGCCGGGGCGCTCAGCGCCGACCTGGGGTACAGCACCCAGCGCCAGGTGACGCGGGTGCCGGTACCGGCCGGGTCGAAGATCCACGCGCCGTCCACATGGTCGATCAGCGGCGCCATCGGCCCGGTGATGTCGGTGACCGGATAGTCGAACCGCTGACCGGGAACCACCCCGGTGAGTGTCTCGCGCATTCGCGCGGGAGCGTTCGACAGTGACGGCCAAGCCGTCGACCCTAGTTCGGCCGGTGCAACGCGGGCGACGCCCGGCCGGTGAGCGGGGGCAGGTCGAAGAAGCTGCGGATGCCTGGGGCGGCCGCACAGACGGCCGGGATGGAATTGACGCAGTGCGCCGCGGTCGCGACGATCCCCGGATTGGAGACGAGGCCCTCTTCGATGCTCTCCGGTTGCCATCCCTTGATGGTGACGAAGGTGTTCGGATGGCCGCGCACCTCGATCTCGTAGCGCTCCCCCGCCGGCCCGAAAGTCCATGGCGGATCGAGGTTTTCCTCACCCATCAGCCAGTTGACCGCGACCCGCACGACGATGGTGTTGGTCAGCACCGCGTCCCAGCAGAACCGGCGGCCGGCGACCTCGCCGGGCTGGATCACCCCGATGGGTGAGTCGATCGGGGCGGTGGCGACGGCGACCTGCTGGCTGGTGCGGATCGTCGGCTCGGCGTCGAACCCGAGCCGGTCCACCACCAGCCGGACGGATTGGACGAAGCCGCCGTCGAGCAGCTTCTGCATCGGTCCGCGAATCGCCTTCTCGGGAGTCCCGCCGAAGCCCATGACATGGCGCACCACGTCGGGTGCGTCGTAGGTGCGCAGGTCGGAGAACTCTTCGGCGCGCACGTGGGTGATGCCGGTGGACATCACCGACAGCAGCAGGGGGAACAGTTCGGTGACCGCGCCGGGCCCGATGCCGGCTCCGTGCAGGGTTGCGTTGCCCTCCAACGCCGCCGCCCGCAGGGGCGCCGCTTCGGTGTCGCCCGGGTAGAACCAGCCGACCGGGCTGACGACGTTCTTGCCGGAGCGCAGCAGGGCGGCGACCTCGTCGGCATTGGGCAGCAGCGGCGCGTAGACGACCGCGTCGGCGTCCATCGCCAAGATGTCGGCGGCGTTGTCGGTGGCACGGACACCCAGTGCGCCGGTCCCGATGATGTCACCAACATCTAAGCCGGCCTTGTCTTTTGAGTGCACCCAGCAGCCCACGAGTTCGAGCTCAGGGTGTTCGAGAACCGCCTTGATCGCGGCGGTCCCGACCGAGCCGGTGGCCCACTGCACCACCCGAAGTGCCATAACGGCAGACTAGCCGTTGTCGGCTGCGGGAAGGGACTGTCATGGCCAACAAGGTGTTCGTCGTCGGAGTCGGGATGACGAAGTTCGAGAAGCCCGGCCGCCGCGAAGGCTGGGACTACCCGGACATGGCCCGCGAGTCGGGCACCAAGGCGCTGGCCGACGCCGGCGTCGACTACGCCCAGATCGAACAGGGCTACGTCGGCTACGTCTCCGGGGATTCCACCTGCGGC
>Ga0194055_10003066_pt1 | contig 13019 bp, 11 predicted proteins | sample SepL449m_MetaG_FD_155482 | JGI IMG/M metagenome (GOLD analysis project Ga0194055, IMG submission 155482) | Anoxic zone freshwater microbial communities from boreal shield lake in IISD Experimental Lakes Area, Ontario, Canada - Sep2016-L442-9m | ecosystem: Environmental > Aquatic > Freshwater >... | reverse complement strand
GCCTTGGCAGCGATAAACGCACACTGCAGCCGCAGCGGCACGAGGCCTCCGACCGAGGCGATGTTGATGATCCGTCCGCCCGGCCTTTCCTGCAGCAGCATTTGACGAGACACGGCCTTACTCACCAAGTAGAGCCCGGTGAGGTCAACCGCAAGGATCTTGTCCCATTCCTCGCGGGGAAACTCATCTATTGTGACGCGATGCTTGAGCGTATTGATGCCCGCGTTGTTCACGAGGATATCAATCCTGCTGTGTTTAGAAGCAATATCTGATACGCCGGCGTTTACCTGCGTTTCATCGGCGACGTTCATTGAGACCGCGTAACAACCCGGGAAACGCGACGCCGATTGTCGTGCCGTTTCTAGATCAATATCAGCGTATATGACTTGCGCCCCATTGACTGCAAGCACATCAGCAATCGCTTTGCCGATGCCTTGTGCGGCACCCGTTACCAGTGCGATGCGACCATTGAGATCAACGTTCATCGTGCCAGCCACCCTCCATCAATAACCAGCGTTTGGCCGTGCATATATTCCGACGCATCGCTGGCAAGAAACAACGCGGGACCCACCAACTCTTCGTGCCTCCCTGCCCTGCCAGCAGGGATTCGTAACAGAATCTGCGGCCCTCGTACCGGGTCATTCAGCACCGCCTCACCAAGCCCGGTGGCAAAATAGCCCGGGGCCAGCGCATTGACGTTGATGCCGTGTCCGGCCCACTCGTTGCAGAGTGATTGTACAAGGCCGATGATCGCGTGCTTGGCTGCGGAGTAGGCAGGCACCCGCAGTCCGCCTTGAAAGCCCACGATGCTCGACATCAGAACGATTTTGCCCTTTTTTTGCTCCAACATGTGACGCGCCGCCTGCTGCGATAAATCCATTGCAGCGGTCAGATGCAACTCGATCATCGAGCGCCAGCGATCCATCGGGAATCTTTCCGCGTCATCACGATGCTGATCCCCCGCGGCGTGGAACAGCACGTCGATTCCGCCGAGCAACCCTACTGTTTTATCAACCAGTCCAGTCCGCTGCCCAGCATCCGCCAGGTCCACCGGGAGATGAAAAAGCTTGGGGTCCGGCGGAGGAGAACGAGACGCCACCACGACGCGGGCCCCCGCCTCGACGAACCCCTGAGCAATCGCAAAACCTAGGCCTCGCGACCCGCCCGAGATGAGTACGCGTTTCCCGGTAAGATCAAATAGCCCCGAGTTGTTTTGCATGAGTGCCATGAGTGCCCGGAGTGCCATGAGTGCCGTGAGTGCGACGAGAAGGATAGCCCCGTCAACGGCACTTCCGCAAGCGTCCGACACCCGATGAGCGGCAGCAAGGAGTTCTTTGCCCCGAGTGCTTCCCCACCTGGAGCAGCAGATTGATGCGGCGCAATCGTGGGTCACGCAAGGCGTTGACGCCATCGTCGTCACTCCGATCGACGAGCGCGCTCTGAAGTGGCTTCAGATACAGGCACAGAAGAAGGGAATCAAATGGCTGAACTACCTCGGGAAAATGGACCAGAGCGACGGCTATGTGTCGTTCAATCATTCCCAGTCGGGTCAGATCGTCGCCAAGCAGGCACCGAGCCACGTGAACAACAGCTTTACAGCGGCCATCGTGGCGCGGAGCCTGTTGGCGGCGGAGCGTTCAAGTTAGGTGTTGGTGGGTTGGGTTGTGGTCCGGCGAGAACTGGCCTAGCCGATGTCGTGGCATGTGGTTGCTGTTGGCATAACTTCTCCTGGAGTGATCCAATAAAGCGGTAGCACAGAGGCACTGTCATGAGCGCAACGATGAAATGGCCACAGAAGACCCGAGAACTTCACAACCATCATTTCGACTCCACAATTTGGAACGATCTAAAGTTCCGCGACGACGATATTGTGATTGCCACGTACGCGAAATCAGGCACGACGTGGATGCAGCAGATCGTCGCCCAGTTGATGTTTGATGGCGACCCCGATATCTCTGTTGCCGAGATGTCGCCGTGGGTTGACCTGAGGGTGCCGCCCAAAGAGGTGAAATTGCCTCTTCTTGAGGCGCAGACGCACCGGCGATTCATGAAGACGCACCTACCGGTCGATGCGATTCGGTTCTGCCCAAAGGCCAAGTATCTCTACATCGGCCGCGACGGCCGCGACGTTGTCTGGAGCATGTACAACCACCACTTCAACGCGAACCAGACATGGTATAACGCGCTCAACGACACTCCGGGGCGCGTCGGCCCCCCCATTGAGCCGCCGCCGGATGACATCCGGCAGTACTGGCGAGAGTGGCTCGATCGCAACGGCCACCCGTTCTGGCCATTCTGGGAAAATATCAGGAGTTGGTGGGCAGTTCGCGATCTCCCAAACGTGAAGTTCATTCACTTCGCAAACCTCAAGCACGATATGGCCAGAGAGATACGTGGTATTGCGACGTTTCTCGACATCCCAATCAAAGAATCACGGTGGGAGGCCATTCTGAAGCACTGTTCGTTCGAGTGGATGAAGAAGAATGCCACGAAAAGCGTTCCTCTTGGCGGGGCGTTCTGGGACGCGGGTGCAGAGGTGTTCATCAACAAGGGCGTAAACGGGCGGTGGAGCGATACACTGACGCCGGAAGAGGTCGCCGCGTACCAGACGCGTAGTCGCACCGAACTCGGCGACGAATGCGCGCATTGGCTCGCTACCGGCGAGGACCGGCAGGGGTGAGCGGTTCTTTTCGGCTCACCAGAATCGCTTGGTGCTCAAGAGCGAGCGGTCTGAGTTCACCCCCAGCTCACGCACAACTCTTTTCGGCTCTGGCAAACTCGGGCGGCAGCGTTGGCCGCCCTTGTTATTTTCCTCACCGCACCGAGGGGCCGCCCGATTGCAAACCCCTTGTTTTCTAGAGTACCTGAGGAGCTTGGAGCACTTTATCCTACGTTGATCTGGGCTTGAGGAGCCAAGAAATGCTCGCGTTCGCCTAGTCGATCGCTCATCGCAGGTTCGACGGTTGTGGAAGTGCCGTCGACAGGGCTATCCTTCCTGAGCCGGATTCTCGGGCCTGACCACGCGGCCCAAGGCTCCGGTTCCTGATGCCCTCACCTCGGGATGAATTTCAATTTAGCTTCCCTGATACAGAGAAGCTGAATCGACACATCTAAAAAATCGGTTGCGAACGATCAAATGGCTCGCGTTCTGCACTGTGTACCCCACACACCCTAAAACCCTGCATTCTGATCATGCCCGGATCTTCCGCGAACTTGTCGCCCATCCAACTGATACTCAACGACCTCCACCGCCGCCTGCGAGACAATTGCGAAGGCGAACTGGCGACCTATATCCCGGAACTCGGTAATGCGGACCCCAACTGGTTCGGCATCTGCCTTGTAACCGCCGACGGTGCGGTTTACGAGGCAGGCGACACCGCACAAGAATTCACGATCCAGTCGATCTCCAAGCCCTTCAACTACGGAATCGCTCTGGAAGATTATGGCAAGGCCGAGGTTCTTCAAAAAATCTGGATGGAACCTTCCGGCGAGGCCTTCAACTCCATCAGCCTTCAAGCGGGCACCGGTCGCCCACTCAACCCGATGATCAACGCCGGGGCGATCGCCACCACCGGACTCGTCCATGGCAAGACAACCGACCAAAAAATTGACCGCATTCTCGATGTGTTCTCCCGTTACGCCGGAAGGAAACTCGGCATCGACGAATCCATCTATCGCTGTGAAAGCGAAACCGGCCACCGCAACCGGGCGATCAGCCACATGCTGCGCAATTTCGACATTCTCACCGAAGACCCCACGCCGGCACTGGAGGCCTATTTCAAGCAATGTTCCGTGTTGGTCAATTGCCGCGACCTGGCTGTGATGGCGGCGACTCTCGCCAACGGCGGCGTGAATCCGTTCACCCGCCAGCGCGCCGTGATCAGGGGCTATGTGGAGTGCATGCTGAGCGTAATGTGCAGTTGCGGCATGTATGACGCCGCAGGTGAGTGGATCTATCAGGTCGGAATTCCAGCCAAGAGCGGAGTGACCGGCGGCATTTTAGCGGTTCTTCCCGGTCAGCTCGGCATCGGCGTTTTTTCGCCGCTATTGGACCCTCGTGGCAACAGCGTCCGGGGTATCGAGGTCTGCCGGGAGTTGTCGCAATCCTTCAACCTGCACCTTTTCAACTCGTCGAATCCGGCGCGATCGGTCATTCGCAGCATGAGCACTGCAGCCGATGTCGGGTCCAAGCGAATCCGCTCCAACGCTGATCAGGCACTGTTGCAAAAACAAGGAAGTCGCGTCCGGCATCTCAACATCCAGGGCGAATTGCAATTCTCCACCGCCGAACGCGTCGTCCGCGAGACTCTCCGTGAGGCCGAAATGGCCGACCATCTGCTGCTGAACCTCAAACACGTTCGGTCCATGGATTTTGTGGCCGTGGACCTGATCGCCCGTCTCGCCACTTGCCTTGCGGCCACGGGCAAGTCACTCGCTCTAACGGGAAGCACAGTCCTAAACCAACTCAGGAAGTCATTTGCCAAGTCGCTGTCTGCCGATACGCTGAAATGCGTCGACTTCTTCGATGATTATGAAATCGCGTTGGAGACCCTCGAAGACCGTCTCATCGCCGGGTGCTCCAAGCCCGACCGGGAAACCCACCTCTTGGCGCCGGAAGAATGCGAGTTGCTAGCCAATTTGGACAACGAGTCAAAGCGCTTGTTGCACGGTCTGCTCTTGCCACGATCGTTCGCGGCCGGTGAATGCATCATCGAGGAAGGAGCCACCGACCGCTCGATCTTTTTCATTCTGCGCGGATCCGCCGACGTGTGGATCAACCCACCCGGCCAGGATCGGTTGCGGGTAGCTAGCTTCTCTGCTGGCATGTCCCTGGGAGAATTGGCATTGCTCGACGCCTCACCGCGCTCGGCCACGGTGCTGGCACACACCCAAGTCGATTGCGTCGTGCTGTCGGAAACTGACTTTGATTTTCTGGAACGTGAACATCCAAGGATTGGCATTGGGATTCTGCGCAATCTCGCGCTGGTGCTCGCCCGCCGCCTGCGCAAAGCCAACACTGAAATCAGTGCCGCACACTCCGCCTGATCCACTTACCTCCGGATTCTGACCCGCCCCCCTTCTAGCGGCATCGCGCTGGGCGTTCTACCTACACGGCCTGTGGACGAGCGGACTGCGGTTGGCTGAATCGCTCGAGGTCTATTGGGAACGTGACAACAAACGCCACCTCGTTTTGTCGGGGTAATATCCAATGCTGCGGATTCCGGCCGAACTTGAGAAGGGCCACAAGGACCGGCTGCTTCCGATGGCGCTGGAATTTTCCGGCCTGTTGGAGGCCGTGTCTGAATCCGAAAGAAGCGGCCCCGTGTTCAGCTGGAGCGGAACGACGGCAAGCCAGGCCGACCGGCACCAGATCATGTGTCGAGGACCGTGAGCAACATCGGCACGAAGGCGACGGTCGGAGTGGACACCCACAAGACCGCATCAGTTCACGATCTGCGTCGGGCCTTCGGCGAGCGCTGGGCCTCCAGACTCATGCCCGCACAGTTGATGGAACTGATGCGCTACGAGAGCATAGAAACGACACTCTCCTACTACGTTGGACGGAACGCGGAACGGACGGCTGCAATCCTCTGGCACGGCCAACCAACCCAGCACAGATGGGCGTTTTTAAGGCCCGCGCCTAACAGTTGGCTGTTTTGCTCACCGCACCGAGGGGCCGCCCGATTGCAAACCCCACTCTATGGCCAGGTTTCTAGAGTACCGGAGGAGGGACTTGAACCCACACGTCCTTTCGGACAACGGATTTTGAGTCCGTCGCGTCTGCCATTTCGCCACTCCGGCATCGTGAAGTGCGCACCGATTGCAGCAAAGACTACGCCGTCTCGCCCTCGATTGCCAGCCATTTGAATCGGCCCCCAGAAAACCGTCGCGTGGCCGCCACGCCGGCACCGCATGACGGCCTCTCCCGCGACTGCACTGGCCAGCGACTGCGTGCCCAGCTTACTTTACACCAATGAATGTTATCGTTTTTGAAGACTCGGCTGTTGTGCAACTCGGCGTACTCACTGCGGCTAGGCCTGCCTGCGATCTGACGATCGGAGCCACGACGCTCTTTGAGAGTCTCTGCCGATGTGGCGTAGGCCTCACCGACGATCCAAGCGATTCATTCACAGGCAGTGTGCCACCGAGATGCCATGTGCATCGCGTGTTGCGACCGCACCTTCATCGCTATCTGCAATCACTTGCTGGTAGGCGCATGCCCCTCTGGGGCGGAACCTCCTTCGACTCGACGCATTCCAATACGAAGATCGTTCCAGCAGAATTCGGGCAGGGTTTGCGGCACGGCAGTTCTGTACTCATCGTCAATGCTCGGGTGGTGCCGAGCCGTCATAATATTGTCACCATGCGAAGCATTGTGGAAGCCGGTCGCCGGGGTGTGATGCGATGCGACGGGGCATTGGCGGTGGCGTTGCTCCATCGTGCTCCGGATACTACTTCTAAAGATGGCCAGGGTTCGGGCAGTGGTTCTGATTGCCGTTCGGACGGAATGCTCATTGATGCATTGCTGGCTGGAAGCATCGACGATGCCGTCGGAGAAATAGAATCGCTCGGGCTGGATGCGCTGGATGGTGCGGTCGATATGGTATCGCAACCGCATGAGGTGGTGGCAGCACACGAGCAGGCCATCGCAGGTGGGCTGGCTATCCGACTCGATACGGGTCGCTACCGTGAGGAACAGCCGGGGCTCTTTGTGGCCGTAGGCGCATCTGTCGCACAGCACGTGGTGGTGCGGCACGGGCCGGTGGTTGTTGAGGCGGGCGCCGAGATTGGGCCATTCGTCTGCTTGGATGGTCCGATCTGGATCGCACGCAACGCCCGAGTGAATCCACATGCGTGGATCCGGGGCGGTACGGCCATCGGCCACGACTGCCGCGTGGGGGGTGAGGTGGAAGCAAGCGTGCTGGAGCCATTCTCAAATAAGTCGCACGACGGATTTCTGGGGCACAGCCATCTGGGCAGTTGGGTGAATCTCGCCGCCGGCACAATCACGAGTAACTTGAAGGCCACCTACGGCCCCGTCCGGTTCCACCAACTGTTGCCCGACAACACTCGCACAACAGTCCACACAGGCAGGCAGTTTCTGGGTGCCATGATTGGCGACTGTGTTAAAACAGGAATTAATACGTCGATCCCATGCGGTGCGAGAATCGGCGTGGCGTCCACCGTGGCAGGTCTGGTGGAGGAACAAGTGGCCGCATTTACAAATCAGCTCATTGGGGTCCATACAACAGCCGAGCAAGCCGCCATTGTGCTGGAGCGGATGATGGCCCGCCGGGGGCTTGCGTTTTTCGATGCGGATCGGGAGCTTTTTGCGGCACTGGAGCGGATGTCGGCTCCAGCCATCTGAGATGCGGTCTAGAATCCATGATCGTGATTTTCTACATATGCGGCGGCTGTGTCCTGTTCACTTCCCTGAGGTAACGAGTCGTGTCGATTCATCAAGTGTATACAAACGGCAGGTTCGGCCTATCGTTCGAATTGTTTCCACCAAAAACTCCCGAATCCGAAGCCATGATGTGGCGGACGGTCGAAGAACTGATGGCCTTTCATCCGGCCATGATCACCTGTACCTACGGTGCAGGCGGATCGACTCGGAGCACGACACTCGACGTCATCGATGGCGTTCGCTCCCGCTACAACGTGCCGGTGGCTAGCCACCTCACGTGTGTCGGCTCAACCACCGACGAACTGCGAGAATATCTGGCTGCGGCTCGAACTCGGGGAGTGGCAGCCATTGTGGCCCTGCGAGGCGATCCACCCAAAGGTGAGACACAATTTCAACAGGTGGCTGGCGGGCTGCGGCATGCATCCGAACTGGTGTCGCTCATTCGTAGTGAATTTCCAGAGTTTGGCATTTGTGTGGCAGGCTATCCCGAAACGCACCAAGAGGCGGCCAGTCCTGCGGCTGACCTTGAAAATCTGAAGCGCAAGTGCGATGCCGGTGGGGAAGTTGTGGTCACGCAACTCTTCTACGACAACGTCGATTTTTTTCGCTTCCGCGACCGCTGTATCGCAATGGGCATCACCGCGCCGATCGTGCCGGGCGTGATGCCCGTTACCAATTACGCGCAGGTTCGTCGCATCGCGACGCTCTGTAAGGCTCGACTGCCTGACGATTTTACCAGAGCCTTTGAGGCGGCTGGCGACAACGAGGTGGCTCAGTTTGAGGCGGGCGTTGGATTCGCAGCGAGGCAGGTTGAAGCACTGCTCGAAAGCGGCGTGCCAGGGATTCATTTCTATGTGCTCAACAAGTCGCCAGCCACCATGCGAGTACTGGAGTACGTGGGGCTGAAGGATCGGCAAACGGAAACGAGCCAGATCTAATTCCCACTCGAGTGTCGCAATGGAATCGACTGGTTACACAGCGCGTTTTTGGCTGGATTGCCTGGGTGGCAAGTCGTCGTCCATGCTGCTGATATAGCTCCGAAGCCGTTCCAGTTCGTCGCTCACGTGCCGCAGTTTCAGCATGTTTTCAACGCGCTTGACCAACTCGACCTTATTGACGGGCTTTGAAAGGAAGTCATCGGTGCCCGCTTCAACCGCCCGCTCGATGTCGCCGAGTTCGCCGAGAGCCGTCACCATCAGGATCATAATCCGGCTGGTGAGAGGATCCGACTTGAGCCGTTGACACACTTCAAATCCGGAAAGCTTCGGCATCATCACATCCAGCAGAATCACGTCGGGCTGGAAGGCGGCCACTCGGTCGAGCGTATCGCGGCCGTCCACAGCCGTGGCAATCTCACAGTCGATTTCAGCGAGATAGACCTCGAGCAATTCGCGGTTGGGTTCGTTGTCGTCCGCGATCAGCACGCGGCTTTTTCTGGGTGTCGCTGTGCCCATCGTGGCGGCGGGCACTGTTGAAACCGATGGAAGCGTGGGCATGGCATGCACTCAAGGGGGCTATGGTGTTTCGAAGAGCGACTGGCTTTTGACTACCGCGAGGTCGTCTGGGAATGTGTGAAAGGCCTGCACGAGCAAGCTCTTTTCGCGAGTCTCAATGGTAACCCAACTGATGGCCCCCAACGCCATGCGACCCCCCGACTCAAACCGGTGAAGCAGGCCGTGCTTGGTGGCTTCCACGCAGAGTTCCTGCTGGAACGTCCAAAAAACCTCAGGCGCAATGGTCTCGAGTTGGAAGCACATTTGATACCTCGCGCCACCGCGGCACGCCATTCGATCGCTGCGTTCACCAGTGAGTCGGTACGAAAGGAGCCGCCGCTTTTGTGGCAGCGGCTGGCCTGCGCTGGTTGCAACTTCAGTGAGCGTGAGCCCGTCCTTGCGCCACGTGACAAAGTGACCGGCACTCGTGATTGACACAGTGGCCTGATAGCCGCCCCGCTCGACCGATCGGCTCGTAAAAATCTGGAACAGTTCAGGATGCAGCGCGCGGCCGTAGAGTTGAAAGACTAAATCGTTCACTGCGGGGCGAATCGATAACACGCAACAAGACTCCATCTTCACGCGTTCAGGGCATGCGGTCATGCGGTCACGCGGTCATGGCACGCACCAATGGTTTGTCAGAGGCATGAGTATAAAAAAAGAGCGGGCAAAAAAACTACAGCGCACTAACTGGGCGTTTGATCGCTACAAGAAAAAAGATTTTTCGGAAATCGCATCTTGACAACTGCGCTACGAGGTGATTCACCCCCCGGACGATCAAAGCAGACCCACGATCATATCGTACCCGGCATGCGTGCCCGCGGCGATACCGAAGCCGCGCACCACGAAGAGTGTCGCAAAAAAGACGCCTGCCATCGCGCGAAATGTGAAACTGTAAAACGCAAATGTGTCGCCCAATGGACCAACGTAGTGGGCTGCACTGAAGAGCAGGCTGGTGAGGAGCACCGAGTAAAAACAGGCCGCTGCGCTTCCAATCCCTGCTCGCTGACACACCCACGCAACGGTTGGCAGTAAGAGCAGGCGAAAAAGTATCTCCTCGTAAAGCCCGGCGCCGCAAAAGCCGACGATCCTCGCGAAGATTCCCGGGCGTGTGTCTGCCAGATCCAGAGGCCAGAGGTGGTTTTGGAGCCGTGCTAACGCTACCAGTAGCAGCGATAAAAGGAGGCACTCCGCAAGCATGCCCAGGAGCACAGTCGGGCTAAACCGCCAGCGGTCGTGCTCAAAATGGTGCCAGGCAAGCAGGCCAAGGAGCATCAACAACGGCAGCAAAAAATACGACCCAAACCCAGTCGCATCGAGCAAGTGACGCAGCCACACATCGGCACCGTTGCGGGGGGAACTCCGGCCCAGAAGCAGCACGCCTCCTTCGTACGCAAGCACCAACGGAAGCGTAAAGACGAGGCTCGTCAGCGGCGTGCGAGAGAGGGCCCAGTAGCCTTCAGCATCCACGGACTCCGCACTGGCATCGGGATGGCTGCCCGACTGCATCCCGTGGGTTGCTTCGGTATCGACTGAATTGAGGAGTTCACTCACCTGCGAGTCAAGATCGTCTGGCACCCCATCGGGAAAGCCGTCGTCGCTGGGAGTCGGAAAAAAAGTATGCATGAAGCGAAGCGTCCATGGAGGCGAGCAAGGGGAGAGGACCAGATTTCAACGTGGAAATACACTCCAAACAAACCCAGATATATACACGGATATATACACGTGCCGACACCAAATACCCATTGGCGGCGTCCGGACTCCCTCGCTGCTATTTGGACTCCTGTTTAGCACATGCGTGGATTGTTTTGAACCGGCTTGCCTGCGGAACACTGCGCGGGTGTACGCAGAAAAGTGTTGTCCTTGACAACGTGGGTTGCGTCAGCAGAATGGCGACTTCGCAATCAAAAGCCCTGCGGGCTTGTGGCACACTTGTGTCGCATAAGGACTGCGAAAATAGCTGGAAATCCTCGGTGACCGAGGCTGATAGCTTGTAAAAAAATAGACGTAAACTCGAATAAAATACGGGGGGCGGCGACTTGAGGGAGCGAAAGTCGGCGACCTTGGTCGTGGCCTGGATGTCACCCCCGTTTTCGAGTGTCTGTTGAATGAATCTGGCTCAGGATGCGTCAAAAATGCTTCCTTTTGTGTGCCAAGACGTACAGGAAAGTTGGTGAGAAAAAGAGCATGCATCACTTTTTTTCCCACTGAACGGACTCAGTTGAACGGACGCGACGGGGATGCTCGGCATACGGCATTTGCCTTTGAGGGGTCTGATGGCCGTACAATCAAACTCTACAATTGTCTTGTGCTGCGGGAAGCCAGTCGCTTGTCGGCAGCTTAGAGTTTGAGGTTGGTTCGAGAGTACGGGTAGACATCATGGCACGATGCCTCATTGGATGCGGCTCGAATCAGGGAAGTCGCCGCGAGCAACTCGATCAGGCGATCGAGTTAGTGCGGTACATGCCGGGCGTGGAACTCTTAGTCACAAGCCGCCTCCGAGAAACGCGGCCTATTGGCGGACCGCCAGGGCAGCAGTCGTTCCTGAATAGTGCCTGCCTGATCGAGACCGACCTGCCCCCGCACGATGTGCTGGACATGCTGGCTGCAGTCGAAAACACGCTTCACCGTGAGCGGGGTGACCGATGGGGACCTCGCACAATGGACCTCGACATTTTGCTCTACGACAATCTTGTGCTCGACAGCGAGTCGCTCACACTGCCTCATCCCCGAATGACCACCCGCCGATTCGTGCTGGAACCCTGCGTGGAAATCGCGCCTCACCTCGAACACCCTTTGGCAGGCTGCACGCTGCAGGAATTGCTCGACAATATCTCGCAACCTCACCTCCATGTATCGGTCGTGGGTGTGCCGGGCAGCGGCGCGCCGGAGGTGGCAGCAGCGATTGCCGATGCCACGCTGGCTCGGTTGATGCACGCACCAAGTCCTGTGCCGCCGCAGGTGTTTGGTGGGATCGGGAACCCGACGGAGAGCCAATGGCGTCGAACCTTAATCGACTATGCGCGGCCGCTCCATGCGGATGTATGGCCAGTGGATCCGCACGGCACCGTCACCGACTACTGGCTGGAGACGCTTCAGTTGGCCGCTAGGGACATTCTATCCCCATTGATGCAAGTGCGGTTCGACAACGACTTTTTGCAGATCGCATCAGGTACCGTGGTGCCGCATGTCGTGATTCTGCTCGTGGTCACTCCCGAGGTGCTCTTGGAGCGGATCGCCTTCCGCGCGGGGCAGTCCAGACCGCACACCGATTATTTCTCCGACCTCCTTCCGGCTGGTGCGGTGGCAGGCGTGTCGTCGGCTGACACAGTAACTTCCCTCATCCGACTGCAAAGCCGCCTCATCTCCAGACTGCGGCAACCCGGGCAAGGCATTGGTCATCCCAAGGCGGCCGTCGTGCTGGATGCCAGTGATCTTGGGCAAGCCACGCTGGATGCGGTCGCTGCCGTTGAGGCGCTGGCGTGATGCTGGAAGTTGAACGGGATCCCAAGCGAATGAGGGCGTGGGTTCTGGCAGCACAAGCCGCTGGCAGGCGAGTGGGTTTTGTGCCCACGATGGGAAGCCTGCATGCTGGCCACGCGAGCCTCGTGGATTGTGCTGCTCGGGAGTGCGACGACGTGGCCGTTTCGATCTTCGTCAATCCCACGCAGTTTGGTCCGCACGAAGATTTTGAACGCTACCCTCGTTCGCTCGACGCCGATTGCAGGCTCATGGAAGCCCGCGGAGTTGGGAAGGTATTTGCTCCCGAGACTTTTGTGATCTATCCGCCGGGGGATGCCACTCGGATCGTTGTGTCCGGACCCGCTCGACGGTTTGAAGGGGAACTGCGTCCGGGCCACTTTGAAGGGGTGGCCACGGTCGTCTGCCGACTGTTTCTGGCCGCGCCGGCAGACGTGGCCTATTTCGGGGCAAAGGATTGGCAGCAGACGTTGGTTGTCAAACGGATGGTGTGCGACTTGGGGCTGCCTATTGATCTGGTCGTGTGCCCAACCCTTCGGGAACCCGACGGCCTAGCCATGAGTTCTCGCAACGCCTACCTCTCTCTCGATGAGCGGACCCGTGCGATTGCGCTCTTTGAAAGCCTTACTCGCGCCGAA
>Ga0194055_10003065_pt1 | contig 13020 bp, 11 predicted proteins | sample SepL449m_MetaG_FD_155482 | JGI IMG/M metagenome (GOLD analysis project Ga0194055, IMG submission 155482) | Anoxic zone freshwater microbial communities from boreal shield lake in IISD Experimental Lakes Area, Ontario, Canada - Sep2016-L442-9m | ecosystem: Environmental > Aquatic > Freshwater >... | reverse complement strand
CGCGCCGATGTTGTAGATCTCGCCGACCGTGCCCTCGCGCAGCACGAGGTCGACCCCGGTGCAGTTGTCCATGACGTAGCACCAGTCGCGGACGTTGAGACCGTCGCCGTAGAGGGGGACCTTCGTGCCCTCGAGCAGGTTGGTGACGAAGAGGGGGATCACCTTCTCCGGGAACTGGTACGGCCCGAAGTTGTTCGACGACCGGGTGACGATCACGGGCAGGCCGTACGTCGTGTGGTGCGAGAGCGCGATGAGGTCGGAGCCGGCCTTCGAGGCCGAGTAGGGCGAACGTGGGCCGAGCGGGTCGGTCTCGGTGAACGACCCTTCCTCGATCGAGCCGTAGACCTCGTCGGTGGAGATGTGCAAGAACCGCTCCACGCCCACGGTCCGGGCCACGTCACACATCACGTTGGTGCCGTCGCAGTTGGTGCGCACGAACTCGTCGGGTGAGGCGATCGACCGGTCGACGTGGCTCTCGGCCGCGAAGTGCACGACGGCGTCGTGGCCGTCCATGGCCGCCAGCACGGCGGCGCGATCGGTGATGTCTCCCCGGACGAACGAGTACCGCGGGTCGCCCTCGAGATCGCGGAGGTTCTCCAGGTTGCCGGCGTACGTGAGGGCGTCGAAGACGGTCACGGAGTCGTCGGTGGTCTGGAGCACTCGGTGGACGTAGTTGGAGCCGATGAAGCCGGCTCCGCCGGTCACGAGGAGGCGCATGGGTCAGGTCCTGAGGCTGTGGTGCGGGCGGAGGGCGGGATCCAGGGCGGCCCGGAGCGGGTTGGTGCGGTCGCGGTTGGACAGGATCGGGTCGGGGACCCCCCAGTCGGCGGCGATCTCGGGATCGTCGTAGGCCACCCCGAGTTCGTCGGCCGCGTTGTAGTAGCCGTCGACGAGGTAGGTGATGGTCATGTCGGTGAGGGCGGCGAACCCGTGGGCGACCCCCGGGGGGATGAACACCCCGCGGTGGTCGTGGCCGGCGTCGGTCGCGCCGAGGTCGACGACCTGGGTGGTGGCGTCGGTGGGGGAGCCGACCCGCAGGTCGTGGAGCACGACCCGGGCCCGTCCGAACGGCACGTACCAGTAGTCGGCCTGGTGCAGGTGGTAGTGCAGGCCGACGATGCAACCGGCCTGACGGTCGGCGCGGTTCGCCTGGATCATCTCGCGCCCCTGCGGGATCCATGACCGGCGGTACGTCTCGACGAAGCAGCCGCGCTCGTCGCCGAACACCGACGGCTCCACGATGTACACGCCCGCGATGAGGTCGGACTCGGTGACGGTGGTCATGGGGATCCTGTCTAGTCCAGGTCGATCCGGGAGTGGTCACCCAGCATCAGGCGCAGGGCGGGGTGCGGGGTGCCGGCGCTGGTGATCTCGACGTCGCGGCCGAGCAGCGAGTCGGTGATGCTGCGCACCCGGGTGATCTGGGCCCGGTCGAGCACGACCGAGTGGTCGATCTCGGCGTCGTCGATGCGGCAGTCGGGGCCGATCGAGGTGAAGGCGCCGATGGTGCTGCGCTCCACGATCGTGCCGGCACCGATGATGCTGGGGCCGACGATCCGGGAGTTGCGCACCTCGGCACCGGCTTCGACGACCACGGTGCCCTCGAGGGTGGAGGCGGCGTCGACCGATCCGTCGATCGCCGTCTCCAGGGTGGCCAGCACGTAGCGGTTGCACTCGAGGAGGGGGTCCTTCTTGCCGGTGTCGATCCACCAGCCCTGCAGGACCTCGTGCACGACCCGGTGGTCGTGTTCGAGCAGCCACTGGATGGCGTCGGTGATCTCGAGCTCGCCCCGGGCACTGGGTCGGATCGCCCGCACCGCCTCGTGGATGCTCGGGTCGAAGAGGTAGATGCCGACGAGGGCGAGGTCCGACGGTGGGTCGGTGGGCTTCTCCACCAGGCGCACGACCTCGCCGGTGGGGGTGACTTCGGCGACGCCGAACTGGCGGGGGTCGTCGACGTGGGCGAGCAGGATCTGGGCCGAGGGTGCTGCGTCGCCCTCGGCGGCCCGGGCATCGGTGAAGCGGTGCACGAACTCCAGGAGGCCCTGCTGGAGCATGTTGTCGCCCAGGTACATGACGAAGTCGTCGTCGGCGAGGAAGTCGCGGGCGATGAGCACGCAGTGGGCCAGCCCGAGGGGGGCGTCCTGGGGGAGGTAGGTGACGCTCACGCCCCAGCGGGAGCCGTCGCCCACGGCCGCGCGGATCTCGTCGGCGGTGTCGCCGACGATGATCCCGATCTCCCGGATTCCCGCCGCCGCCATGTCTTCGATGCCGTAGAACAGGATCGGCTTGTTGGCGATCGGGACCAGCTGCTTGGCGCTGGTGTGGGTGATCGGGCGTAGGCGCGTCCCCGCACCCCCGGAGAGGATCAGTCCCTTCATGCGGCTGGGATGGTAGCGGCGGTGGGATGGCTCCCCCCGGGGAGCCGGACGTGACAGGGGGTAGTTTCGGGGCCGTTGATCCCTGGAGCAGGAATCGCCCGATGGTGAGCCAGCCGTTCGTCGAGGTCTCGGTCGTCCTCCCCTGCCTGGACGAGTCCGAGACGTTGGGGGTCTGCGTCGGCAAGGCCTTGCAGTCGTTGGTGGCCCTGGGGGTGCCCGGAGAGGTCGTCGTCGCCGACAACGGGTCCACCGACGGCTCCCAGGACCTCGCCCGGCGCCTCGGTGCCCGGGTCGTGGACGTGGCCGAGAGGGGCTACGGAGCGGCGTTGACCGGGGGCATCGAGGCGGCCCGGGGCGAGTTCGTGATCATGGCCGACGCCGACGACAGCTACGACCTCGCCGACCTCGGACCGTTCGTGGAGGCCCTGCGCGCCGGCGCCGACCTCGTGATGGGCAACCGGTTCGCCGGGGGCATCGCCCCGGGAGCGATGCCACCCCTCCACCGCTACCTCGGCAACCCGGTGCTCAGCTTCATCGGCCGCCTCTTCTTCCGCAGCCCGGCCGGCGACTTCCACTGTGGAATGCGCGGGTTCCGCCGGGAGGCGGTCCTGGACCTGGGCCTGCGCACCACCGGCATGGAGTTCGCCAGCGAGATGGTGGTCAAGGCCACGCTCCAGGGGCTCACGATCACCGAGGTGCCCACCACGCTGTCCCCCGACGGTCGGAGCCGAGCCCCGCACTTGCGCACCTGGCGCGACGGCTGGCGGCACCTGCGGTTCATGCTGCTCTACAGTCCGCGCTGGCTGTTCTTGTACCCGGGGATCGTGCTGACCGTCCTCGGACTCGTCCTGGGCCTCGCGTTGCTCCCCGGTCCGATCGAGATCGGGCACCACGCGCTCGACGTCACCGCGCTCGTCTACGCGATGGGGATGGTCCTCATCGGGTTCCAGGCGATCATGTTCGCGGTGCTCTCCCGGGCGTTCGCCGCGAACGAAGGCCTCGTGCCGCCCTCGGCCGGCCTGCAACGCGCGTTCCGGGCCGTGACCCTCGAACGGGGTCTGGTCGTCGGTTCGGTGATGCTCCTCGTGGGCCTCGGAGTGGCGGTCTACAGCCTGGTCAACTGGGGCTCGAACGATTTCGGAGCGCTCGACACCCGGCATGCGATCCGGGTCGCGGTGCCGGCGGCCACGCTGCTGGTGCTCGGGTTCGAGACGATCATGGTGAGCTTCTTCCTCAGCGTGCTGGGCCTCGCGCGCCGATGAATCCCCGGGTCACCGCAGTGATCCTTGCGTATCAGCGCGAGCCGTGGCTGGAGCGCAGCGTGCGCGCCGTCCTGGGGTCGGAGGGGGTCGACGCCGACGTCGTGCTCGTCGACAACGGCGGGACCGACGGTGAGGTCGACCGGCTGCGCGGACTCCCCGGAGTGACGGTGGTCGGGACCGGGACGAACCTCGGATTCTCCGGGGGTTGCAACCTGGGGGCCGCGTCGGCCACCGGTGACCACCTGGCGCTCGTCAACGGCGACCTCGAGGTGGCACCCGACGCCCTCGTTCGCCTCGTTGCGGTGGCCGACGAGCCCGACGTGGGGATCGCCTCGCGGAGGACCCGGGCCTGCTCAACACCGCTGGCAACGAGATCCATTTTCTCGGCTTCAGCTGGGTCGGTGCGTTCGGTGAGTCGGCGAGCACCCACGCCCTCGACCGTGACGTCGCCGGGGCCATGGGGGCCCTGGCGCTGATGCGTCGGTCGGTCTGGGACGACCTCGGTGGGTTCGCCGAGCAGTACTTCGCGTTCCACGAGGACGCCGAACTGAGTTGGCGCTGCTGGCAGCGTGGTCTCCGGGTGCACTACGTGCCGGAGGCGATCGGCGTGCACCGCTACGAGTTCGACCGTGAGCCACGCAAGATGTACCTCGCCGAGCGAAATCGTTGGATCTTCGTCCTCACCTGTTGGGACGCGCGCACGCTCCTCGTTCTCGCTCCTTTGTTCGTGCTCATGGAAGGTGCCGTCACCCTGGCGGCGATCCGGGGAGGATGGTTCGGCGACAAGATCGCGGGTTGGCGGTGGCTCTGGCGGCACCGCGCCTGGATCCGGAGCCGCCGCCGCGACCTTCAGGCAGCCCGGGTCGTGGGGGACGCTGCCCTGGCGGCACGATGGTCCGGTCGGATGGACGCCCGGAACTTCCCGATCCCGGACGCACTGCGCCCGTTCGATGCTGCGTTGGACCGCTACTGGCGAACTGTGCGACGGTTCCTGCGGTGAACGCCCAGGACGAACTCGAACCGGTCGCCGCCCGTTCGGACTCACCGACCGACCATGGTCGTTGGCGACGGGCCTGGCCGTACCTTCTGGTGGTCGTCGTGGCCCTCTCTGCCAGTGTGCTCCATGTCGCCCGCTACACCCAGATGTCACCGATCGACGAGAGTCGACACGTCGACTACATGGCGCAACTCTTCGAGCACGGGCACGTCGTGAAGCTGGGCGACAAGATCGGCGAGACCGCGATGCGCCTCGAAACCTGCCGCGGAATCGACCTCGGCGGGTACACGCCACCACCATGTTCCGCGCAGCACCTGCACCCCAGCGATTTCCGCGACAACGGTTACAACAACGCGGTCAACAATCCACCTACCTATTACGTCATCACCGGCGCGATTGCGACGGCTGCGAAGAGCCTGGGGCTCTCCCGCGACATCCTCGACCCGGCACGCATCATGAGTGGTGTCTGGCTCGCCCTGGGTCTGGCGCTCGCCGTCTACGCCGGGGAGTTGCTCGGCCTGCGCCGGGTCCCGCTCGCGGCGGCCGGAACGATCTTCGCGGTGGCTGCCCAGCCCTTGTACCTGGGAAGCACCGTCAACGCAGATTCCGCATCGGTGTTCGCAGGGGCGCTGGTGCTCGTCGTCGCCCTCCTCTGGGAGCGTCGGCGGATCCAGGTCGCGTGGCTTCTCGCCGCCGGTGCCCTGGTCGCGTCGCTGAAGATGACCAACCTGATCGGCGTCGGAATCGTCACGGCCTGGCTGCTCACGCGGGCCTACGGCGTCTGGCGTCGGTCGTCGTCCCCGGGTCCCGGGGCGGAGCCCGACGGGCCCGACGGTGATCCCCCGATCCGGACGGCGCGGGACTTCGGGTGGGCGGCCGGGCTGCTGGTCGCCGGCGCCGTGGGGGTCACGATCCTCTGGCTCGGCATCGCCGGAGCACGGGCGACCATCGACGCGCTCGCGCTCCCGTCGAACGCCCAGTTCTACGAGCCCGGCTTCCCGTTCCGGACCCTGGTCCTGCGCCAGAACGTCTTCTCGCTGTTCCCACCGGTCGACGGGTATCGCCCGCCTGTGCTCGGGACCTCGATGAACGAGACGGTCGGCTATGCCTCGGTCCTCCTGGCGGCGGCGGTCATGGTGGTGGCGCTCCTGCGGTTCCGGGTCGCCGACCGGTGCGGCACGCTGGTCGCGTGGGCGGGGGTCGTGTTGGTCGCGGCGGGGCCGGGGTTCATCGTCTCGACCTGGTTCGTGAATCGGGTCATCTTCGCACCGGCCGCGCGCTACGGGCTGAGCGCGATCGCGGTGATCATCGTGGGAGTCGCCGCGGCGGTGCGGGGTCGGGTGGGTACCTGGGTCCTCTCGGCCTACGCGGTCGTGGCGGTGGCGACGGTGTTGGGAACGCTGGCGTTCGCGTGAGCCACGTGCCGGCAGGGGAGGAAGGTACCGCGCGGCCCGAGTACGCCGCCCGCCTGGCGGGCCTCCAGGGCGCGCGTTGGAAGCGGATCCTCGACGTCCAGGCGCCCTACCGGCGGTTCCTGAGGGGTCTGGGTCTGGGCCGCACGCTGGACATCGGCTGTGGGATCGGTCGCAACCTCGGGAACCTCGGACCGGGAGCGGTCGGCGTCGACCACAATGTCGACGCGATCGCGCACTGTCGGGCCCTCGGGTACGAGGCCTACACCTCCGAGGAGTTCTCGCGGGAGTGGTCCGCCGGCGGAGCAGCGTTCGACGCGCTGCTGTTCGCGCACGTGCTCGAGCACATGGCACGCGCCGACGCCGTCGCGATGGTGCGTCACTACCTCTCCCACCTTCGCCCTGGTGGGCGGGTGGTGATGATCGCGCCTCAAGAGCGCGGGTACCGCAGCGATGCGACTCACGTCGAGTTCCTCGACCTCCCGGCCCTCCAGTCGATCGCGGAGGAGTGCGACCTCTCCGTGAACATCTCCCGGTCGTTCCCGTTGCCGCGTGTTGCCGGCCAGATCTTCACCTACAACGAGTTCGTCGTGGTCGCTCGGTCCTGACGCCGGAGCGCCGGTCAGACCAGGAGCGGATCGACTCGGGCGTGGTAGAGGTCGGCGAAGGCCCGGTCGCCGCACTCGGCCGCAACGGCGTCGAGCTCGGCGAGCGCCTCGCGTGTCCGCTCCGGGTCGGTCGGGGCGTGGAGGGAGGCCAACTCCCCGAGGGCCTCCATGGCGAACCGGGCCACCTCGGGGTCGAGGTACCGGCCGAAGAGCGCCCGGTGGGCCCGACCCGACCGCGCGGCCGCCCGGAAGAACCGGTCGCCCCGGATCGGCTCCCGGTCGACGATGCACGACGACAGGCCGGCGAAGTAGCACGCTCCGGCGAGGACGGCGGGAACCGGATTGCCGTCCGCGGCGATCGAATCGGGTCGGGAGAGGTCGATGCCGTAGCGGGCGGAGAGGGTCTCGGCCAGGTCGGGGATCGCCGCGGCGGCGTCGGTGATCCGGCCGTCGTAGGCGAGGTACTTGACGCGGCGCATCGCCATCCCGACCGCGAGTGGCGAGTCGGGTCGCGCAGCAGCGACGTGCGCCGCGGCGTACGAGGCCAGGTCGGCCAGGGCGACGTCGGCGTCGCGCCGTAGCCGGGCGAGCCCGGTCGGTTCGGCGGCGGCGACGGCGACGAGGTTGGTCCCCCGGCTCCACACCTCGGCGGTGAGCCCGGCATCCGAGAGGAGGGTGCGAAAACCGTCGAGGGTCGGGATGAACTCGTGGTGGCCGATCGAGATCGCCGGCTCGGCCACGGTGCGGGGCTGCTCGGGAGAGATGACCGCTGCGTCGGGAACGGTGATGATGGCAGCCCCGCCGGGTGCCAGGCGGTCCCGGATCTCGGCGAGCACCGGCTGAGGGTGCCGGAGGTGCTCCACGACCTCCGAGCAGAAGATCACGTCGAACTGCCGACCGGGCTCGAAGGCGGGGTCGAGCAATGCGCGGCGGAGGTCGAGGCCCAGCGCAGCACGACCGCGGTCGGCCCCTTCGGACGGGTCGAGGCCGATGCCGTCCCAGCCTCGGAGCCGAACGGCGAGGTCGAGGCCGAACCCGAAGCCGCAGCCCACGTCGAGGAAGGTCGACCCGGCCGGTGCGTCGACGAGCGCGAGCGTCGCCGCGAGGGCTTCCACGCCGGCCGTCTGCTCGACGTAGAGGTCCCAGTCCCAGTGCTCGCCCTGGTAGGCCGCCGCGGGCGGGATCACGGCCGACGGAACGATCGTGGCGCAACCCGCGCAGCGGACGAATTCGACCGGACGGGGCTGCCAGCCGACGCGGACCGTGGCCACCAGCGGCTGGGAGCCCGTCTGGTTGCACACGGGGCAGGAGACTGTTGCCTGTCCTCGATCGACCCAACGAAGGTTCATCGCGACCGTCTCTCGTGCTGCCGGCAGGTGGAGAAGGCCCGACGATAGGTCGGGGGCGGGGGTCCCGCGGTGGGTCAGGCGATGAAGTACTTGGCCTCTGGGTGAGGAACGATGATCGCCGACGTGCTCTGCTCGGGTTCGAGTTGGAACTCCTCGGTGAGGCGCACGTCGATGGCGGCCAGGTCGAGGAGGTCGTCGAGTTTGGTCTGGTCCTCGAGGTCGGGGCAGGCCGGGTAGCCCCAGGAGTAGCGCGAACCCCGGTACCGCTGGCGGAACAGGCCGGCCAGTGAGGGGCCGTCCTCGCCGGCGAAGCCCCACTCCTCGCGGATGCGGCGGTGCCAGAGTTCGGCGAGGGCCTCGGTCATCTCGACCGACAGGCCGTGGCAGAGCAGGTAGTCCTGGTACCGGTCGGCCGCGAAGAGTTCGCGCTCACGCTCGGACGCCCGTGACCCCACCGTGACCACGTGGAAGCCGGCGTAGTCGGCGTCGCCGCTGTCGACCGGCCGGAAGAAGTCGGAGATGCAGAGGAAGCGGTCCTTGCCCTGGCGGGGGAACGAGAACCGGAGGCGCTCGCTGCGGCGGTCGTCGTCGGCCCAGACGACGAGGTCGTCGCCGTCGGCGTTGACCGGGAAGTAGCCCCACGCCACGGCGGGCACGAGGGTGCCTTCGGCCTGGGCGATGCCGAGCTGCTCGCGCAAGGTGGGCCGGATGCGCTCCTTGAACTCCGCGTCGGTCTCGCCGTTCTGGGGGCGGAACTGCCACTGGTTGCGGAACAGGGCGGTCTCGTTGACGTACGAGGCGATCTCGTCGAGCGCGAGGCCCTTGGCGACCCGGGTCCCGAGGAAGGGCGGGGTGAACACGGTGGCGTCGGTGGCGACGTCGGAGCGGGCGGGCAGATCGACCGGCGCACCGGTGTCGGCCGTGCGGGCGCTCTTCCGGGCCGGCAGGACCCGCCCGCCGAGCGCGCGGCCGAAGTCGGGGTCGAGGCTCCCGGACCGCTTGCCGTCCATGAGGGTGTCCATGGTGGAGAGCCCCTCGAAGGCGTCCTTGCCGTAGAAGACCCGGCCCTCGTAGACCTCACGCAGGTCGCGCTCCACGTAGGAGCGGGTGAGCGCCGCGCCACCGAGCATGACGGGGTAGTCGGCCAGGCCGGCCTCGTTCATCTCTTCGAGGTACTCGCGCATGATGAGCGTGCTCTTGACGAGCAGGCCACTCATCCCGATGGCGTCGGCCCCGACTTCCCGGGCCTTCTCCACGAAGGTCTGGAGCGGAGCCTTGATCCCGATGTTGTGGACCTCGTAGCCGTTGTTGGTGAGGATGATGTCGACGAGGTTCTTGCCGATGTCGTGGACGTCACCCTTCACCGTGCCGAGGACCACCACGCCCTTGCCGCCACCGTCGGACTTCTCCATGTGGGGCTCGAGGTGCGCCACGGCGGTCTTCATCGTCTCGGCGCTCTGGAGCACGAACGGCAACTGCATCTCGCCGGTGGCGAAGAGCTCTCCGACCACCTTCATTCCTTCGAGCAGCACGTCGTTGACGATGGCCAGGGCGGGCAACTCGGCGAGTTGCTCGTCGAGGTCGGCCTCGAGCCCGTCGCGATCGCCGTCGATGATCCGGTGCTTCAGACGCTCGGCGACGGGCCAGCCGGAGCGGTCTTCGCGCTCCACGTCTCCGGCCTTGATCCCCGCGAAGGCGTCGAGCAGCGAGGTCAGCGGGTCGTAGCCGTCGCGGCGCCGGTCGTAGATGAGGTCGAGCACCATGGCGCGGGTCTCGTCGTCGATCTTGTGCATCGGGATGATGCGGGCGGCATGCACGATGGCGGCGTCGAGGCCGGCCTCCTGACACTCGTGCAGGAACACGCTGTTGAGCACGTGGCGCAGGGCGGGGGAGAGGCCGAAGCTCACGTTCGACACGCCCAGCACCGTCGAGACCCCGGGCAGGTCCGCCTTGACCCGTCGGATCGCCTCGACGGTCTCCACGCCGTCGCGGCGCAGTTCCTCGGAGCCCGCGCTCAAGGGGAACGTGAGGGTGTCGAAGATGAGGTCCGACGGCTCCATGCCGTAGCGTTCGACCGCGAGGTCGTGGATCCGCTTGCACACCGCGAACTTCCAGTCGGCGGTGCGGGCCTGACCCTCCTCGTCGATGGCGAGGCAGATGACCGCCGCGCCGTACTCGCGGGCCAGGGTCATCACCCGGTCGAAGCGCGAGCCGGGTCCGTCGCCGTCTTCGAGGTTGGCGGAGTTGAGGATCGCCTTGCCCCCGAAGTGCTGGAGCCCAGCCTCCATCACGGGTGGTTCGGTGGAGTCGAGCACCAGGGGGAGTGGCGCCTGGGTCGCGAAGCGGGCGGCGAGGTCGTGCATGTCGGCGACGCCGTCGCGGCCCACGTAGTCGACGCACAGGTCGAGCACGTGCGCGCCTTCGCGCACCTGCTCCCGGCCCATCTGGACGCAGGCGTCGAGGTCGCCGTCGAGCATCGCCTCGCGGAACTTCTTCGAGCCGTTGGCGTTGGTGCGCTCACCGATGGCCAGCACGGAGCGCTCCTGGGCGAACGGCACGTGCGAGTAGACGGACGCACACCCGGGCTCGTGCTGCGGGGCGCGCACCATCGGGGCTCGTCCCCCGACGCGCTCGACCAGGGCGGCGAGGTGCCCGGGGGTGGTGCCGCAACAGCCGCCCACCACGTTGATGCCGAACTCCTCCACGAACCGGGCCTGGGCGTCGGCGAGGGCGTCCGGGGTGAGGTCGTAGTGCGTGTGGCCGTCGACGATCGACGGGAGGCCCGCGTTGGGGAGGCACGAGAGGAAGGTCCGGGCGTGCTGCGAGAGGTAGCGCAGGTGCTCGGTCATCTCGCTGGGGCCGGTGGCGCAGTTGAGGCCGATGACGTCGGGGCGCACGGCGTCGAGGGCGGTGAGCGCCGCGCCGATCTCGGAGCCGATGAGCAGGCGCCCGGTGGTCTCGACCGTGACCTGCACCATCAGCGGGACGGTGCGGCCGGCCCGGGCCATCGCCCGCCGGCAGGCGATCAGGGCGGCCTTGCTCTGCAGGAGGTCCTGGACGGTCTCGACCAGGATCACGTCGACGCCACCGTCGAGCAGACCGTCGACCATCACCTCGTAGGCGTCGCGCAGATCCGGGAAGGCGATCGCCCCGAGGGAGGGGAGCTTGGTGCCGGGCCCGATCGACCCGATCACGAACCGGGGGCGCCCGTCGGCGGCGTGGCCCGAGGCGACCTCTTTGGCGATGGCGGCTCCGGCGCGAGCGAGCTCGTAGGCCCGCTCGGGGATGGCGTACTCCACCAGCACGGTCGAGAACGCTCCGAACGTGTTGGTCTCCACGCCGTCGCACCCGACCCGCAGGAAGGAGTCGTGGAGTTCGGCGATGACGTCGGGGCGGGTGACGTTCAGGAGCTCGTTGCAGCCCTCGAGGTCGGGGCCCCCGAAGTCGTCGGCGGTCAGTCCGGCCGTCTGGAGGTTGGTGCCGGTGGCGCCGTCGAGGACCACGACGCGTTCGCGCAGCGCTGCGAGGAAGTCGGACACGGCGGGGAGGCTACCGGAGGTCGAGCGCGGGGATTCCACCCTTCCGGTCGACGAGCACCCCGTGGTCGGCCCGGGCCAGCAATTCGGCGTCGCCGTGGCTGTCGCCGTACGCGTAGACGTAGGCCGCCTCGACGCCGAGCCAGGCGTCGAGGCGCCGGGCCTTCTCGGGGCCGCGCACGTTGGCACCGGCGAGTTCGCCGGTGCACCGGCCGTCGGGCCCGAACGCCACGGCGGTGGCCAGCACCGTCGGTACCCCGAGGAGGGTGGCCACGGCGTCGAGGTAGAGGGTCAGCGAGGCCGAGACGAACACGACCTCGTGCCCGGCGGCGCGGTGGGCGGTGAGGCGCTCGGCGACCTGCGGGTGGAGGTGGTGAGCCACCATCTGGCGGGCGAAGCGCGCGCCGAGGTCTCGCAGCGACGACTCGGTGCGTCCGGCCAGGAGCCGTCGCACGATGATCGCCTTGGCGACGTCGCGCTGCGCAGGGTCGCGCCGGGCGGCGAGCAACGCCGGGGCCGCGGCCGCCCCGGCTCGGGCCACGGCGCCCGTGCCACAGGCGATGCGCAGGAACGGTACGACGTTGTCGCGCGACGAGAGCGTGCCGTCGACGTCGAACGCGGCGACGGTGCGGGTGGCGGTCACGGAGTACGACCTCAGATCGGGAGCCGGCGGAACACGGCCCGGGGCAGGTGGCGCAGGCCCGACATCACGAAGCGCATCGCCGTCGGGACCCACACGGTCTCGGCACCGCGCGTCAGTCCGGCGACGATGGCGTCGGCGGCGGCGTCGGGGGTGGTCGCGAGCGGGGCGGCGTCCATTCCCTCGGTCATCTTGGTGTGGACGAAGCCGAGGCGCACCACCATCACCGTCACCCCGCTGCCCACCAGGCTGTCGCCGAGGCCCTGGAGGAAGGCGTCCATGCCGGCCTTCGACGAGCCGTACACGAAGTTCGAGCGACGGGCCCGCTCGCCCGCCACCGACGACAGCGCCACGATCGTGCCGTGGCCCTGGGCCCGCATCCGCTGTGCGAGGGGCACCGCCACCGAGATCGTGCCGAGGTAGTTGACCCGCGCGACGTGCAGGGCCGCCTCGACGTCGCGCTCGGCCTCGCCCTGGTCGCCGAGCACGCCGAACGCGATCACCACGAGGTCGAAGTCGCCGTGGGTGTCGAAGGCCGCCGTCACGAGCGCTTCGTGGGTGTCGGTGGCGGCGGCGTCGAAGGCCGTCACCTCCACCGTGTCGGCACCGCTCGCCCGCAACTCGTCGGCAAAGGCCCCGCAGGCATCGGGGTGGTGCGCGGCGAGCACGACCGTGCGGGTGCGCGATCCCACGAGGCGGCGCACGGTGTGTTGGGCGATGTCGGAGCCGGCGCCGAACACGAGGATCGACGAGACGTTGCCGAGGGCGTCGCGCACGGGAGGTCCTTTGCGGTGGGAGCGGGCGGGGAACGGGTGCTGAACGGGTGGTGGACGGC
>Ga0194055_10003064_pt1 | contig 13022 bp, 10 predicted proteins | sample SepL449m_MetaG_FD_155482 | JGI IMG/M metagenome (GOLD analysis project Ga0194055, IMG submission 155482) | Anoxic zone freshwater microbial communities from boreal shield lake in IISD Experimental Lakes Area, Ontario, Canada - Sep2016-L442-9m | ecosystem: Environmental > Aquatic > Freshwater >... | reverse complement strand
TTTTGAATATGCAGAGTGAGTATGGTTAAACTGTTCCGCCGCGGCGGATCGAATCCCACCCTCTCCGCAAGTTTTTTGAATATGCAGAGTGAGTATGGTTAAACTGTTCCGCCGCGGCGGATCGAATCCCACCCTCTCCGCAAGTTTTTTGAATATGCAGAGTGAGTATGGTTAAACTGTTCCGCCGCGGCGGATCGAATGCCAGCTCTCCGCAAAAAGATCTTATTTTTTTCTTGTATGGGTGTTCCCAATAAACCCTGCAAATATTTTTATTGTTCGGGATGTAGCGTAGCCCGGTTATCGCGCCTGGTTTGGGACCAGGAGGTCGCAAGTTCGAATCTTGCCATCCCGACATTACTTCCAAAAAGACAATCTTGCAAGAGATTGTCTTTTTGTTTTTCGGCTAAAACCCTTGATTCTATTGATATTTCATGGAAGATAGTATTGATTCTAGAAGTTAGAACTCTGTTATTTACTTTATCATACATCATGTAAATCGTCAGCACAATCTGGACTAAAAATAGCTTAAATTTAGATAGTGTTTCCATTGTTAACTAAAAAAACAAAATGTTATGGGAACAAATCAAAAGAAGTCCACAGAAAACTTTATTAAAGACATCCGGCGTAAGTCAAGGCGATTATTTTCCTCTGAGCAAAAGATATTGATAGTGATGGAAGCACTACGTGGTGAGAGCTCTACAGCTGAGATATGTCGCAAACACGGGATTAATCAGGCTCTGTTTTACAAATGGAACAAGGAGTTTATGGAAGCAGGGAAGAAACGCCTCAATGGCGATACTACCCGAGAAGCTACCAGTGATGAAGTAACCGAACTACGCAAAGAGAATCAACGGTTAAAGGAAATGGTAGCCGATCTAATGCTCCGTTATGACATTGTAAAAAAAAGCTTGAGCATCTTGGAGTAAGCGAAAAGTATCAACGTCGTATGAGATTAACAGCATCTGAAAAGCAGGAAATTATCTGGTTGGTTGAACGCTCAGACCTTGGTGTAAACAGAACCCTTGCACAAATAGGCATAAACAAAAGCACGTTTTACAATTGGTATAAAGCCTATTTGGACAATGGATCTGGAGGCCTTGAGCCAAAGCACAGCACCCGGCAACGCTGGAATGCAATACCCCAGGAAGAGAAGAATCTTGTGGTTGAAATCGCTCTTGAGTACACCGAGTTATCACCCCGGGAATTGTCCTGTAAACTCAGTGATACTAAAGGGATATTTATCTCAGAATCCAGTGTTTACCGCATTTTGAAGGCAAGAGGGCTTATTACCACCCCCTCTCACATTTTACTAGCCGCCGGTAATGAATTTAGTGAAAAGACCTGCTTTGTTCATGAAATGTGGCAGACTGATTTTACGTACTTCAAGATCTTGGGATGGGGTTGGTATTACCTCAGCACAGTGCTGGATGATCACAGCCGTTACATCGTTCACTGGGAACTCTGTAAAACAATGAAAACAGAAGATGTTCAACGAACGATTATCAGGGCCTTAGAAGCTGCAGCATTGCCAAAAGAGTTCAGGCCAAAGTTATTATCGGACAATGGGGCTTGCTATATTGCAGCAGAGCTGAAGGAGTTTTTAAAAGACAAAAAAATAAAATCAATACATGGTAAGCCAAATCATCCACAAACGCAGGGCAAAATTGAACGCTATCACCGATCAATGAAAAATATAGTAAAACTGGATAATTACTACTGCCCTGAAGAGCTTATAGCTGCTTTAACGGCTTTTGTGCACTATTATAACAATGAACGCTATCATGAGTCTCTAGGCAATGTAACACCGGCAGATGTTTATTACGGAAGGCAGGATGAAATTTTTAAATACCGGGAAAGAATCAAATCCATGTCGTTAAAAAGAAGGCGACAGGAATATTTTAAACAAAAAATGGCATCCTGATTTTAATCTGTACCCTATAAAACTAAAAAAACAAATAGTACCTTTATTTTAAACCAATTTAAAACCGAAACACTCTCTAAGAATTAGTTCATTTTTTTTGACGACATACAGGGGTATAGTATAAGAACTTTGAAATAGAAGGAGCAAGAAAGATAACCAACTTATCAAAGTATCCATTCGTTACGATCAATGGGATTTACCATTACGGAAAAATATTTGCAGGATATGGAACGAAGGGGCCGGTATATGGACTAAGACTTCAGAAAAATCAGTGCATCTTATCTATCGGCAGATACGGGCCATATTCCAATGTTAGTCTGGGCGTTTCATCTCTTGCCAAAAGAAAAACATTAACCTTATTCACTAAATCAGAATTATGGATGATGGGTATTCAGTTTGTTACCGGAATATCACAAGGGTTTCATGAAAGCCTTAATGCAGGACACTTTGGACGAGGCAATTCTTTTATTGATCCAACTATTTCATGGAAGAATAAATACAAATCAGATTGCCGTACCCCAAGGTATCCCGGTTCTACTACCTGGGCCGTAGCTGGAACAGATGCCTATCATCTGACAAACCTTATCACCGATATGGGCAACTTAGCTACTCTCACTGTTGGTATAACATCACACGATGATCGGTCATTTAAAACCATTGCAAAGAAACTAATCTTATCAGCGATTGTAAATAGAGCAGCATTTTATTTATCCTATAATCAAATATTTAAATGAGAAGGAATACTCTTTCTTTTTTCGAAAAGAGATGATTAACAACTCTTTATATCAGGATTGATGCATCAGTATTTTTCTAATATAATAAATGATGGATACATTTATTATATAACTTTACATCAGACAATAAACAGAAACTATGCGCATTTTTACACTCATCTCCTTGATGCTTATTTGCCATTTTAATTCCCAGTCACAAGGTTGTGTAGCCATCCGCAGTGGCGGTATGGCCTGTATGGCTCATGGCAATGAGGGTAAATCAAATAAAAGCTGGACATTGACCAGCAGTAGCCGTTACTTTCATTCCTTCCGCCATTTTGTAGGCACCGAAGAACAGAAACAACGTGTTGATCAGGGTACCCAAGTGATCAACCATGTGTACAGTATGGACCTTACACTAAGCAAGCAACTCAATTCTACCTGGTCGGTGGCCGTAAACCTGCCCATCATTTCCAATACCCGTTCTTCTTTGTACGAGCACGATAAGAAAAAAAGATACGATACCCATTCTTTTGGTATTGGTGATATTCGATTTGCAGCCTATGCCTGGCTGAAAAATCCGGATCATTATAGCAAGGGTAATGTTCAGGTGGGGTTGGGTATCAAACTGCCTACCGGCGATTATAAATACCAGGACTATTTCCATATCAACGATTCAACCAAGATCTTAGGACCGGTAGACCAATCCATTCAATTGGGTGATGGCGGCACCGGATTTACTACCGAGATCAATGGCTATTATAATTTTTCTAAAAAATTAAGCGTCTATGGTAATTTCTATTATCTCATTAGTCCAAGAGAACAAAACGGCATATCTACTTCACGAGGTGGAGCCACCGCCGCTTCCACCATCGCCAACGGAAGCGATGTGATGAGTGTACCAGATCAGTTCATGATCAGAGCAGGTGTAAATTATATGGTAAAGAAATTCTCCTTTGCACTCGGACTCCGCGATGAATGCCTGCCTGTACATGATCTGGTGGGAGGTAGTAACGGATTCAGAAGACCGGGTTATATTATTTCTGTAGAACCCTCGATTTCTTATAAACTTAAAAATGTTACCGCTTTTATCAATATTCCTTTTGCTGTTAAGCGCGACCGTACGCAAAGTGTTCCCGATAAGATCCGTACCAAGCTTACCGGTGTATATACCCAGGGAGATGCGGCCTTTGCTGATTATACTTTCAATGCTGGATTTGCTATAAAATTCTAAAGGAATAAATATTATCTAAGCAGGAGTACGGTTCCTTTTTGTGTTCTGGCGGGCTTGCCAGGCAGAGTATATGTACTAAACCATCCAAATGCTCCACTATTGTATGCATGGCCTTTGATGGTTCCATTCCATTTCACATAAGGGTTGGTGCTGTAAAATATCAGTTGTCCATAACGATCGTAAATACGAAGCGAAAAATCTTTTATCGTCGTTAAATTCCCCAGCGCACCAAAATCATCATTCAACTTATCGCCATTGGGTGTAATGGCCATTGGAAAAAAAAGATCCGAACAATCTACAGTAATATTAATTGTATCGGAACCCGAACATCCATTGGCATCGGTTACAGTAACCCAGTATGATCCGGTTCGGGTAACCGTAAAGGTTGGTCCGGTACTAAAATCTTGCCAACGATAGCTACTATAAGTTCCAGGGTTAAGCAATACGGTTTGCCCGTTACAAACGCCCGTATCCCTTCCTAATGAAACCGGTATTACGTTCTGATTATTTGCAATCACCAGATTGTTTTTAATTGAAGTACATCCATTGGCATCCCGGATGGTTAAAGCATAGGTACCCGGACTAACATTGTTGATAGCCGCACTGGTATTTCCATTCGACCAGCTATATTGGTATGGTGCCACTCCGCCACTAATGGTAGTGGTGATGCTGCCATTATTTTGATTGCATTGAGCAGGAGTTATAGTTGGATCAATTTTTATAATAGCGGGTTCGGTTAGTAAATACGAAACATCTGTTGGACAAGCATTGGCAGTATTGATGGTAACCGTATAATTGCCCGCTGGAATATTGATGATGCTGGAACTGGTTTGGGCAGGAATTGTATTCCACAAATACGTATACCCACCAGCACCTCCACCGCTAACCATCGCAGCAAGTGCACCAGACTGATCACCATTGCATAAAACAGCACTCAAAAGATTGATGCTCGCATCCAGTACAATAAAATCATGGTTTACTGTTGCAGGCGGGCCCGATAAAAAAGTAATAATTAAACTGATATGGTAGAGCCCGGGAGCAGAGAAAATATGGTTAGGACTGGCGAGTGCTGAATTATTATTGGCACCAGAAGCGAGATCTCCAAAATCCCACTGATATCCTGCAGCACATAGTGGCGCATTGCTGATAAACGAAGCATTTCGGTTACTGGTACAGGTATAGGTAAATTCGGCTGTATTGGGTAGCGCCTCGCTGATGCTGATCTCATCAATAGCAAACCCGTCATAACCATTACAGGTGGTACCCGCTCCGAACCTGAACCTGAAAATCACTTTTGGCGTGCCTGCTAAAAAACTCAGGTCGTGCTGGGCGATCACCCAGTTGTTACTTCCATTGCCTCCCAGACAGGAACCTGTATTGGGTTGTTTGTTACCCGACCAACCCTGGCTTCCACCCAGATAGGTAATGGATGAATTGTTATACCAGTCAATGGCCGAACATCCCGTTTCCGAACTGGAACCAAGTAATTGCCAGCTGGCCCCGTCATTGGTTGAATATTCCATACTGGCCCCATCATATTTCTTTTCCATTTCCCAGAATACCGAAAATTTTATCAGCGGATGTACAGCAGTAGAGAAATCAAAACAGGGACTTTGCAGCCAGGAGTTCTCTCCATTATTATAGGAACCTCCATTCAATCCCCCGGTGATCCAGCATTTGACACCGGCAGCAGCACTGCTGATCACAGGTTTGGATGGAGTGCCCCAGGCCCAGTCGGATGAAGTGCCCCCCGTAATCCAGCCTCCGTTGCTGGCTTCAAAATCTTCATTATAAGGAAGGGTTGTTAGCGGTCCGCTGCATTGTGCCGATAGGGTAAAACTGCCCGGCAGCATCATGCATAATATCAAGAAAAAAACTATGAAATATCGAATCCGTTGCATTAACTCATTTTGATGCCTGAAAGGGATAACGAAAATACGATATTCGGGCGTAGCCAATGGTAAAAATCAAGCAAGAAGGGGATTGGTAATCGGTTTTAGCTTGATTTTTTGAGATATTTCTGCCTACTAACGGTGCATTAAAAATTAATATTAACCCTCAAAAATGAGTTAACTTTATGAAGGATTTTTCAGAAACTATTTCATTTACTAACAGGCTAAAAGTTTTTTTATGAAAGTATCCGAAATTTTAAAAGTGAAAGGTGCCCAGGTTTTTTCTGTAACTGGCGATGTTGTAGTGTATGAAGCCATAAAGATTATGGGCGAAAAGAATATTGGCGCATTGATGGTATTGGAAGGCGACCAAATGAAAGGAATTTTATCTGAGCGTGATTATGCCAGAAAGATCGTGTTGAATGGCAAGTCATCCAGAGCAACATTGGTGAACGAGATCATGACCGAAAAACTCATCACCACTCATCCAGATGATAGCATTGAAACCTGCATGGAGCTGATGACAAAGAATCATATTCGACATCTGCCTGTGCTGCAAGAAAATAAATTAGTAGGGATGATCTCGATCGGGGATGTGGTGAATGCCATCATAGCCACCCAGAAAGAAACCATTACCCATCTTCAAAATTATATTACCCAGTAAGAAAAAAAGCCCCTGTCGATACAGGGGCGATTTTTTATTGCTAAACCAAAATACAAGCTTATACTGGAAATTTCGTTTTTACAGCCCCCACTTGACCTGTAAAAATAGCCCCCAGTAGGATTTTATTGAAATACAATGTACATAAGGGTTTCATACTTATTTGAATGGGGGCTGATAAAAGTGGTCTTGAGGGGGCTAGGAAACTGAAATTTCTATGCTGTATTGTATTGTAGAATAAAATTATTTTAAATTATTTTTCAGCCAGGCCTCCTGTGAATGACCACCAAGGTCTACACCCCCGGTTTGTGCAGCAATTTTTTCCTGACTGCGGGCAATGGATTTGGTTACCAGTTCATGTTCAATGGGCTCATTGGCCTTCATGCCCATCATCTTCATCAGGGGGATCATTTTTTCGCTGCCAAAATGTTTGAACAGGGCTTCATCCATGGAACTAAACACCAGCAAGGATTGCTGATCCCATGTACTGGCATAAGTTATTTCCTTTTCGGCTAGCGGATAGTGTTCAAGAAAAACAGGGTATAGGTTCGGTAGATGTCTTTGCGATCGAGTTGCTTCAACAATGCGCGCACCATCGAGATTATTTTCTTTAAAAATGGATTGAAATTCGGCAACCGTATCCGGGAACCAGGCTATGAAAATACAATTCGGATCTTTCGTGGCTAATTCACAAATGGCCCTGAGTTTATCTTCATGGGTCATATATACCTTATCGGTAAAAAGCCGGCCCTCATTTATTTCCCCTTTTTTTCCAAAAAGATTGAACATGCAGAATTTTTCTGCAATGTACTATATCAAGGTCAAAAACGGATTCATTTTATGGCCCAAATTTTTAGATTTGGTTATGTAATCTTGATATATTTCTGTACATTCATTGCAGCACAATATTTACTTATGAAAAGAATAATTCTATCGCTGGTCATCATGGTCTGCATAGCGGCACCGCCTGCACAAGCGCAATTTCTAAAAAAATTAAAGGACAAGGCCAATAGTGTACTGGATAAAAAAACAGACACTAATCCTAAAGAAACTGAAAAGCCCGTTTCGGGCAGCAACAATTCCAATAACAACAGTGGTAGCGGCACAGTAAAGCCACCCCCTAATGCTTCAGAGTGTACGCTGGCGGTTACATTGGATGCAGGTGAAGTACTGATGTATGACGAAACTAAGGTTTACCTCACCGACGGGAAAACAGTGGGTTGGAAATAGTAACCCAGAAGGATAAAAAATTCTACCTGATCGACAATGGCCACCGCACTGGGCCGTTTGATGAGCCCCCACTGAATTCAATCAGTCCGAATGCGAAACATAGCAACGATCTGGAAGGCAGTGATGTTACTGCCAAAAAATATACCAAATTGGAAAATGGGAAACCCACTATTCAATTTAATGGGAAGACCTACGGGCCTTATTTTATGATCATGGAAATGGTGGTGAGTGAAGACAAGAAACATTTTTTTGCCACCGCTATTGAGGGCACTAATATCGCTGCCGGAGGGGTAATGGTCAGTGATAACGCTAAACAAAAATTACCCGGCATGGCTTCGAAATTAAAAGTGAGCTACAATTTCAAATATGCCATGTGTATGGCCATGGACATAAGTAATGGAGGCAAAGCCTATTTCATTACCAATACCGGTAAAAAAACTGGCCCTTATGATATGATGGCCGCAATGCAAATGTCGGATGGCTGGCTCGATGAGAACGGGAATATTATTACCATTCCGCAACAGAGTCCAACAGAATTGCTGGTGAATGGTGTAAGCGTAGCAAAATTCGACATTGAAATTGATAAGGATAAACTGATCATGTCTCCAGATCCTGCAAAATCAGTTGTATTTGATGATGGGGTCGTGTACAAGGGCGATGGCACCAAGGTTAAGGCCGACCATGTATTGTATCCGCATTTCGTAACCCTTAACAATGTGATCAATATTTGCTGGTTCCAATTGTATAAGAATCCACAAACCAATAATAAAGAAATATATGTTTGTAAAAAGCCTTTATAAGAAACTACTGGCCGCTTCGCTGATCATGATCAGTTTAGCCGCTACAACCACACAATTTTTCAATGAAGATTTTGGACTAAGCTTCGGCAATAAGTATACGAAGGCCCAGCAATACCTGAATCTTCATCAGGATGCTTTTACTCCGTATACCGCCATGGCGGGCGTGAATGAAAAATTCATGAAGGCCATTGTATTTCCTGAAGTGATGCGCTACAATGAGGTATATGATGGCATTCAAACAGAAAGCCTGAAAGTGTTGTATAAAGAATGGGGAACTGATTATGCCAATTTTTCGATAGGGCATTTTCAAATGAAACCAAGCTTTGCGTTACAAGTGGAAAAGCAAATGACAGATTTACTGACCCCAGGGCAGATCCGGGATATGGGTTTTGATAAGATCTTATCTGCTCCAGAAACTACGCAGCGTAGTTTACGGCTTCAATACCTCGATAACACCGCATGGCAGGCAAAATATCTTACTGCATTCATCATGATCTGTAATGCCAGGTTTGAACATAAGAGCTGGGCATCCGATCAGGAAAAACTGGCCTGGTATGCCAGTTTGTATAACCGAGGAATCAATTGCAGTGATGCCAGCATCAAGCGCAGTGTTCAGCAAGCATCATTTTATCTTGAAAAAGGAATGCCGGGAAAAAAATATTGTTATGCTGCCATAGCACAATATTTCTACATGCATTGATCTTGGTAAAAATATATTCGCATTACCGGACCATGGTTCGGTAATTTTTTTGCCCATGCATTACCCAAGGGCCATATCAATTGTTTGTATCTTTACTGCGTTAGCAAGAATTATGGCAAAAACTAAAAAGACGAAGGCCTCCACAGCAACAGAATCCGTTCCATCACGCGATGTTATTGAAATACTGGGCGCCCGTGAGCATAACCTGAAAAATATTGATGTATCGGTACCCAAGCACCAACTGGTGGTTTTTACCGGCGTAAGTGGCAGTGGAAAATCTTCTCTGGCATTTGATACGATCTATAATGAAGGGCAGCGACGTTATATGGAAAGTTTCAGTGCCTATGCCCGTCAATTCATGGGTGATATGGAGCGGCCGGATGTAGATAAGATCACCGGGTTGTCGCCTGTTATTTCCATTGAACAAAAAACAACAAATAAGAATCCACGAAGTACAGTAGGCACCGTTACCGAGATCTATGATTTTTTACGATTGATGTTTGCCAGGGTTGCAGTGGCCTATAGTTACCACACCGGAAAGCCCATGGTGAAATTTAGTGAAGAAGAGATCGTGAGCAATATCTTGTTGAAATATGAAAACAAAAAGATCAGTATTCTCGCTCCGTTAGTGCGTGGAAGAAAAGGTCATTACCGTGAACTATTTGAAGACATCCGGAAAAAAGGCTACCTGAAAGTTCGGGTTGATGGTGTGGTGATTGACTTAACCGCCCGTATGCAGGTAGACCGATATAAGATCCATGATATAGAAGTAGTGATCGATCGTTTAGCCGTTACCGAAGAGATGAAACTCAGACTGAGTCAGAGTGTGCAAAAGACCCTACAAGTTGGTAAGGACCTGATGTTCCTGTTGGTGAATGATGATAATAAACTGGTTCAGTATAGTAAACAGCTGATGTGTGAAGATACCGGCATTAGTTATGAAGCTCCATCACCCAATGCCTTTTCTTTTAATTCGCCTTATGGAGCTTGCCCGGTTTGTAAGGGTTTGGGTAATGTGTATACCATTAGCATGGATGCTGTAGTGCCTGATAAATCGCTATCGGTAAAGGAAGGAGCCATTGCTCCATTGGGAGAAGAAAGAGATGCCAGCGTTTTTCAGCAGGTAGTAAGTTTTGCAAAAAAATATAAGATCAATCTGGAGAAACCCTTGCAGGATATTCCCGACACACAACTAAACCTGTTGTTGTATGGCGATCAGGAGATCAGTCCTGACCTGGAATTAGACCTCAGCGATGAATCTGTTCCCAATGAATTTACGGGAAGCTATGAAGGGATCATACCGATGTTGAAAAGATGGTTCAGTTCATCTCAAAGTACCGATGTGTTGAGGGAATGGGTAGAGAAATTCATGGAACTGAAAACCTGTGATACTTGTCAGGGTACAAGACTGAAAAAAGAGAGTCGCTGGTTCAAACTGGATAACCGGAATATTGCCGAGTTGAGCCATATGAACCTCGATAATCTGGCGGCTTGGTTTGATGGGATAGAACTTCGGCTCACCGACAAACAAAATATCATTGCCAAGGATGTGTTGCGCGAGATCAGAGATCGCCTGCAGTTCTTATTGGATGTAGGCCTTACCTATCTTTCGCTCGGCAGGCCCTCTAAAACCCTGAGTGGAGGCGAGTCGCAGCGGATCAGACTGGCTACTCAAATTGGTTCTCAGCTGCAGGGCATCACCTATATTTTGGATGAGCCCAGCATTGGTTTGCATCAGCGCGATAACCAGCGACTCATTGGCGCGTTGCAACATCTTCGTGATATCGGGAATAGTGTGCTGGTGGTGGAACATGATAAAGACATTATGCTGGCGGCAGATTATCTGATTGATATTGGTCCAAAAGCGGGTAAGCATGGGGGTGAGATCGTAAGCCAGGGTACTCCTGATGAAGTGTTGCACTCCGGATCCGAAACCGCGCAATATTTATTGGGTACAAAAAGCATTCAGGTGCCTGCAGAAAGAAGAAAGGGAAATGGAAAATTCATTGCATTAAACGGTGTAAAAGGGAATAATCTGAAAAATGTTTCGGTAAAATTTCCCTTGGGAAAACTGATCCTGATCACCGGCGTAAGTGGTAGTGGTAAATCTACACTAATCAATGAAACCCTGTATCCGCTCATGAGTAAGTTTTGTTACAATTCTAAACAACAACCGCTGGAATATGCATCCATTGAGGGTTTAGAACAAATTGATAAAGTGATCGAGATCAACCAGAGTCCGATCGGGCGTACACCACGCAGTAACCCTGCTACCTATTGTGGTTTTTTTACGGATATCCGAACCTTGTTCGCTTCTGTACCCGAATCCAAGATCAGGGGTTATAAAGCAGGCCGTTTTTCTTTTAATGTGAAAAGTGGTCGTTGCGAAGTATGCGAAGGCGGTGGTATGCGGGTGATTGAAATGAATTTTTTACCCGATGTATATGTGCATTGCGAAAAATGCAATGGCAAAAGATATAATAGAGAAACCCTGGAGATCAGGTATAAGGGGAAGTCGATCAGCGATGTGCTGGATATGACCGTAGATGAGGCGGTAGAATTTTTTCAGGCCGTGCCCTATATTTTCCGCAAGATAAAAGTGTTGCAGGAAGTGGGGTTGGGGTATATCACCCTGGGGCAAAGTGCGGTTACCCTTAGTGGTGGGGAGGCGCAGCGGGTTAAACTTTCTACCGAACTCGGGAAAAAAGATACGGGTAAAACATTTTATATCCTGGATGAGCCTACTACCGGTTTGCATTTTCAAGACATTCAGCATTTGCTGGAGGTGTTGAATAAACTGGTTGAAAGAGGCAATACCGTTCTCGTGATAGAACACAATATGGATGTGATCAAAGTGGCCGATCATATTATTGATATCGGTCCGGAAGGAGGCGATGGTGGTGGCCTAGTGCTATATGAAGGGGTACCTGAAGGGCTGCTGGGTTGTAAAGCAAGTTTCACTGCCCAGTTCCTTAAACAAGAATTACCGGCGCATTAGTTTTGCGTGATATCTTTTATAGCTTATCATTTCTTTCATAAAAAAATCCATGTCTCATAAACATGGATTATTTAATAAGGTGTAAAGGGTACGAATGAAATCGTAAGTGTGGTTTCAGAGGTTACCCGCACATCTTGGTAGAAGTTCAGGCCCTTTGGAGGTTGATTTCAATCTTCCCTTACACACCTTAGTTATTTTGGTGAATGATCTTTGATCAATCAGCTTAATACATGTAGTACCAATAGCAAACAGGTCAGAAAAAAAACTGCCGCCTTGCATGCAAGAGGATTCAATGGTAAATTATTATTCATACGCAAATTGTTTTATTATTAATATACTGATGGGCATCTTGTTTGACGTGCGGCCCTTTTAGCGAAAGAGCTCGATTCAATAGGGCCTAAGCGGATACCGACTTTTGCCAGTACAGAAAAATAAGCGTCGGCATTTTTCATGTCACCTCTTTGTGTTCCTTTAGGCCAGCGGGTCATTCCGGGAAATATGATGGGAATGGTTTTGTCTGATAATTTTGCTGCCAGTGTTGCATCCTGTGCAGATAAATATTTTACATAGTCTTTGGCGTCGATATATTTTTTACTTACATCATCGATATAATCGGTAAAGGTTTTCCTGTACAATACTTCAATGCTGAAATTCATTCTGTCGGAGAAAAAATATTTGATACCGCCGCCAACTGGGATATTGAGCTGGGTCAGTTTGTATGGTTTACTGTCGGGATATTCCGCCATACCCTCACCTTCGGTACGCAGGGGTTGCAGGTTGTACCATGTTTTATTTCCATTGGCATCGGCGAGTGAACCTTTGGGGTTGAAATGAAATATTCCCAATCCACCCAATACATAGGGTCTTAAACGG
>Ga0194055_10003062_pt1 | contig 13029 bp, 6 predicted proteins | sample SepL449m_MetaG_FD_155482 | JGI IMG/M metagenome (GOLD analysis project Ga0194055, IMG submission 155482) | Anoxic zone freshwater microbial communities from boreal shield lake in IISD Experimental Lakes Area, Ontario, Canada - Sep2016-L442-9m | ecosystem: Environmental > Aquatic > Freshwater >... | reverse complement strand
CTCTTTCTGGAGTGTTGGCCGTCTCTCTATCCCCGAGCCCTGTAATAGGATCAGTATATTCGGGTACAACTGCGCCATGGCCAGGGTCTATCGCTACTACCGTTTGTGCCGAAGAACTTCCTCCTGTTTGAGGCTGAATTGATCCTGTAGATGCTGATCCAAGCTGTTTTAGATCTATTGCGTCTCCTGCAAGTACCGAAATTTTGCTTGTAGTATCTTGGATATCTTTTATGTATGCAGCAACATTGTTCCCGTCACTCGCTGGTGCATACGGCGGCAGACCTCTGGTCGGATCGCCGCCAAGATAAACCTGTAAACTCTCATTAAGACTTTTTGCAAATTTGCGAGCTATGTACTGAAATTGATCGTCGGGTTGATCTGCTTTTCCACTAGCAGGATATGCCGAAGCGTAGAGGCTTTTTTCCCAACTCTCCCATTTATACCAATCTCTATTGGTAGAAACACTTGGCTGACCTGCACCAGCAGTTCGTCCATAAGCATTGTGGGCTCCAAGATCGTTAAATTTAGATTTGGCAGTACCGAATCCAGACTCGTGTTGGGCATGAGCAACTACTAAAACTGGATTGATACCCGCACGCATTCCCCCTTGTACGAAATATTTACCCATTCCGTTCATTGGTGAATTTGGTTGGCTGGATTTTATGTACTGATCGATGGCTGACGCTAATTTGGCCGCATCTTTTATGACCGGTACTTTAATAGGGTACCCGTTACTCGTGCCAGTACCGGTATTTGATGAGGTTCCCCCGATATCAACTTTTGGACAAAGATCTTCATCTGGGGAGCAGGTGTCGGCATAGGATCTGCCTGCTTTTATGTCCTCCAGATCGCATTTTGAAAGAGCTGAGACATGTGTAAATACACCGAATATCGGAGACAATACAATGATCATATATATAATCAATAGTTTGTTACATAGATATTTAATTTTTCTCATTGGGCATTCTGTATTTCCGTAAGGTGGTCTCGAACGTTATCATTTCTCATCTTTAAGCGCCACCGCATAACTAAGTCACCAAATGTACTGTTTCTTAAGCCGAGATTATTGGGCGAGCAATCGCCTTTGTCTATATATACTTCACCTTCTGGTGCTCTCTGAATATCTTTATCAGCAAACAACTCGCCATCTGTCTTAGTGTAACATTTTTCATAGGCTTCCTTTATCTGATCTTCTTTACCACTTTGCTTAAGAATTAATTCGTTTTCTAGGGGCGAATAATCGGGATTAGTATCGATTCTATTGGTTTCTTCTTTTGTCCAGCCCCACTGTACGATATTATAGTCACCCGCTCCTGACACTAACGGTGCAGCATGAGCAGTTTTTGATACTATACTTGCAACTATCGACCTGGGCGCAAGCTGTATGCCTGCGAGCAGACCAGTCAATCGGCTACCAAGTTTTATGCCTGATTTTGATAGATTCATTGACAATGAAGTCCCCATTCTTGATAAAAAGGAACTTGGGTTACTGATCGCAAAATATCGATCATTAATGCTACGTCGCTTGGCAACATCATTTAAATAAGAGGCATCAGCAAGTTTAGAATCTGCAACATCGAGCTGTTCTAGAGGTTTTCCGTAAAGGAAAGTACGGTTTACTCCTTGCGCATACAAATTCCCACCCATATCTGCCTGGTTAGCAAGTGTTTCCCCAGTTGACAGACCGATATTACCAGAATTCATATGCTTAAGTACAGCCATGTGGGCTAATTCTGTTAATCCAACCGTCGCAGCAACCTGGAATACAATTTTTTTAAAAAGTAGCCCACCCGCTTTAGCCACTGCAATCCTTTCGGCAGATTTAGTAGCACCTTCAGCGACAACTATTTTTACGCCAGCTTTTGATAGAGTTCGTGCAGTAAATGTTTTAAAGGCTATCCCAGCAGCCTCCCCGCCTTCTTTTGAGCCACCGCCCGAAAAGAATGCAACAGCAGCTTCAACTACCGTTAAGCCTACTCCCGTCCAGACATTCGTAACGACTGGACAGGCTTTTTGAAGACCTGCTGTCGACGCATCTATTATTGATCCGGGTACAACACCATCAAACAACACATTTAGTATACTAAAAGTACCAGTACTAGAAGATTGTGGTAGCGCCGAAGCGTTGACCTCCTTAGCGGAGTCAACCACCTCCCCGGCAGCACGTCTTTGTGGTACGGAATTACCTATATCACCTATTTTGTTACTTAAACCCTTGATGGCAGTTGCAGAAGTTGCCGTACCGCCTTTTTTGATCTCGTCGGCAGCGGTTCTGATCATAAAGAAATTTTTCATTAGTGTGTTCTCAGTATTATCCGTAGATACCTTAGAACTTTCAATTGAGCCATCAAAAATCAAACAAAGCGGCATTGCGATACCATACAAATTAGAAGTGATACTTAAGGTCTTTGTTATTGTCCCCTCGATCGTTGAACTAATTCCTGCTCTGATGGTTTTTGTAGCTTCCTCTGATATTGTATCGTTAACGGTTTCGGAAGAGGCTTTTGCTAAAGTGCCGTCATCAAGTTTTTCGGTCACTGTTTTTTCTACATCATCTGCAATATCGCAAGTCGCAGCAATTGTGCATGTACCACGCGGTGTTTTGCTCTCTTCATGGGACAAAGCTTGCGTTAGTGAGTCGGCTGCTTCTGGATTGAGACCCAGCTTTTTTATAAATGCCTTGTCCCACCAACGTAGCTTTCCTAGTCCTCTTGATTCCAGGAAATTATTGATTACTCTTGTTCTTACGGGTGCAGAAATCCCTCGTGAATCCTGTTCCAGGATAGCGTTTAGTTCAGAACTTAAACGAAGCTTATCTTTATAATTGGCGATTGGCGTAGTGAACTTTGGGTCGGTAGCTTCAACCAAGACTCCTTTATACTTCCAGCCTTCGAATACTTCAGTGGGTTTACCTAGAAATCGACTGGGAGGTCCGGGCTTAAAGCTCGGCTCGAGCTCAGACTCAAGTTGCTTAAGTACTTTTGCGGGGCGGTAGCTGTTCATTTTATCAATCGTAGTTTTAACAGAACTTTCGTCAAAACGAGCTTTTAATGCAGCAAAACGACCATCGTTGATTGCCTCTGCTTCTATGGATTCGGCTGTATTTTGTGAAAGACTTTGACGAAATGTACGAGCTGAACGGGCCATGTTGTAGGCAGTTACCTGTTCGGCTAAATGAACAATCTTTGCATTGCTCAGAAATAGAAATAATAGGAATAACCCCATTATCGCAAGGCCACCGCCCGCTGCGCCAAACAAGGCGAAATTTTTTCTTAATCTAGCTTTACCTTTACTGACTTTCTTGGATGCATTCAAGCTCTTAGTCTTCCAATTGGTGTTGGCGTCGCTCATTTCATCTCCGCCATCTTCAGTGTCGGATTCTTTTGGCTTCCCCTCAGCGCTCCTTAAGTCCTCTTTACTGGCGCTTTTATTTACCGTTGTGCTGCTCGAATCTTCAGCCTGGTCTTGATTAGAACCATCCCCAATATCATCATCTTGACCATGTGAAATATCAGATCCTATGATTTTGTCGTCATAAATTTTTTCTTTTATCTCTGCTGTCAAAGTGTATCCTTATGCTGATCCGGGGGTTAGTCGATTCGACAAGTCGATGGTGCCTTGTGGCTGGTTAAGCTCACCTTGTCGTTCAATTTGCTGAACTTGATTCGGGTCGGTGGTGATGAGATTCATCTCTGTTGGGCTACCGGTTATCTGAATATGTACGTGACTTTGGCCAGCAAAGAACAAACCCTGCCCTACCGGGAACTGACTAAGTCGTTTGCGCTCTTCACTGGTCAGTTTAAACACCTCTGCCAGCAAATCGACTGCAGATGACGATTGTTTGAGCAGAATTTGCATACTGGCGTTGGCGATGATCGCTCGGCCCATACGGCTTCCCATAAAGTCTTCAACGTCTTGGCTTATTGTTGTGATGCCGAGGTTGTATTTACGGGCTCGCTTTGCAAGGCTAAACATGAAGTTGGCCGAGTCTTCGTATTTCATCAGCTGCCAGGCTTCGTCGATGATCAGGATTCGGCGCTTGCGGTCACTCTTGGTCTTGTTCCAGATATAATTAAGGACAATATACATTGCTACTGGTCGGAGTTCATCTTCGAGGTCTCGGATATTAAATACTACCATCGGGTTGTTGATATTGGTGTTCGACTGCTGACTGAAGATTCCGGCAAACGTACCAGTGGTGTACTTACGGAGTCGTTGCGCCAGCTGCGGGCCTGTACCACCCATGTGAAGCAATGTGTCGTAAAGATCGACGATGGTTGGAGGTATACCGGTATGGGTGAGAGGGTCATTGGTAATGCCTGCTTTGGCATAGGTTTCGATGAGGGCAGCATCCAAATCACCTTCCTCTACTGGATTGAGTGCCGGCATGGTAGCCACGCCACCAGCATTCATCTGTGATTGAGCTCCACCCATCATGAGTCGTAGTAGGCCATGTAGGGTGATAATGTTACTTCGAAGAGCGTTGTCGGCTTCTTCGGCGTCTACCACTTGCGGCAGGTCGAATGGATTGATGCGAGTGGCCGAGTTGAGGCTCAGACGGACATAAGAGCCACCAACTGCTTCACACAATCGCTGGTATTCATTTTCAGGATCAATAATAAATATTTCGGTGCCAAGCATAAGGCTTCGAAGCGCTTCGAGTTTGACGGTAAACGATTTACCAGCACCAGATTTGGCAAAAATGACCGAGTTGCCGTTTTCCAAGCTAAAGCGGTCGAAAATAACTAGTCCGGAGTTGTGCATATTGATGCCGTATAGGATACCGTTATCTTGGCTAAGGTCGGCACTGGTGAATGGAAAGCTGGTGCTAATAGCTCCGGTGTTCATGTTGCGCCGAATCTGCAACTGGTCCATAAATTGAGGAACAGTGCTGTTGAAGCCTTGTTCTTGCTGGGAGGTGGCAGCCTTTGAGTAGACTAATTGTTGACCAAGAACAGATTCGATTTTGTGGGTTACAAACTCGAGTTCATCCATACTGGTAGCATAAATAGTGAAGTACAAGCCGAAACGGAAGAACCGTTCTTCCCCCACCTGCAGTTTGTCGCGCATTTCTTCGGCATCGGCGATCGCTACTTGCTTACCTGGGTCTCGAATTTTGCCTTTTTCGGCATCGATCTGCAGCCCTGCCTCAAGCTGGGTGACTTTTTTGCGAAGGTTGTCGAGCACTACTTTGCTCTCCACTGGGTAGACATAGATAGACAAGTCCATGACTTCATCCATGTTCACCATACTACTTAACCAGCCGGTAAAGATTTGTCGAGGATAGCCATAGACGTAGAATGTTCGAGCAAAGCGCGTGCCGATGTGAAAGTAGCTATTCTCATAGACCAGTGAGCTTGGTGCTATGAAATCACGAAGTGCAGTGACACCCTTCTGGAACGCTGCAGTGACTTCTTGCTCTTCGCGCTGCTTCTGGGCTTGGGCGATTGCCACAGGATCGACAGGTGCTTGTTTCTTTCCAAACGCCATTATTGCATTTCTCTTTCTAGCTCTGGTTGTCGAGCCATTCCTACGCCCTGAGTGATGACCGGTGCAGTCATATCGCCAAAGTTTTTAAGCTCCTGGCGAGTAGCGGTGTCGGGGTTGTAGCTGTCATAGTACAGCTCGATAAGTTCTTGGGTATCGAGCGGAAGGCCTTGAATGCCGCATTGCATGAGACCGCCCAGAACGGCCTGGACGCGGTTACGGAGCTCATCCTTAGCCTTAGCCAGGTCAGCTTCATTGATAGTGACTTGTTGTTGTGGTTTTTTATTGAAGAGGGCCGAAATGCCCTTAAGTAAGCCTTTACTGGCGTCAAGGGTATGCTGCATGTCGGCAATAGGAAAATACGGGATTACGACATAGAATTTCTTATCCATGATATTGGTTTGCAGGCTGAGTTGATCCATGTAGTTTATGTAGTCTTCCATAAGGAGTGCTAGAAGCATGTTGTCATGCTCGGTTCGAATTTTATCGAGCTTTTCGATATATGGGCCAAGATCAACTTTTTGAGATCTGACCGTGATTTGAATTGGGAAATATAAAGAGTTGAGGAAACCCTGATAGCTGTACTCAACAGCTTCTCGCTCTTGTGGGCTCATGAGGTCAAAGTTGATGGATTTGACCATGATGATGGAGCGAAAACTACCGTCATTCATAATGACAATTCCGTCGCGGACTTCAGCTATCTGAAGCGAATTTTGGGTGCTATTAGGGTTGGCTTTTGGCGCCAGCGCTGCAGTGGGGGTCTGGACTGTCCCGGGCTGAGAGGCGCCGACTCTTTCCTGGGGCTGATAGATATTGCTTGGAGGGGCCACAGCGGCTACGGCACCAGGCATGGCATAGGGCTGGCCACCTATTCCACTGGAAGCTGGAGATAGGGTTGGTGCAGGTTGAGGCAATCCTCCAGTCTGAGGATACACCGAACCGGCCATTGGATTACCTGATTGAGGTTGGTTATAAGAAGGATCCATAAATGTGTTTGTGCCCACTCCCACTATGCTAATGAAGTGAAATTACGACTTCGCTATTTTCGTCTTGGCGGTGAATTTGGTTCGATTCACGGGCCAGACTAGATACAACGCGGTCATTATTTCTTGCAAGTTCAATTGTAGCAGGATCAGGGGCCGCTGTCACTGATTGTGGTTGCGAATTTGCAGTACCGGGCTGGATGGATCGATGATTGCGGAATACTTGTTTGGATCGATCGTTACTCGCATGAAGTTCGTTCAATAACGCTTTTTCATCCTGGCTGACAGCAGCTGGTTGGCTAGAAAAGGTTGGCGACAAAACGGGCTCCTTGGCAGCGGGATGGGTCATCTGCGTTCCAAAGGTTGCCATACCTTCAGCAGCGGGTGCTGGCTCATTCATAAACCAGAAATCTGCCGGCATAGAGGACTCGTCTCGTGAGCCACTGGTGGCATTTTGGTTCATGATTTGTTTCATATGATCAACCGCGTCAGATTTATGAAGCTCCCTACTCTCTGCAATCTGTGATTGCAATTGATCTGCTCGAGTGCTCGAAAAAATATCATCATTTACTGCTTCTTCAAATGGTGACACCGTTTTGGGCAATTGACTCGCCTCGACGAGCCTATCCGACTGAGACTGGTCATTTTGTTGGAACGTGGCGACATCAACGTTTTTTACCGCCCAACCACGACTATCTATGGTCTCGGCGAGCGCTTTTAGACGGCTCTTTACTTCAGTTTGGGATAGATTATCGCTCAGGTATTCTTCGATCTTTACTGGTGCAGTTATCTTGACCAGCTCCTGCATACCCGACTGGTTCCAGATTCGTTTCCGGGGTTTAAAATAGAATCGTATCTTGGCCAAAAGCCATACTTCGGTAGTCTGGTCTTTTCCCCAAGGGAAAGCTAGAAAACCGGTCACAATAATGACTGGTATGAAGGGAAACACCAAGACCCAGACACCTTTTGTCAAAAGCAAGAACGACAAGTAGATGCTTACGATCATAATTGCCGCAAAGATACACTGCTTGAGCGTTAACGGTCCGAGGAATTTATCTTCCGCCTCAATATCTTGAATTACTTTATATGTAGCCACATAGGTAGTTTAACCTAATCTATAAAGGTAGCACTAGTATGTTTATGAATATTAGGTTATATTTCCGAATTGATCACGGATTAAGTCACGACCATTTTCAGATCTTACCAACTGTCTATGAATATCTGCTGCCCATTTTTCGCCAAAATTTTCTTGAATTTGACGTATGCCAGGTGCTTCAACCCTAGCAGATCCTGGATAGATAGGAACTCTAGAAACTAGTCTTTTTTCATTTCTAGACACATTAGTGTCTAGAGTTGCCCGCTTAATATCGTGCAGCTTTCCTCTGACCTTTTTTTCTGAACGGGTTGTCGCAAGATGTTCAGCCCGCTCTCTATTGGAATTTCTTAAGTTTATCTCGGTTTTATTTACTCTAGCATCTTCGTTCTTAATATTTCTTAGGTATTCGAGTCTGTCGTAGTTATCGTTTTTGCGTTGGAGTTTTAAAATTTTTTCGTTGCCTTTTTTTATTTTAAGGTTTCTTCTTTTACCGCTCATCGTATCACCCTGAGCGCCCTTATCAAGACTGCCTTGGATTGAATGACTAGCGGTATGTGCACTATCGTACTTTCGGATATTGCGAGCATGAGCTTTTTTAGTAGACAGCGGCATTTTTGCTGGTGGTACTATGATATGTCCGTATGCATCATATTCCCCTTCGACCGATGCCCTTACATGCTCGTGAATACTGACCTTTGGAGCACTTGCGGCCTTAAGTTTAGCTTTCATATCTTCCCAGTTTTTCTGATCTAACGTCATACTGTCATAGTCGTCAGGCAGAAAAGTAGTATAATCAGGCCTAGATTCGTACAAGCTAATAGCATTGTGTCCGGCATGTTCCTTTTCTAATTTTTTACTTACTTGCCTTTGTCTCCAGACTGAAGTGACTTTTTCAGATGCCCTTAATGGCCTTACATGATCTGGTTCCACTTTTAGGTGCCCAGGTATGCCCTTATAAAAACCATGTTGAAGCTGCGCGCCCAAAGCAGTAGCGCGAATTACGGTATCGTGCCGAACGTCTTCTAGATAATCTGCTTCAGATGCATTTAGTGCTCTTTTGGTAAGAAATTTACGAATCCTTAAAAAACTTGGGGTTTCAAGACTGGTTTCTACGCTGATTGGATTTGGTATTTCAGGAAGAGTCGGTACGGGTAGAGCATGTGCTTCTATTCCTGGCAGAGGCTTGATTGGAGTAGGTTGTTTGGACATGTATGACATAATTAAACAATAGCACTATGTAAGTTTTTTGTCAAGGTTTCTACGCTAGTTGGATTTCTAGGGGGGTGGTCCGTTTCCACCAGACATTCGGCGCCTGAGCTCAGCTTGTTCTGCAGTCAATGTTCCAGAGCCCTGATCGTATAATCCAGCTCTTGATCTCACCGCGCCTGTGCTTTGCTGAATCGCTAGCTGAATGCCTCTTTGGTCAGCCGAACTGCCACCACCCGCCAAGAATGCGCGTCTTCCAATATCTTGACCAAGTTGCTCATCCGTGGATATATCCCCGCCTTGATTATTTTTTGCACCAGGATCAACACCGACAGCAGATAACATGTTCGAAATACTTGCCCTGTTTTCGGGCGGCGCAGAACTCGCAGCACTCCTAAATGATGTAATTTGAGATGCTAGCTCCGTCGCTCGTGGGATGTCTCCCGAATCTCTTGCATCAATATAGTCAGCTCCTAACTGTGTCATCATATTTCTAAATGGTTCTTCTCGTGCGCCTACTATAGCATGCGCTCCGGAAGTTTCCAGAGCCCTTTGAAGCATCCTAGACTCAACCTGTGCCTCGGACAGTGTTCCGGCGGAAAGTTGTCTTGCAAGATCTTCTTTTTCTGTATGGCCTACCGAAGTAAAGTCAGGCCGTCGTGCATTACCCGCCGCACTATTCTGTGCTGCAATAATTCGATTACGAAGATACTGGCTTCCATGAGACGCCCTATCTGCTTCTGACAGCAACTCAGCGGCCGTGCCACCTGTACCGGAAGCAGCATGTCCGATTGCAGCTACTGCCTGAATAGATCCTGAAGAACCAGCTCGTTGAGCGGCCTCTACCATCGCAACAGTACGGCTCATTTCAGCGCTGGACAAATTGCCAAATCTACCGCCGGTTTGTGTTCTAAGATAGTTTTCAATATTGTCTTTCCCGCGCATTGTGCTCGCCGCTGTTAGCAAATGGTCATCGTTATAAATTGCTTTGACCTCATCGTTGTCTCTAATAAGATGCTCGGCCTCTGCCATCTCACCTATTTCACGCACCGCTCCTGCTCTTCCTGCCATTCTAACAGGGTTAAAGCCAGCCTTGCCGCTTGATGCTAGAGCCGCGAACTGAGTTGTTCTATTCAGGCCGCTAAGTCTGCCATTCGGATTGAAACGCCTTTGGTTGAGTGAATTTTCCCAGTTTTGCTTTACTTTACCCTGGCGGAATTTACTTAGGCGGTCGAAGGCTCCCTTACCGCGGTTATTAACCATTCCACTCAGATTACCTAGTGCACCGCCAGCCATTCTAAAGGCTGCCGGTAGCAAGAAGTAGGGCCCGAAATAAGCCACCACACTTATGAATCCACCTAGCAATCCATTATTGACATTCTGGCCAACGACAGCAAAAACACGGCCTATGGCAATCATTCCAGATATTATCGGAAAAGTTAAAAGTGCCTTTGAGAAGAAACTCCACCACAAATCAGTAGCTTTTTTGGTATTTGGGAGGATGTACATCACCATTGCTAGTGGTGAAAGTACGACGAGAAGTATTATGAGCATCTGTCTAAAGGTTAGTATTGCTATCGCAATCGTTACTGCGAGCGCTGCTGTACCAGCTAGACTGAGTACTCCCCAGATACCCAATCCAAGCCCAATTCCAATCGTACCTAAGCCACCCAACGAAAGCTGCCCCTGGCCTATCGTAACTGTGTTATCTTGGAACGCTTTCATAAAAGGCTGCTGTATCAGCTGACGTACACCCAATCCTAGTGAGTTGGTAAAATCGATTGCGTATTTCGTTAGTGACCACGAAAGCGTAATGCCTATTAATGCGATTAAGATTCTAGGCATTATTTTTTTGACAGTATATGCATCGAAAGGCCCACTACCAATTGCCGTACTAATTACCATCACCAACCCCATAATAACTAACAGGCCCATGGCGATGTTGCGGACATTTGACCAGACAAGTTTGAAGCTTGCGCCCGTTGTGTTGTCTCCTAGGTAAGCGTCAGTATCGATGGTTAGTTGTTTGGTTATTTCCTTGTCTAACACGTTTACTGTTGTTTTGAAGGCGTCAATCAGCGGACACATGAACCATGTTAAGGGGTTTGCTGATATATTACATTGAATATTAAAATCGTCTTGCGTAACTTCAGAATCACCAGGAGGGCCGCCGGGATTGGTGACGACACCTGCAGCTATAGAGCAAGCGATAAATTCATTTCCGGATTTTGACGCACAATCAGCAGTAATTCCAGGAGTGTTCGCTTTTATAGTAGCAACTAACGCATTCTGATATGCGGCAGAGTTCTTTCCAAGAGCCCTAACAAAATTTAGACAGGTAGCTCGTGAAGGACTGGTATTATCAACATTGGCTACCATAGATGTGTCGAGACCTTCTATAGACCTATCCTTGGGTATTTTAAACATAACATGTGCAACCTCAGATGATTTACCGGTATTATCTATTATTGTCAAAGGAGGGCTAAAGGTTTCTTTTAATGAGTCTGTTGTAAACTCTGAAGAAGTCGCAGCTTTGAAATTACCGGTGTCTTCGGCTGAACCTGTATAATATTTTGGCTGACAGCCAGTAGAGCCGTTGGAATTATATTTGAGTACCGTTTGAGCATACCAATATATTTCTTCCGCCGGATACGCAGATTTTGTTATGTCTACGCCGTCTAATCCACTCTTTTTTTGCCGAGCATGGGCCAGCACAGCCCTTCGGATAAGCAGAGACTGCCTACCAAGGTCACTACTTTTGAATTCATCCCTGACAGGACAGTACGTCCTGTCTATTGTCAATGCGCCAGATGTAGTGAATGCTTTTTGACAATCAAAAATGAACACATTAAAATCAGTGATTCCATTGTCAAATCCAAGCGCCTTCAAGACCGGATTCATGTCTGCTGCGGTATTGCAGTCAACCTCATGGTCTTTTCCGTCATTGATGCCCTGGGCACCTTTAAAAAGTACATTACCAACTCGAGAATCATCTCTAGTGTCTGCGTACCAGGAATTAAGGTCGTTATTGTCGGGATATTTTTGCATGTCATCTTGAATTATCTTGTCATCTTGTGCTAAGTCGACACAGTTTTGATCGTCAGTAAAGGCGATACGCCACGCTAATCGAGCCTTGTATCTATTTTCAAGGGTACTGTCTAAATTTGGTGTGGCGGCAGAAGCGGGAAGTGTCGCTGCAAAGATGGGAATAAGAACGGAGCCGAAGAAACACAAAAATATCGCAAAATGCTTTAGTCTATTAATCACATTTAAATTATAGATGAGCGATGCATTATGGGCAATCGAATATTGACAACATTTTCTAACGATATTTATTCTATCAATTTATTGTAAGATATAATCAAAGCCAGTATAGTTATCACAAGTACAATATGAAAAATATAAGCACATATACGCACCGACATCGTAGCAAGATCCGGCGAATAACTCCGGTTATATTTGTAATGTTTATTACAGTGTTTACTTCTTTGGTGCTTTTGCCCTCACGGATTGCTCTGGCTGATGCCAACAATACAATTGGGGTATGTAAAGTGGGCGATAATATTGATGTCGTTGATCTTTCGATTGCGAGTGAGGTTACAATCTGCCAGAACATAGGCGGCACAATCATAAAAGCCGGTGAGCCCGTCCCCTTTTCGGTCTGCGTGTACGGCAAGATTATCACAAAAAATAGTAGCAGTAAGCTAACTCAGCTCTGTACTAAAAAAGGTGGAAAAGTTATTGATTCAGGCAAGCCCTTGCCTGTAATTAGTAATGGTACGCAAACTGAAAAGACTTTTAGTGCATTGTGTCAGATAGGCAGCGGTTTTCAGCAAATTAACAGTTCCGTTGCATCTGAGACTAAAGGATGTACAGATTTAGGTGGAACGGTCTTCAAGGTTGGCGATTCCGCGCCAGTGCCAGTCTGTATAGTAGGTGATCATGTTCAAGCCATAACTGATAATAATGAATCATCACGCACGACGTGTAGAGCAATCGGTGGAACACCAATCGAAGCTGGTCAGCCCTTAACTCCGGTTGTAACTGATGTAGTTGATCCTGGCTCGCCAGGAGCGAAAAGTCCTGCAGCAACCACCCAAACCACACCGAACCCCTCCGCTAATTGCGATGCAAATAATGTTTGTCGACCGGTTTACGACCCAGACCTTCTCAATCAGTGTGCCGATGCCACCAAATGCTCATTTACCGATAAGTTTATTAAACCAGCCGTTATCTTTTTGTCGGCTGGCGTGGGCT
>Ga0194055_10003060_pt1 | contig 13038 bp, 9 predicted proteins | sample SepL449m_MetaG_FD_155482 | JGI IMG/M metagenome (GOLD analysis project Ga0194055, IMG submission 155482) | Anoxic zone freshwater microbial communities from boreal shield lake in IISD Experimental Lakes Area, Ontario, Canada - Sep2016-L442-9m | ecosystem: Environmental > Aquatic > Freshwater >... | reverse complement strand
CCCCGAACCCGGGCCCCGAGCCCACCGTCCGAACCCGTACCCACGTCGTGATCGTGATCGACCGCTCCGGCTCGATGGGCTCCCTCCGGGGCTTCGTCGTGGAGGAGGCCAATCGCTTCCTCGAGCTGGTCAAACCGTCGACGGTCGTCACCGTCGCCCAGTTCGACGGCCAGGACCCATTCGCCCTGGTCGTCGACGGGCTGCCGGCCGCCGAGGTGACCCCGATCACCTACGACCAGTTCGAGCCGCGCGGCAGCACACCCCTCTACGACGCCGTCGGCACGGCGATCACCCGCACCGCTGGGGTCGTCGCCCGCGACGCCGCACTCGGCATCCGGACCGCCGTGGTGATGGGCATCATCACCGACGGGTGCGAGAACGCCAGCGTCGAGTACACCGAGCGCCAGGTGTCCGATCTGATCGAGCACTTCCAGGACACCGGTTGGCAGGTCTCCTACATCGGGCTCGGCCTCGGCGAGGAAGCCCACCAGGCGGCCCAGGCCCTCAAGGTGCGCCCCGACAAGTCCCGCTCGTACGGCCGGAGCCCTGAAGGCGTGCGGGCCTCCTTCTCCGTCCTCCTCGACGACGTCGACGACCTCGACGGGCGCGGTGAGCCCGGCTCGGCAACCGGAGCCGCGTGACCGTCTCACCCGGCGGTCATGCTGGCGGGTATGGAGATCGTGCTCGCCGTTCTCGTCGCTGTCCTCGTCACGCTGGTCGCGGTGGTCCTCGTCGTGGCGCTCCGGCGCCCCGGCAGCGCTCCGCCGCCACCCATCCCGCCCGGCCTCGACCCCGAAGCGCTGCTCGCGCCGATCCGGGAGCAGCTGCGCACGGTGGAGGCGCGGGTGTACCAGTCGCACGTCGACGCCGCCCAGGCGATGACCGCCCTCGACGGTCGCATCGAGCAGATCGCCCGGCAGAACGCCCAGCTCGCCGCGCAGGGCGATCGGCTCGGCGAGGCGACCACCCGGATCTCCACCGCGCTCCAGGGAACCGGAGTGGCCGGCGACTGGGGTGAGATGCAGTTGCGGCGCACGGTCGAGCTCGCCGGGCTCACCGAGCACGTCTCGTTCGTCGAACAGGAGACGGTCACCACCGAGTCCGGCCGCCTCCGGCCCGACCTGGTCGTGATGCTCCCCGAAGGGCGCAACGTCGTCGTCGACGCCAAGGCACCGCTGATCGACTTCTCCGGCGCCGGCGGGCCGGCCGCGCAGGCGACGGCCCTGAAGGCCCACATCAACGACCTCGGCGCCCGCAACTACTCGGCCTACCTCCGGGGGGCGCTCGACTTCGTCGTGCTGTTCGTGCCCACGGAGGGGACCCTCGGCAGCTGCCTCAGCCACGACCCGTCACTCTCGGAGTACGCGATCTCGAAGCGCGTGCTGCTCGCCACTCCGATGACGCTGCTCGCGATGCTGCGAGCCGTGCAGTACGGGTGGATGCAACTCGCCTCGTACGAGAGCTCCCAGGAAATTGTCGACGACGCCGTGAAGCTCCACGACCGTCTGGCCACGTTCGTCGACCACCTCAACAAGGTGGGCAACGGCCTCCAGACCGCGGTCGCCAGTTACAACAACGCGGTCGGGTCGCTCCAGAGCAGCGTGCGACCGCAGGCGGTCCGGATGCGCGACCACGGTCTGGCCGTCACGAAGGAACTCGGTGAGCCACAGGCGCTCGCGCCGGAGATCCGCTCGACCAACTGGCGCTGAGTCAGGTGATGTCGACCAGCTCGAGCATCGACTCCTCGAAGTAGTCGAGCACCCCCTCGGGGAGCAGCAGCACCCGGTCGGGGTCGAGCGCCTGCACGAACTCGGTGTCGTGGCTCACCACGATCATCGTGCCCGGCCACGAGGCCAGTGCCTTGCCGATGGCGGTCCGCGACGACGGGTCGAGGTTGTTGGTCGGCTCGTCGAGGAGCAGCAGGTTGTGCCGACCGGCGACGAGCTGCGCCAACGCCAGCTTGGTCTTCTCGCCACCCGACAGCGTGCTGGCGTCTTGGTCGGCCTTGTCTCCGGCCAGGGCGAACATGCCCAGGAGGCCACGGAGTTCGTTGTCGGGGACCCCAGCGTCGACGGCGTCACGCATGTGCTCGAGCAGCGACCGCCCGGCCACGATGCCCTCGTGCTCCTGGGCGAAGTACCCCGGCGACACGCTGGTGCCCAACTCGACCGTGCCGAGATCGGCGTCGAGCCGGCCCGACAGCACCTTGAGCAGCGTCGTCTTGCCCGCGCCGTTCCGGCCCATGATGAGCAGTCGCTCGCCCCGGCCGATGTCGAAGGTGACGTCGGAGAACACGTCGACCGGACCGAACGCCTTCCAGATCTCGGTGGCGGTCAGCACGGTCCGACCACTGTGCGGCGGGTTCGGCAACTTGAGCGCGAGTTTCCGGCGCTTGACCGGGGCGTCGGTCTGCTGCGCCTGGATGCGAGAGACCCGGGTGTCGAGGTTGCGGGCCACCCGGGCCCGCTTGGCGGTCTGGCCGCGCATCTGGTTGGCCAGCGTGGAGAGGCGGGTGATCTCGGCCTTCTGACGCTTCGCCTGGTTACGGGCCCGCTCCTCGTCGCGGTCGCGGGCGGTGAGGTACTGCGAGTAGGTGCCCTTGTACTCCACCAGCGAGCCGGTGGCACCCTCGAACTCGCGGTCGACGTGGATGACGCGCGTGATGGCATCGTCGAGCAGGTCGAGGTCGTGGCTCACCACGAGCAGCGAGCCGCGGTAGGAGCGCAGGAACCGCAACAGCCACTCGCGGGCGTCGGCGTCGAGGTGGTTGGTGGGCTCGTCGAGCAGGAGCAGGTCGGAGCCGGCGAAGAGAATCCGCACCAGCTCGAGCCGACGGCGCTCCCCTCCGGACAGCGCAGGAAGGGGCAGATCGAGGCGGTCGTCAGCGAGGCCGATACCGGCGGCCAGCTTGCGGATCTCGGACTCAGCCTCGTAGCCCCCGGCGGCCTCGAAGCGCTCCATCTCGTCGGAGAACCGGTGGATGTTCTCCGACGAGGCCTCCTCGGCGAGGGCGATCTGGGCCTTCTCCATCCGGATCGCCAACTCGTCGAGGCCCCGACCCGACAGCACGTGCGTGAGCGCCAGGGTGGAGTCGGAGACGGAGTCGTGGCGAGGGTCCTGGGAGAGATAGCCCGTGGCGTCGGCGCGCTGGACCGCACCCGACTTGGATCGGGTGGAGCCCCCGAGCACCCTGAGGAGCGTCGTCTTGCCCGCGCCGTTGCGGCCCACCAGGCCGACCTTGTCGCCGGGCCGCACCTCGAACGAGACGTTCTCCACGATGGTCTTGGCGCCCACCTCGACGGTGAGGCCACGCACGGTCAGCACCGCCGGCACCCCCCGCTCACGGGCCGAACTGTCCCGAGACGGCGAGCGCGTCCGGCTCGACCACCTTCCAGATGTCGACACGCTTCGGGACCACGAACGTCTCGAGGGTGACGAGCGGCTCGGTCCCACTGCTGAAGTTGACCATCGCCGGACCGGCCGGCATGAAGAAGCATTGCCCCACGCCGTTGGTTCGCGAGCCCGGAACCCCCTCGATCCGCAGGACCGACTCCCCCTGAAGCACGCAGGTCGCGCCGCCGAAGGGGTGGGTGTGGATCGGGGCGCGGGTCCCCGGAGGGCGCTCCCCCCGGAACTGATACATGATCCGACCCTTGCCCAGCCGCTGCTCGAGGAGGAGCGTGACGGTGGCGGTGGTGACCGCTCCCGGCGGCACCTCGCCGTTGACGGTGGTGGCATCGTGGTGGGCGGGCCCCGAGCCCACCGTCGGTGCGGCACCCGCCGGCCGGGCCGCCACCACGAGGAGCCCGACAGCCAACGCGGCCGGAGGCAGCACGCGCCGGACGATGTGGTGGTGGGACAGCACCCGAGGACGTTACCGGCCGAGGCGGGCGGCGATCGCCGCGGTCAGCGCCGGCACGACCTCCTGCCAGTCGCCGACGAGGCCGACGTCAGCCACCGCGAACACCCCAGCGTCCGGATCGGAGTTGACTGCGAGCACGGTGCCGGCGTTGCGCACCCCGACCATGTGGTTGAACTTGCCGCTCGAGCCGATCGACACGAAGAGGGTCGGGGTGATCGAGCGACCGGTGATGCCGATCTGGCGGGCGCGGGGGAGCCAGCCGGCGTCGGTGACCTTGCGCGTGGCGCCCAGCACCGCGCCCAGTGCCGCTCGCAACGGGTCCAACGCCGGGTAGTCGACCGGATCGACGCCCCGCCCCACCCCGATCACCACGCAGGCTTCGGCCAGCACGTCGAGGTCGTCGTCGCGCCCACGATCGAGCACCCGCACGCGACCGCGAGGCTCCACCACCACCGTCGTCACGTCGACCGCGACCGCGGCCGCGGCGCGGGGCGCGGCGGTGTGGAGCACCCCCACGCGCACGGTGGCCATCTGCACCGGTGAGTCGGCGTGGACCGCCGCCACCAGCTGACCCCCGAACGCCGACTTCCACGCGACCAGCCGTCCATGGCCGGCTTCCAGGTCCACCGCGTCCCCGGTAAGACCGGCGCCGAGCACGGCCGCGACACGACCGGCGACCTCGCGACCCCACGTGGTGGAAGGCGACAGCACGGACCACGGATCTGCAGACCGTGCCCAGCCGGCGATCCCGGTTGCAACGTCCTCCGCCACCGCGGCACCGACGATCGCCACGACCGCGTCAGCACCCCACGCGGCGAGGACTTCCGGGTCGGGCGGCTCGACCGTGACCGCCACGGCGTGCCCGCCGACCGCCGCCGCGAGGGTCGCGGCGGCACCGAGGAGCTCACGCGTCTCGGCCGCACGCTCCGGCTCCACGATCACCGCGACCGGTGGACCCACGACCCCTCGCGACGAGAGAACGACACCCCGGTCACCCGCCGATTCCGCGCGCAGCGCGCCGCGCTGGTCCAGGATCGCCACCGCACGACTCACCTGGTCGGCCAGGTCACCGGCGAGCACCTCACCCACCCGTTCCGACCGAAGTGGCCGGACCTCACCCACCCACGTGGGCGATCCGGCCTGACCCCATGGTCCGGCCCCGAGCTCGCCGGCCTGGACCGAACGGATCCGGTCGGCTGGCACCCCCTCCCGACCTTCCGGTGGGACCTTGCACGGGTCGATCAGGCGCTCCGCCGTCGACACCACCGCCGGGAGGTCCACCTCGACCGTGAGCCAGCCGTCGTCGGTCTCGCACTGCGCCTGCAACCGGTCACCGGTGGCCGTGAGCGCGCGGACCGCCGTGAGGAACGGCAGGTCGAGAAGCTGAGCGAGCTGCGGTCCGACCTGACCGGTGTCGGAGTCCACCGAATTCCGCCCGGTGAGCACGAGGTCGAACGGCCCTTCGCGCGCGAGCACCGCGGCCAGGGCGCGGGCCGTGGCCAGGGTGTCGGAACCGGCGAACGCCGGATCCGAGACCAGCACCCCGCGCGCCTCCACCGACCGCTCCATGGCCCAGGCGATCGCCTCACGCAACACATCGGCGGCGATCGGCGGACCGAGGGTCACGAACACGCACGCACCCCCACGGCGCGCGACCAGGTCCACGGCCTGCGCGACGGCACGCCGGCAATAGGGGTTCATCTCGAGGTCGAGGCCGTCGCGGCGGAGCCGCCCGTCTGGGCCGAGCTCCATCTCCTCGAAGGCCGGGATCTGCTTGACGAGTGTTGCGATCCGCACGGTGTCCGTCTCCCCGATCGGCGCCGAACCCTAATGTCCGGGCGATGGACGACGACGAACGGCTGAGTCGCAACGTGTACGTGGTCTCGGCGGTGTCGTTCTTCCAGGACACCGCCTCGGAGATCCTGTACCCGATCCTGCCCTTCTTCGTGGTGGGGGTGCTCGGTGCGCCACCGGCCGTGCTGGGCGCGATCGAGGGACTCGCCGATGGCCTTGCGTCGGCGATGAAAGCCCTCTCCGGGCGCCTCGCCGATCTCCGCCACCGCCGGCCGCTGGTCGCGACGGGCTACGGCGTCTCCGCCGGTGGCAAGGCGGTGTTGGCCCTGGCCGGTGGCTGGCCGCTGGTGCTGGTCGCCCGGGCCACCGACCGGGTCGGCAAGGGCCTGCGCGGCCCACCGCGTGACGCGATCATCGCCGACGAGACCACACCGGCCAACCGGGGGCGGGCGTTCGGGTTCCACCGGGCGGCCGACACCGCCGGGGCGGTCGTCGGGCCGCTGGTCGGCCTCGGCCTCTATTCGCTGCTCGACCACCGGTTCCGACCCCTGCTGTGGATCGCGGTCATCCCGGCCCTCATCAGCGTGGCGCTGGTGTTCGCCATCCGCGAGCGCCCCCATCCCCATCTGGGCAACGCTCCGCCCTGGAAGGTCCACGGGCTGGGGCGTCGCTACTGGCGCGTGATCGGGGTGATCGGTCTGTTCGCCCTCGTCAACTTCCCCGACACGTTGTTACTGCTGCGCGCCCGTGACCTCGGGTTCGGCTTCGCCCGCGTGGTCGTGCTCTACGTGCTCTACAACCTCTCGTACGCGTCCCTCTCGTATCCGGCCGGGCGGGTCTCCGACCGGCTCGACCGGCGGACCATCTTCGCCGTGGGCCTCCTCCTCTTCGCCTTCGCCTACCTCGGGTTCGGCGTGGCCGGCTCCGCGGGTTGGCTCTGGCTCCTGTTCCCGGTCTACGGCGGCTGGGCCGCCCTGACCGACGGCGTGAGCCGGGCCTGGGTCGCGGACCTGGTCCCGGCCGACCGCCGCGGAACGGCGCTCGGCATCCAGGCCGCCGTCAGCGGCTTCGGCATGTTGGTCGCGGGGATCTGGGCCGGACTGGCGTGGCAGGGCACCGGGCACTGGCCGTTCGTGATCTCCGGCGCGGTCGTGGCGATCCTCGCCGTGGTCGTGCTGGTACTCCGGGTCGGTGCGGAATCGGCCAGCGAGCCCGGGCCTCCTTGACCCGGGATGAACCGCGACTGAACGCGCCGTCCCCGCTTCGGGTCGTCTCCATAGGTTGAGGGCCATGACGACTTCGACGAGCGCAACGAGCGCGCGCGTGATGGCGAACAAGGTCCCCCAGGTCATCGTGGTGTTCTGGGTGATCAAGATCCTCGGCACGACCGTCGGCGAGACCGCGGCCGACTACCTCAACGAGCACCTCGGGCTCGGCCTCACCTGGACGACGGTGATCGTCGCGGCGGTGCTCACCGGGTTCCTCGTGCTGCAGTTCCGCGCGCACCGGTACGTGCCGTGGACCTACTGGACCGTCGTGGTGCTCATCAGCATCGTCGGCACGTTGATCACCGACAACCTCACCGACCACTGGAACGTCAGCCTCGTGGTGAGCACGGCGGTCTTCGCCGTGCTCCTGACCGTCGTGTTCCTCGTCTGGTACCGGTTCGAGGGCACCCTCTCGATCCACACGATCACCACCACCCGGCGCGAGGCCTTCTACTGGCTCACGATCCTCTTCACGTTCGCCCTCGGCACCGCCGCCGGCGACCTGGTCTCGGAGCGCGCCAACCTCGGATACTGGGAGGCAGGGCTGATCTTCGCCGGCCTCATCGCCGGAGTGGCACTCGCCCACTTCCGCTTCGGCCTCGGAGAGGTTCCGGCGTTCTGGGCCGCCTACATCCTCACCCGGCCGTTCGGCGCTTCCCTCGGCGACTACCTCACCCAGACCAAGCCCGACGGAGGGCTCGGGCTCTCCGCCAACGGCGTCAGCCTGGTCTTCCTCGTGCTCATCATGATCGCCGTCGGGTACCTCACCCGCCGGGAGAACCAGCGCCTGGCGTCTCTCTCAGCCTGACGCCTCCACCGCGACCGGCACCCCGGCCAGCACGGCGTTGCCCGAGAGAGGATCGAGCACGGCGCCGTCGGTGAGAAGGTTGACGTTCACGCCGGCGTGGGCGTCGGCCACCCGCTGACGGGTCCCCGGAAGGCCATGCCCCCAGCCGTGCGGGATGCTCACCACCCCGGGGCGAACCGCGTCGGTGACCTCCACCGGCACCTCCAGCGATCCGACCCGACTGCGCACCCGCGCCACCGACCCGTCGGCGATGCCCAGGTCCGCCGCGTCGTCCGGGTGCAGGTGGAGGGTGCAGCGAGATCGGCCCTTCACCAGCACCTCCACGTTGTGCATCCACGAGTTGTTGGAGCGGAGGTCGCGCCGCCCCACGAGCAGGAACGGATGGCCGGCGTCGACGGCGCTCCGGGTGAGCGACGGCACCAGCCGGTCGCGTACGTCGGCGACGATCTCGTCACGGCACAGCTCGATGGCGCCGCTCGGGGTGCGCAACACGCTCGGCAGCCGGGGCTGGAGCGGGCCGAGGTCGATGCCGTGCGGATGGCGCTCGAGTTCGTCGAGCGTGAGCGCCGGGATCTCCCGCGTCCCGTCGTCGGTCGGCACCTCGACCGTGGCGCGTCGGCCGAAGTGATCACCGTACGGACCGGAACGGAGCATGAGATCGAGCACCCGGGCGGAGCCTCGCCGGGGCGCCAACGCCGCCAGGACGTCTTCGCGGTCCCGACCGGCCAGCGGGCCGCCGTCCCGCGCGATCGCTTCGTCGACGAGGGTCGCGACCGTCAGGTCGTCGAGCACGGCCGGATTGGCGTCGGGTCCGAGCCCCGAGACGATCGACGCCAACCGCAAGAGGATCTCCGCGTCGTCGACGGTGTCGTCGACGGCCGTCACCGGAGGCGACCAGTTCGCCACGTTGCGCACCGCCAACTGCAGCAACGACAGGTCGTAGTGGCCTTTGGCGAGCAACGACGGCGAGGGCAGGATCACGTCGGCGTGGCGGGTCGTCTCGTTGACGTAGACGTCGACCGCCACCATGAAGTCGAGGCTCGCGAGCGCGGCGTCGAGGCGCGCGCCGTCGGGGGTGGAGACCACGGGATTACCTGCGATGGACACCAGCGCCCGGATCCGACCGGTGCCCGGGGTGTCGATCTCCTCGGCCAGGGCCGCGACCGGGAGCTCGCCCTGGACCTCGGGCGCGCCACGCACCCGGGAGTACCGACGACCGGTCCGGTAGCCGCGCCCCGGGCGGGCCGGGCCGGGCGGAGTCGCCGAGCCGGCGGCCGCGGTGGTGAACATCGCCCCACCCGGACGGTCGAGCGAGCCGACCAGCAGGTTCACCACGTCGACGAGCCAACTCGACAACGTGCCGAACTCCTGGACGCAGGTGCCGATGCGGCCGTAGACCACCGATCGCTCGGTCGCGGCGAGGTCGCGGGCCAGGGCCACCACGTCGGCGGCGTCGATGCCGCACACGGCGGCGACCGCATCCGGGGTGAACGGCGCCGCGAGCTCGCGCAACACCTCGAGGTCGGCGGACGCCACGAACGGAGCGGCCACCCCGAGGTCCACCCGCGACTCGGCGAAGAGCGTGTGCACGATCCCGAAGAGAAGATGGGCGTCGGTCCCGGGGACGATCGGCAGGTGGAGGTCGGCCCGCTCGGCGGTCTTCGTCCGGCGCGGGTCGACGACCACAAGGCGTCCTCCCCGGGCGCGCAGGCGGTCGAGGCGACCAGGGAAGTCGGGTGCCGTGCACAACGACCCGTTCGACTCGATCGGATTCGCCCCGAGCACCAGGAGGAGTTCGGTGCGGTCGAGATCGGGCACCGGCACCGTGAAGCCGCCCCCGAAGAGGAACCCGCTCGACACGTGCTTGGGCATCTGGTCGACGGTGCTGGCGGAGAAGACCTGCGGTGTGGCCAACGCTCGCAGGAAGACCCGGCCGAACACGATCGACGACAACGTGTGCACGTTGGGATTGCCGAGGTACGCCCCGACCGACTCCCGGCCGTGCTGCCTGATCACCCGTCCGAGACCCTCGGCGACCCTCGCCCACGCCTCGGGCCACGACACCTCGCGCCAGCCGTCGGCGTCGCGCAGCATCGGCGCTCGCACCCGGTCGGGGTCGGCATCGAGCCGTCCCAGCGCCGCGCCCTTCGGGCACAAGAACCCTCCCGAGAACACGTCGTCGCGGTCGCCCCGCACCAGCACGACGCGGTCGCGGGCGTCGAGGTGCAACTCGAGGCCGCACGACGCCTCACACAACGGACAGGTCCGGTACACCACTCGCTCGGCGTCCACCACCCGACCCTAGGTCCGAGCGCGGGCGGCGAGGTCAGGTCGGCCCGGTCGGCGCCACAGCCGGCGCAGGCGCAGGCGCACCAGCCGGACCGGGCCGCCCTGGCGGGCGACCTGATTGCGCCCCGGTCGGAGCGTGGACGCCAACTCCGGGGCGACCTCGGCCGCGGTCGGGAGGCCCGCCGGGCCGGGGATCCGGTACACGACGAGGTGGGGACCCGACCCGTCGCGACCGGGTGGGAAGTCGGCCAGGACGCGGCCGTGGCGGGCAAGGAACCCGTAGAACGCGGCTGCCGCGCGCCCTCCCGACGGGTCGAGGTACGGACGGTCCACCTCACGGTTGAGCACCAAGACGCGGTAGCCCGTCCGCGAGTAGTCGGCGATCGACCCGGCCGACGGCAGGGCGTGATGCTCCACGCTGCGGGGATCCGCGAACTCGAGGTCGGGCCCCTTGATCTCGGAGGCGATCTGCGCGTTCCACGGGATGTTCGTGCGGAGCCACCGCTGAGCCAGGACGCTCGTCGACGCCTCGGCATCCCGATCGTCGAGCGCCACGAGGCCGACGAGAGGGCCGACCGCGACCACCACGACTCCGGGCCCCAGCACCAGCCCGGCCACCGCCGGTCGCGCCGCGGAGCGGCGCACGCGGGCCGCGACCGTTGCCGCGCCGCGCTGGAGAGCGTCGACGGCGAAGCACACGACGAAGGGCAGCACCGGGATGAGCCAGCGGTCCCAGCGCACCGGCATCGCGCTGATCGTCACCACGAACACCGCGACCCACACGATCAGGATCGTGGCCTCGCGGTCGCGGCGACGGAGCGCCAGCACGATCCCCACCGTGGCGGCGATCAGCCCGACCCACGAGATCGCGGTCGGGGTCGAGTGGAGCAGATAGGCCGCCAGGTTGGCGGGCCAGCCGTGGGTGCGACCCGGATCCGGGCTCACCGTCTCGTTGCGCAGGGAGGCCGCCGTGGTGCCGGGATCGAGGACGAAGAACGGGGTGGTCGCGACGAAGGTCACCACCGAGGCCGCCCCAGCGACGAACAGGATCGGGAGCCGCCGCGGCCGGGTGGACCACCAACTCGTCACCACCACCACACCGAGCAGGGCCAGAAAGTACCGCGTCGACGCGGCGAGGCCGACCCCGGCCCCGACGAGGAGAGCCCGGACGACGGTCGGGCGATCGACGAGGCGCAGGCAGGACCAGATCACGAGCAACGTGAGAAACAGCCCGATGCTGTCGGTGCGCACGATCCGCCCGTAGCCGACGCCGAGTGGGACCACGGCCCAGATCGCGGTGGAGATCGCTCCCGCGAGGTCGCCGAACACCCGACGGGCGACCGCGAACACAACGACGAGCGACGCCACCGAGAACAGCGCCACCCACAGCCGCCCCGCGAGGAAGTACCAGGAAGGATCACGCCGGAAACGCACGGCGACCGATCGGGCCTCCCCGACCACCGGCGCACCGTGGAACACGACCTCGCGGGCGCGGTACAGCAACGCCAACGGGTAGATCACCGTCGAGCCGGGATGGCCCAGCCAGTGCGGATCGAGGTCTCCTGAGGCGGCGACGTACACGGCCGGCTCGACGAAGTAGCGCTCGTCGGGCTGAGGAACCGGGAGGTCGTGGCGGATTCCCCAGACATGGGCGAACATCGAGACCGCCACGACCGCCAGCAGGAACGTCGTCCGTGCTCGTCGAGACACTGGGCGCCTCCCCGAAGGAGCCTACGCTCACCGGGTCCGGGCAAGCCTCGGCCGGCACTCAGCCGAGACTCAGGTTGGCACCGTAGGGTCACTCCGTGGCCGAAGCCGTCGTCGTCGTCGAAGGACTCTCCAAGTCGTTCGGAGGCACCGCGGCCGTCGAGGACCTGTCGTTTCGCGTCGAGCGCGGTCAGGTGTTCGGGATCCTCGGCCCGAACGGGGCCGGCAAGACCACCACGCTCCGGGTCTTGATGGGCCTCCAACGTCCCACGAAGGGTGAGGTCCGCCTGTTCGGCACCACGATCACCCCCGGTGCCGCAGTGCTGGGCCGGGTGGGCGCGCTCGTCGAGCAGGCGGCCTTCGTCCCGCACCTCTCCGGGATGCGCAACCTCCGACTCTGGTGGGAAGCCGGGGGCGGCCACCTCCGCGACGCCGACCTCGCCGGCGCGCTGGCCATCGCCGGCCTCGGCGACGCCGTCCACCGGAAGGTGCGCACCTACTCCCAGGGCATGAAGCAGCGGCTCGGGCTCGCCCGCCTGCTGCTCGGTCGCCCGGAGCTGCTCGTGCTCGACGAGCCCACCAACGGGCTCGATCCCGGCGAGATCCGCGAGATCCGCGACCTCATCACCAGGATCACCGCCGAGGGCGCCACGGTGCTGCTCTCCAGCCACCATCTCAACGAGGTCGAGCAGACCTGCAGCGACGTCCTCGTGATGGACCGCGGGCGCCTGGTCACCACCGGACCGGTCCGCACCATCGTGGGCACCGCCCGTTCGGCGCTGGTGGAGGTCGACGATCGCGATCGGGCCCTCACCGTGATCCGCAGCGTGCCCGGCGTGGCGGGCGTCGAGCACCACGTCGACGGTCTCGTCGTCGACCTCGGAACCGCCCGGCGGTCCGACGTGGCCGCCGCGATCGTGCACGCCGGACTCCGGCTCGAGACGATCGCCCCGACCCAGGCCCTCGAGGACGTGTTCCTCGACCTCGTCTCGGGCGCCGATCCCCACCCCGGCGCGGCGCCGTGATCGCGCTCTTCCGCACGGAACTGGTCAAGGCCACAGTTCGCGTCCGGACGCTCATCGTCGCCGCCATCCTGGTGGCACTGCCCGTGCTGATCAGCGTGGCCATCCACGCCCGAAAAGGACGGGGGCCGGCCCGCGAGGGCCTCGGTGTGCTCGCCCGGCAGAGCGGCCTCCTCATGCCCGCCGCGATCCTCGGCTTCACCAGCGCCTTCCTCCTGATCATCATCGCGGGCACCTTCGCCGGCGACGCCGTGGCCGGCGAAGGTGCCCGCGATGATGATCAGGAGG
>Ga0194055_10003059_pt1 | contig 13038 bp, 12 predicted proteins | sample SepL449m_MetaG_FD_155482 | JGI IMG/M metagenome (GOLD analysis project Ga0194055, IMG submission 155482) | Anoxic zone freshwater microbial communities from boreal shield lake in IISD Experimental Lakes Area, Ontario, Canada - Sep2016-L442-9m | ecosystem: Environmental > Aquatic > Freshwater >... | reverse complement strand
CTGTGCGGGAGTTCTGGCTCTTTGAGGAGCTCACGTCCTACGGCGCCTCCGGTGCGCCGAGTCACGCGACGGCGGTAAAGGGCGAGGCGATTATCAACACCGTGGTCGACTACATGGTTCCGTACATGCGCCGCTTCGAGGACCACGGCCTCTCCTATAACCCGCAGGACGAGCCGCCCGTCCAGTCCTGATCAGACGCCGGCGGCCTTGGCCTTGACCAGCGCCGTGATCGTCGCATTGACCGGGGCCACAAGCCCTACGGTGCGGGCGGCCGGATCGATCGCGCCGTTAATCACATCAATCTCGCAGCGGCGCCCAGCCATCAGGTCGAGCAGCATCGATGGTCGTGCGTCGGGGATCTTCTCGCCGAAGGCGCGCGCGTAGGCGACCGGATCGTCGAAGTCGAGACGGATGCCCTTGGCCATCGCGACGTCGTAGACCTCGCGGGCGCAGCCAGAGGCCACGCTCCACGCCTCGGTGTCAGCCATTACTTCGCCGCCGACCACACCGATGACGACGCGCTCGTCGCCGAGGATGGCGGCCATGCGATCGGGGCTGCCGAGCCCGTTCTGAATCGGCAGGACGACCGTCGTCTCGCCGACGAGGGGACGAATCGACTCCGCGGCCGCCTCGATGTCGAAGGCCTTCGTCGCGACGATGACGAGCTCGCACTCACCGACGTCACGCGGATCGGTCGTCGCCTGGATACGCACGGTGCGATCGCCGCTCGCGCCTTCGAGACGCAGGCCGTTGGCCTGGATCGCCGCGATGTGATCGGGCCAGCTGTCGATCGCCCAGACCTCATTGCCGGCGTCGGCGAGCAACGCCGCATAGACGGAGCCCATCGCTCCTGTGCCGACAACCGCGATTTTCACGTTGGCAGTCTAGAGGTGCCTGGGAACTCCGCGTAGACCCGCTCGGTTGCCGCAGCAATGGCGTCCCACGAGAACGGGCCATCGGCTGCCGCACGGCTCGCAGCGGCCATCGCCTCACGCCGTGCGGGGTCGCGCAGGACCTCAATCAGTGCCGCAGCAAGCGCCTCTGGATCTGCTGGTGGTACGACGACGCCAGCGCCGTACTGTTCGACGACTTCGGCGAAGCCTCCGACGCGCGTCGCCACGATCGGTCGCCCGAGTGCCAGCGCAGCGAAGAGCACGCCCGACTGATCAATCCTCCGATACGGCAGCACGACGACGTCCGCGCGCAGCATCGTCCCGACGAACTCCTCGGTGGGAGTGAAGCGCAGGTCGGAGGTCACGCCACGTGTGCCATCAGCTGCCATTGCCTCAAGCCGCGCGGCGCCGTCTGGGTCGCCGAGCACGCGCCCGGCGACGAGCAGACAGGCGTCGGGCAGCGCCGAACGCACAGCGGGCCAGGCATCGAGCAGGATGTCGAGGCCCTTGTACGGACGCAGGAGGCCGAGCATCACCACGAGTGGCACCCCGTCCGGCACGGCAGGTGCCACGGGCGTGACGTCGCGATACGCGGTCAAGGCACCATGCGGGATCGTCTGGACCCGCTCGGAATCAACGCCAAGTTCGTTGATCAGCGCGTCGCGCCCATGCTGCGAGTGGACGATGACTCGTTTGAATGCACGCGCGTTGGCTGCCGATCGTCGAAGCCGCCGAGGGGTCGGGTGATTCGGCAACGCATCGTGCGCGGTGTAGACAACCGGCACGCCGATGACACGCTCGACAACGCGCCACCAGCAGCGGTCAACGACCCCCATCGGTAGCCATTGAATGTGGATTGCGTCGGGGCGGCGGCGCATCAGCCCCGGTGCGAGCGCAACCAAGTCGAAGGGATGCTCGAGACCTCGTGCCACCTTGCGTGCTCGGCCAGGTACCCGATCGGCCAGCCGATAGAAGACGTGCCGCACGTTGACGCCCTCAGGTGCCGGCGGCTGGGCAATTCGCGGAGCGCTCGCCAGCAGCGTTACGTCGTTTCCCCTCGCGACAAGAGCCGCAGCCAACGCGTCGTCATAGGGGCGCGTCTCGCCGCGCGGATCGACGAGCACAATCCTCATCGTCTGGCCTCCGAAGCGTCTCGCATGCCCCCGATCCTACCGGCGACCCCCACGCCGAGGGTTCGCGTACCATGAGGTACGTGGTGGATTCGAACGGAACCGAGTCGGAGATCGATCTCCGCAGCTATCTCAATCGCATCCTCGCCCGTTGGTGGGTCGTCGCGATCTTTGTTGTGCTCGCCATCATCGGGTCCTTCACGATTCAGCGCACGCAGAACAAGAACCTGACGCGTGCCGTTGCCACGGTCTATCTTGGCCAGCCAATCAGTCCTAATGGCTCGCTGGTACCAAACCCACTGTCGTCGAATCCACTGTTTGCCAATGCCCTCGCGCATCAGGCCTCCTACCAAGATCCTGCTGCACGCAAGGCCGGTCTCGCTGCCAATGCCCTAGCTGGGCAGGTCTCCGTTGAGTTGATTTCGACAGCCGTCGGCGTCAAGGGCACAGCCGTCCCGCTCGCACAGGTGATCGTGCAGGGTCCGTTTACAGCAGCGCAATCGGCAGCAGCGGCGAATGCGCTGGCCGACGCGATCGTCGCCGAGTCAAACACCTATACGGACGCCAAAAAGGTTGAAGCGATTGCCGCTCGCGATCGTCTCCGCGCGCGCCTGGATCAGCTCGCGCAGAGCGGCACCGAAACGCAGGCCCGCCTTGATGCACTCGAGAAGGCTGCACTTAGCCCGGCCGAGCGCAGTTCGTTGACCACACCCCTGATCGCAATGCTGCAGTTCGACTCAAATACCGAGGCGATCCTGACCGACAAGTTGCCGGATCTCGAGACGCAAGTGGATTACATCGAGAACGTCGAGTCGGCCAGTGTCATCACCCCAGCACGCGGCTCCAAGGTCGCACCCACCTCGAAGCAGTTCTCGCTCTTCATCGCACTCGTGCTCGGATTCCTCGTCGGCATCCTTGCCGCGATCCTCTCGACGGTCTTCTGGCCGGTGCGTAATCCTCTCGAAACTGAGACGACGGCTACCCCGTAGGGGTACCATCACCCGTATGCCAACAACTGTCGTCACCGGTGGAGCAGGATTTCTCGGATCGCATCTCTGTGAGCGACTGCTTGCGGCAGGCCATAAAGTCTGGTGCCTCGACAACCTCGACACGGGCTCGTTGACGAATATCGCGCACCTGCGCGACGACAACTTCACGTTTGTCCAGCACGACGTGACGACGCATATCGAGATTCCGGGCGACGTCGATTTCGTGTTCCACTTCGCGTCGCCGGCCAGCCCGATCGACTACCTGCGCCTGCCGCTGCAGACCTTGAAGGTCGGCTCGTACGGCACACACAATGCGCTCGGCCTCGCAAAAGCCAAGCGTGCTCGCTTCTTGACTGCCTCGACGAGTGAGGTGTACGGCGATCCGCTGATCCACCCGCAGCCCGAGTCGTACTGGGGCAACGTCAATCCGATTGGCCCCCGCGGCGTCTACGACGAGGCCAAGCGGTATGCCGAGGCGATGACGATGGCGTATCACCGTCAGCAGGGCGTCGACACGGCAATCGTGCGCATCTTCAACACGTACGGTCCACGCATGCGCGCCTTCGATGGCCGCGCCATCCCCACCTTCGTGCGCCAGGCGCTCGAGAACAAGCCAATCACCGTCTTTGGCACGGGTGCGCAGACGCGGTCGTTCTGTTACGTCGACGATCTCATCACCGGCATCATCGCGCTCGCGTTCTCGACGGAGCACGAGCCGGTCAACATTGGCAATCCCGAGGAGTTCACACTGCTCGAGTTGGCCGAAATGGTCGTTGAGTTGACCGGGTCGTCGAGCGAGATTGTGTTCGAGGCCTTGCCGGTCAACGATCCCCAGCAGCGGCGCCCCGATATCACTCGCGCGACGGAACTCTTGGGTTGGGGACCGACAGTGCAGCTGCGCGAGGGTCTCACCCGCCTGCTCGACCAGTCGAGCCGTGCCGAATTGACCGGCCGCGTCGTCGGCGCATAGCCGAACCGCCGCCGCTCTCTCCTGACGCGTCTCTGACACACATTGTTGCCTCATCGTGGGGCAGGAAGACTGCCGTCAGCGCTGTAGACTCTTAATCGTGGCTGCACCTGTATCGCCCGAATCTGGCTCCTCGCCTCTGAGCCCCAACCCCACGCCTTCTCGTGAGGTTCGTGACCCGCGCTCTCAGACGGGTGTTTCGACGCGCCGGCTGCGCTATCTCGTTGGTCGTGCACTCGAGGTCGCGGTGCTGTTGGCGATTGACATCGCAGGCCTCACGGCCGCGATTTACTCGGGCCTCGCCCTCCGCGAGTTCCTCAATCAGCGTCCCATCGATTCGACGCTTTTGTGGTCGGCCGAGCGCGAGTGGCTGCCATTCGTTTTGCTCGTCACCATCCTGATCTTCGCGCGTAACCGGCTCTACCGTCCGCGCGAGACGCGTCCTGGTGGTGCGCAGATCGTCTCGGGCCTGTTCGTTGCCGTCGTCGTCATCGCAGTCTTCTCGATCGCAACGAATAACGAGCGCTTCACGACGTACCTCATTTTCCCGTACACCTTTGTCGCCTCGGCAATTCTGATTCCCTTCATGCGGGGTCTGTTTACGACGCTGACGGATGCGACCGCGCGACTGATTGGCGTGGAGCGCCGCGTGCTCGTCGTTGGTGAGGCCTCTGCGACGCGCAGTGTCGAGGCCGCGCTCCGCGATGCAGCACCGGGCGCCGGTCTGCGCACCGTTGCCCACGTCGACGACGTCGACCACTTGGCGGACGCTATCGCCGAGCATCACCCGCACGACGTCGTGCTGGCCCGACCACCGGACGACGAGACGATGCTGATCGCGCTTGAGGCCTGTCGCGAGCGCCGCATTCGCCTGCGCGTCGTGCCCACCGCCGCGGGCCTGCTCGCCCACCATGCCGACTACGTCCCCGGCCTGGCTGTGCCGCTGTTCGACATCGTGCCGCCAACCATCCAAGGCGTCGACTGGGTCGTCAAGCGCGCATTCGACCTGCTCATTTCTGCTGCCCTCTTGATCGTGCTCAGCCCGATCCTGCTGATTTCGATCCTGATGATCCGCCTCACCTCGCCCGGCCCGATTTTCTTCCGAGACCAGCGCGTTGGCCTCGGTCAACAGACCTTTGCCATGCTCAAATTACGCAGCATGACGTCGAACGCCGAGCAGGAGCAGGCCGAGCTCGAAGATCAGAACGAGGCCGATGGTGCACTCTTCAAGATCCGTAACGATCCGCGCATCACTCCGGTTGGCCGCGTGCTGCGTCGCTTCTCGATCGACGAACTGCCTCAACTGTTGAATGTCCTCAACGGCCAGATGAGCCTCGTCGGCCCACGCCCACTCCCCATGCGCGACTACCAGTTGCTCGAGCCGTGGCATCGCCGGCGCTACAGCGTGCTGCCCGGTATCACGGGCCTCTGGCAGGTCTCCGGCCGCTCAAACCTTGGCTTCGACTCGCTCGTCCGTCTCGACTTCTTCTATCTCGAGTCGTGGTCGATCTGGATGGACATCGCGATTATCGCGCGCACGCCGCTCGCGATCCTTCGCGGCCGCGGCGCGTACTAGGCACCTACTAGACACGCACTAGGCGCTGGCCAGAGGCTAGGCTTCGCTGATGTCGTTCGCCTCCGACGTCTCCTCCAGCATCGAACGAATCCTCGAGCTCGATCCCGGCACGCTTCGTGGCATCACGGAGAAGCGAGCATTGGCAGATGCAGGCGAGTGGCTCTCCGGGCGCAACCTCGGCCTCGTCCCCGTTGCTGATGCAGCCACCTTCGCGTGGGCAGGTCACTGGCTCGGGATTGTGGAGCACGCGGATGCCAGTCGGTCCGCACTCGTCATGTTTGGTTCGCCGTCCGGCCCACTCGAGCCAGCCGATGACGCAATCTTCGCAATGGGTTCATTGGTGGCGGGTTACGTGATCGCCCCGCTCAATGTTCACCTCCCCCATCACGCTGGTGCCTATGGCGAGACGACTGGCCGTGGAACTATCACCGCGATCTTTACGGCTCCGGCGAAGGAGGCGCAGTGCGTCGCCCACGACCGCTGTCGCGTGGTTGCAAAACGCGGGCTCGAGGGCGATCGCTATGCCACCAATAGCGGCACGTTCTCTCACCCAGACCGCAGCGGACAGGATTTGACGCTGATCGCAGCCGAGAGCTTGGCTGCACTCGCTGCGAACGGCATCGAGCTATCTGCGGTTGAGGCGCGCCGTAATCTCGTCACCGAAGGCATCGACCTTGAGGGCTTGGTCGGGCAGCGGCTGATGATCGGCAACGTCGAATGCTTTGCCTCCCGCCTCGCCGAGCCCTGCGCTCACCTGCAGCGACTTACGCGCCCAGGGGTCTTGCGCGGGCTCGTTCACCGTGGTGGCATTCGCGTCGATGTGTTGACGGATGGCGAACTAGCCGTCGGCGATCAGATTCGCCCCCTCGGGCCCCAACTCGACCGCGCGCTAGATACGGCGCAGCGCGACGGCACCGTTGTGGCCGCCAAGGCCGATCGAGCACGAGATTGCGACGTCTAGATTTGGCAACTCGCGTGCACCCTCGGGCACGTAATCGAGGTCGCAGTCCGGGTCGGGCTCAACGAGGTTGATCGTTGGCGGCACGATGCGATGGTGCAGAGCCAACGCCGTCACGGCGGTCTCGAATGCGCCAGCGGCACCCATCTGGTGGCCGGTCATCGACTTGGTCGAGGAGACGGCAAGCGAATCGGCGTGCGCTCCAAAAACGTTGCGAATCGTCGCCGTTTCGAGGCGATCGTTGGCCTGCGTGCCCGTGCCGTGCGGATTGATGTAGCCAACCTCGCTTGGGCTGAGGTCTCCGCGCCGCAACACCGACTGGAACATGCGGTCGATGCCGACACCGTCTTCGCGTGGCGCAGCGATGTGGAAGGCATCGTTGGTCGACGACCACGACACGATCTCGGCAATGATCGTCGCACCGCGCGCACGGGCGTCGTCCTCGCGCTCGAGCACCATCACCGTGGCGCCCTCGCCGAGCACGAAGCCGCCGCGAGTCAGGTCGAACGGTCGCGAGGCGGTGGCCAGCGGCTGGCCCTCAAGCGGCGTCCCAAGCACCTTCATATTGCAGAAGCCACCCATGATGAATTCGTTGATCAGCGTATCGACGCCCCCTGCAAGGCAGAGGTCGACGTCGCCGTGTCGGACGAGGTCCGAGGCGACACCAACGGCGTGGGCACCGGTCGCGCAGGCGGAGGTGACGGAGAAGTTCGGGCCGATCACGCCGAGGTCGTGGGCCACTTGGAAGCCAGGCGTGTCGACCAGCATCGAGCCGAGCACGTGCGGTCCAATCCGGCCGGGCCCCTTCTCGAACATCGTCTGCATACCAGCCTCGATCGTGCTGGCACCACCGAAGGCCGAACCGATAATCACACCAACACGCTCGGGATCATCGACTTCAGCACCACTCATCGCCCAGGCCTGGCGGGCAGCAGCGATCGCCGCCACGCTGCAGCGGTCGAGCTTGCGCGCCTCGCGTTTTTCGACAACCGCCTCGGGGTCGAAGCCCTTCATCTCACAGGCAATCTGGACGTCGATGCGCGACGGATCAAAATTCGTAATCGGGCCAACACCGGAGGTACCAGCAAGCAGGGTCGCCCACGACGTCGCGGTATCGAGACCGACCGGCGAGAGAATGCCGATACCGGTGATGACAACCCGTGGAGTTCCTGCCTCTGCCATAGGGTGATGCTAGCGTCTGGGGCATGGATACTGCCGCACGAGATCGCCTCTTCCAGCTCCTCAACGCACATGGCCCGTCTGGGCGCGAGCGCGAGGCAGCCGACCTCTGGGCCAGCATGGCCGCAGAGTTTGCAACCGTCGAGCGCGATCCGCTCGGCAACGCGATGGCGAGTGTTGGGCCAGACGACGCCCCGACCGTGTTGCTGCTCGGCCACATCGACCAGATCGGCGTGATCATCACGCATATCGAGGACGAAGGCGTCCTGCGGATTCGTGGCCTCGGAGGCTGGGATCCACGCGTGCTGGTCGGCCAGCCCGTCAGCGTCCGCACGGCCAACGGTGACATTCCGGGCGTGATTGGCAGCGTGCCGATTCACCTTCAGAAGGGGGATGAGCGCACCTCGGGCACGCAGATGAAGGACCTCTGGATCGACATCGGCGCAACCGATGGCGAGCATGCTCGGAGCCTCGTCCGCATTGGCGACGACGCCATCGTCGGCTCGGCACCAACCATGCTGGCAGGCACGCGCCTCACCTCGCGTGCGCTCGACGATCGCGTTGGTGCGTGGGCGGCTCTCGAAGCGCTCCGTCGTGTGCAGGCCGGCTCGCCGAAGGTTCGCGTCGTCGCCACCGGCTGTGTACTCGAGGAGACGCTTGGCGATGGTGCGCGCCTCGTCACTGATCGCGTGGCGCCCGCCGTTGCGATCGTGATCGACGTCACGCACGCTGCCGACGTGCCGATGATCAACAAAGGCGATACGGGCCCGCAGGCGCTCGGCAAGGGCCCGGTTGTGACGCGCGGCCTCGGTTTGGATGAGGGAGTCGTTGCCGCGCTCGAGGCGGCCGCAAAGGCCAATGACATCGTTTACGGGATCGAGGCAATGCCCGGCGGCTCGACGCATACCGACGTCGATAACGCCCTGCATGCCGTTCGCAGCCTGCGTGCCGCGCTGATTGGCATTCCGCTGCGCCACATGCACTCCCCGGCCGAGGTCTGCGACCTCAACGACCTCGAAGGCACGGCCGCCCTGTTGGCCGCGTACTGCCTCGCCGCCACCCCAGAAAGCCTTGCCTGATGCGTCGCCTCGCACTTGGATTGATCGCCGGCGTCGCTCTGCTCAGCGCCGGCTGCAGCGTTGGCGGCGACAGCGCCGCACCATCGACCGTAAAAGAGCCCCCAGCCGCGACGGCAGCAGCACCGACCCTCACGTACGGCAAGGACGGCTGCAACCACCAGGCGCCGCCGGCCTCCGAAACGGCGCGCACGATCTACACCGAGGCACCGCCGTCTCCACTCAACGGCACCGGCCCGTGGACGATCACGATGGTCACGTCGTGTGGCTCGATCGTGATGGACGTCGATACAAAGATCGGTGGTGACGCCTCGGCTTCGTTTGCCGCACTCGTGAAGTCGGGCTATTACGACGGTCTCACTTTCCACCGTGTCGTGCCGAACTTCGTGATCCAAGGTGGCGATCCGCTGGGCAGCGGTGCCGGTGGGCCGGGCTATACCGTCCAGACTGCGCCGCCAAGCACGTACGCCTATCGCAACGGAGACGTTGCCATGGCGAAGGCAGGCAACGAGCCGGACGGCACGGCTGGCTCGCAGTTCTTCATCGTTTCGACCGAGGCAGGTGCTGCCGCGCTGCAGCCACTCTACGCCGTCGTCGGCCACGTCCTCGATGCCTCGTCGACGGAGACGCTGCAGAAGATCAATAAGCTCGGTATCGCAGACGGTCCACCCGTTCAACCGGTCTACATTTGGACTGCACGACTCGCAGAAGCGAAGTAGGATCCGGGTATGACAGAGAATCCTTTTGGTTTTGGTGGCGGCATGTTCGACCCGGACGAGCTGCAGAATGCGATGCGACAAATGGCCGAGCAGGCACAGGAGAGCCAGAGCGTCGCCTTTGCCGACAACGCCATCCACCTCGCCGTCCAGATGACGACCGCCGCGATCGCGCAGGTCACCCCTTCCGGTACCGCAGAGGAGCAGGCCGCGCAACTCCGTGCCGCCATCACCGTGATCTACCCCGAGTGCGTCGCGCTCGTACGCGAAGCGCGCCAAGGCCTCAAGTAGTACTGGCGAATGTCACAAAGGGGTCAGACCCTTATGTGACATGACCACGATTCTTGCTCCACAAGACAGCTGCCACATGTCACATAAGGGTCTGACCCCTTTGTGACATTCGCCCACGCTTGACTACTTGTCGCTTGGCGCTTCGATCGTCAGGCGCGGCAGGATCTTGTTGAGCCAGCGCGGGATGTACCAGGCCTTGGCGTCGAGCAGATACATCAGCGCGGGGACGAGCGTCAGGCGGATCACGAAGGCGTCGAGGATGATCGCTAGGCCAAGGGCGAGACCGAACTCCTTGATGGTGCGATCGATGCCCGTCATGAAGGCGAAGAAGACCGAGGCCATAATCAGTGCCGCCGCGATGATCACGCGCCCAATTGTGGCCACACCATCGGTGACTGCCTCGCGCGGCGTATCGCCTCCGACAAAGGCCTCGCGGATCCGGCTGACGAGGAAGACCTCGTAGTCCATCGAGAGGCCGAAGACGAGCGCGAACACGATCACCGGCAGGAACGACTCAATTGGACCGGTCTTGTCGAGGCCGATCAGACTCGCGCCATAGCCCTCTTGGAACACGAGCGTGAGGATGCCGAAGGCCGCGGCACACGACAGGATCGTCGTGAGCGCCGCCTTGATCGACACCACGAGACTCCGGAACGCCATGGTCAAAATCACGATCGTGATGCCGACAACAAAGAGCAGGAACCACGGGATATTCGAGAAGATCGTGGCGGAGATATCCTCGAACGCTGCGGTCGAGCCGCCGACGTATGCCGTGGCGCCCGTACCCTTGAGAGCGTCGGGGATCGTGGTTTGTCGCAGCTTGTCGACGAGATCAGTCGTCGCAACATCCTGCGGCGAGCTCTTGGCGTAGACCGTAATGATCGCCGCCTGCTTGTTGGGGCTCGGGATTGCCGGCGTGGCGGCAGCCACGTTTGGCGTGGCGGCAATCGCCTTCTGCAGCTTGTCAGCGGCGGCCAGGTCACCCTTGGTGTCGACAGCGACAATCAGCGGACCGTTGAAGCCCGGGCCAAAGCCCTCGGCCAGCCAGTCGTAGGCAACGCGCTGCGTCGTCGATTTCGGCGACGTGCCTGCATCAGCTGCACCAAGGTGCACGCCGGCGACGGGTGCGGCGAAGAGCAGCATCATGCCGAGCGGCACAATCAGAAACACCCACGCGTGCGAGGTGACGAAGCGACCCCAGCGTGCGACCGCGGTCTTCTTGGCGGCGGCGAGCGAGTCGTCCGGCGTCTTAATGAACGGAATCTTGAGGCGATCCACCTTGTGGCCAAGGAGTGCGAGCACTGCCGGCAGCAGCGTGACGGCAATTGCCACGCTGGTCAGCACGCTCAGCGAGGCGCCAATGCCCATCTTGGTGATGAAGTCGAGACCAATCGTGGCCAGGCCAACGACGGAGATCGCGACCGTCGAGCCCGCGAAGATGACCGCACGACCGGCTGTCGAGGCCGCAAGGGCGGCGGCCTCCTGCGGCGTGGCACCGTCGTGCAGTGCCTGGCGGAACCGCATCAGGATGAACAGCGAGTAGTCAATACCCACGCCGAGGCCGATCATCGAGACGAGGATCGGCGTGATCGTGTTGAAGTCCGTGAAGCCAGCAGCGATCGTCAGAATCGAAACGCCGAGTACCACGGCAAGGATGGCCAAGATGATTGGGATCAACGCGGGGATGACCGTGCCGAAGACGATCAGCAGGATGATGATCGCAACACCGATACCGATCAGCTCGGAGGCACCCTGCTGTGGCTGCTCTTGGACGGCCTGACCGGTGTAGGCAATCTGGACCGAGCTACCCGCGGCAGCCGCAGTCGTGGCAGCCTTGAAGTCGGGAATCACATTCGACGGCAGGTCCCAGCCTTGCCCGTCGAACTGGACGTCGACGAAGCCAACGTTGCCCTTGGGCGAGATCGAGCCACCCTGCTGTTTGTACGGATCGCCGGCGCCTGTGACGTGATCAACCGTTTTGGAGGCCGCGATGATCTTGTCGACGGTCGCTTTGTTCTGCGCATCGGTCAGCTTGCTGTCGGCGTGGAAGACGATCGTGGCGGAGTCGCCAGCGCGTGCGGGGAACTGCTTCTGCAGCAGATCGGTCGCCTTTTGCGCATCCGAGTTGGGGATCGTGAACTTGTTCTGTAGCTGGCCACCAATGGTGCCGGCCGCAGCGAAGATGCCGGCGATGACCAGCACCCAGATCCCGATCGTACGCCACGGGTGGGCGGCGATGGAGCGGGTCAGACGGGCGAGAAGACCGGTCTTCGCTGGGGTGCTGCTGGCTGCCATGAGGTGAACGCTCCTGAAGGGATCGGCTGTGTGCGGGCACACAACAATCTGAGACTCCCGCACAATACACAACCTGGGACACGTTTGTCCCAAATGGGATGCTCGTGTATCGTTTTGACATGCCGACCGCCCTCCGCAGTGATGCTCAACGCACCCACGAGCGCATCCTCATTGCGGCCACGGCCGAGTTGACGGTCGATCCGTCTGCTGGCATGGACGTGATTGCTCAGCGTGCGGGCATCGGACGCGCCACGCTCTACCGCCACTTTGCGACGCGCGAAGCGCTGATTGCAGCGTTACGCGAACTCTTTCTCGACCGCGTCGAAGCGGCCGCCGATGCGAGCATCGCCGAGACCGACCCGCGCGCAGCCGTCGAGATCTTTATCGAGGCGATCATGCGAGCCGTGGCGGAGACCTGCACGATCAAAGAAGCCACGCCGCCCGCCGACGAGCCCTCGAGCCGCGGCATGGCTGCGGTTCGGCAGGCGATTGACACCTTCGTCAAGCGAGGCCAAGCCGCGGGCCGTCTGCACGCAGGCGTCGACGCCGACTGGGCCTTTACGGTCGGCAAGGCACTGGTCGATGCCGGTGCCCGCGAGATCGCACTCGGCGCCGACGTCGAAGTGATCGCCCCACGCGTTGCGATTACTGCAGCCAACGCCCTCGTGCGATAGCGTTCCCCTATGGCGCGCCGCCCCCGCATTGGAGTCACTCTCGAGCTCGCCGACCCGATGCTGATCCCGGTCGAGCGCAATCTGCGCACGCCGATGGCCGAGGCCGGCGCGATCGTGATTGCCATCCCGCGCGACACGCCGGTTGCCGACATTCCCGACCTGCTGGCCGATCTCGACGGCCTCCTCATCTCGGGTGGCCAAGATGTTGATCCGGCCCACTACGGCGAGGAGCGCCACCCCACCGTCGACACGGTGCCGGCCGAGCACGATGCCTTCGAGCTGCGACTCGCCCGG
>Ga0194055_10003057_pt1 | contig 13044 bp, 12 predicted proteins | sample SepL449m_MetaG_FD_155482 | JGI IMG/M metagenome (GOLD analysis project Ga0194055, IMG submission 155482) | Anoxic zone freshwater microbial communities from boreal shield lake in IISD Experimental Lakes Area, Ontario, Canada - Sep2016-L442-9m | ecosystem: Environmental > Aquatic > Freshwater >... | reverse complement strand
CCAGCTCGAACGCCGGCGCGTCGCAGTCGGCGATGACGGCGGCATCGACTGGGCACAGGCCGAATCGCTAGCGCTCGCATCGTTGCTGACCGAAGGGGTGCCGATCCGCCTGACCGGTCAAGACAGCGAGCGCGGCACGTTCAGCCAAAGGCACCTCGTCTTCCATGACGAGACGACCGGTCAGACCTACTCGCCAATTCAGCACCTGCCCGACGCGCAGGCTCCAATCGAGATCCATAACAGCCCACTCTCTGAGGCGGCCTGCCTTGGCTTTGAGTACGGCTACGCGCAAGAGTCGCCCGACACGCTGGTGCTTTGGGAAGCCCAGTACGGCGACTTTGCCAACGGCGCCCAGGTAATCATCGACCAGTTCATTGCCAGCGGCCTAGCCAAGTGGGGTGAGAGTTCGCGCCTTACGCTTCTGCTCCCTCACGGCTACGAAGGTGCGGGGCCGGAGCATTCATCGGCGCGACTGGAGCGCTTCCTCCAGCTCTGCGCCGAAGGCAACATGCGCGTCGCCAACGTAACGACGCCGGCTCAGTACTTCCACCTACTCCGCCGGCAGGCAACAATCGCCAAGCGGCGGCCACTGGTAATCATGACGCCGAAGTCGCTGCTGCGACTGCCGCAGGCAACAAGCCGCCTAAATCATCTGACCGAGAAGCGCTTCTACCCGGTACTCGCCGAGCCACGCCTGCCCGAGGAGAAGATCACAAGGCTGCTGCTCTGCACCGGCAAGATCTATTACGACCTCGTTGGGCACGAACGCCGCGAAGGCAACGAGCGCGTTGCGATCGGCCGCGTTGAGCAGCTCTATCCATTCCCCGAGGGAGACCTGCGCGAACTTTTCGCGCGCTATCCGAACCTTGAAGAGATCGTCTGGGTTCAGGAAGAGCCGCGCAACATGGGCGCCCGCGAGTACATGTTCCCGCGCCTGATGCAGATCCTCCCCGAAGGCTTCGAACTGGGCTACATCGGCCGCCCGGATCGGGCCTCGCCGGGCGAGGGCTACCCAGCCGCCCACAACGCCGAGCAGCAAAGAATCCTCGCCGACGCGCTCGATCCTCAGATCGAGGTCAGCCCGTTCCCGGCGAAGACCCCCGGCGAGCGCTGACTAGACCGAAATAAACTCGAGGTCGATCGTCATCTTGACGTCGTTCGAGAGCGCGAATCCACCCTTCGGAAGCGGCGCGTTCCATTCGAGGCCGAATGCGTGGCGGTCGATCGTCGTCTCAAGACCAATGCCGCGCTTCGTATTCCCCATCGCGTCTTCAATTGCATCGGTGATGTGGCCGCTTGCTGTAACTGAATGGGTGATGCCCTTGATCGTTAGGTCGCCAACAACCTCTGCATTGTCACCATCGCGCGTAACTGAGGTGGAAACGAAGCTGATCTCGGGAGTGTTCTCAGTATCGAAGAACTCAGGACCCTGGAGGTGGCCGTAGAGGTTTTGGTCCTTGACGACGATCGCATCGGTGCGAACCGTGCCGCTGAGCGAGATCTGGCCGTCAACTTCGGTCAGAGTCGCTTCGATGTTGTCGAAGCTTGCGCGGAAGTTAGCTACCAGCATGTGGCGTACTGCGAATGCTGCGGTCGAGTGCGACTGAACAAGGTTCCATGTGTGTGATGCGACTGCGTTAGTCATCTGTTGAGCCTTTCAAGTAGTTGTTCAGACAACAATAGCAGGATTAGTTGCGTATGCAACGACAAGGTCTGCGAAGATGGCCCAATGTGGGCACAGCTTCCAATCACGCTGCAGCCGCGACCACGCGGCGTTCACCTTGTTACCGGCGAGGTGTTAGGAGCTCTGGATGAGCTCGAGAGCTTCTCTATTGGCCTCTGCCAGCTCTTCATTCGCCACACCTCCGCCTCGCTGACGCTGGGTGAGAACGCTTCACCGGACGTTCGCGACGACACGCGCAGCTGGCTCGACGCAGCCGTGCCAGAGAGCTTCCCTTGGACTCACACGCTCGAAGGCGACGACGACATGCCGGCGCACATCAAAAGCATGATCACCGGCCCGTCGCTGCTGCTGCCGATCGCAGATGGCTCGCTCGCCTTAGGCACCTGGCAGGGGATTTACCTCTGCGAACACCGCGACAACGGCGGACCGCGGTCGCTGGTCGCCACGCTCAGTGGCGAGACTAACTCGGGCGCTTAGCTCAGCGGCCCTTCCAGACCGGGTCGCGCTTCTCGGTGAAGGCCACCGCGCCTTCTTGCGCATCTTCTGAACCGAAGACAGGGCCGGCGATTTCCATCTGCTTATCCCAGAACTCTTCGTCGGTCCAGTTGCGGCGCGCTTCAAGGATCTGCTTCGTGGCTGCCAAGGCAAGCGGCCCGTTACAGGCGATCTGCTCGGCCAGCTCGACCGCTGCGTCGAGCGCGCTACCTGGCTCGGCGAGACGGTTGACGAGGCCCAGCTCGTAGCCGCGCTCTGCCGAAATTGGGTCACCGGTCAGCGCCATCTCGGTTGCAACGTTGAGCGGTAGCTTGCGCGGAAGGCGCAGCAGCGCGCCGCCGGCAGCGACCAGCGAGCGCTTTACCTCCGGCACTCCGAGCTTGGCTCCTTTGGCGACGACGAGCATGTCGCAGGCCAGCGCGATCTCTAGCCCGCCAGCGACAGCGAAGCCTTCGACCGCTGCGATCAGTGGCTTGAGCGGTGGCTGCTGCACAATGCCGCCGAACCCGCGCGTTGGGTGCCAAGGCGTTTCGCCCGAGGCGAAGCCCTTGAGGTCCATGCCGGCGCAGAATCCGCCGCCGGCGCCGGTCAGGATGCCGAGCGTCAGTGTGTCGTCGGTGTCGAGCAGCTCGGCAGCGTCGCCGATGCCGTCGGCGACGGCCTTGTTGACCGCGTTGCGCTTGTCAGGCCGGTTGATTGTGATGATCAGGATGTTGTCGCGGCGCTCGGTGAGGACCGCGCTCTCTGTGGTTTCAGGCATGGCCGACACTCTATGACGCATCGCCATCTTCGCGCTCGCCGCTATAAGCTGAGGCAATGCAGATGGTCGCCCGCGACGTCTACCAGCTCCCGTTGACCCCGCGCAACGGCGTCAACGCCTACCTAGTCGGCGACGTGCTTGTTGACTCTGGTTACCCGCTCCACTTCAAAAAGCTGCTGGGCGCGACGGCGAGCCGCACGATCCACGCGCACGCGCTGACGCACGCCCACGCCGACCATGCCGGCGGTTCGAAAAAGCTGAAGTCAGTGCTTGGAATCCCGATCTGGGTTGGCGCCGATGACGCCGACGTTCTGCGCAGCGGGAGGGCCGAACCGGGCGATGTGCCGTTTGGCCGCTCCGCGCTGAAGAGCTACATGAAGTTCCCCGGCGTTGAGCCGGATCGCGAACTGCGCGAAGGAGACGAGATCGGCTCCGGTTTCGTCGCGCTCGAAACCCCAGGCCACAGCCCAGGCCACCTCTCCTTCTGGCGCGAGGAGGACGGCACGCTGATCTGTGGCGACGTCTTCTTCAACATGAGTCTCGCCACAACCGCCGTCGGCCTTCACACTCCACCGGGCTTCTTCACGCCCGACCCAGCGCAGAACCGCGCCAGCGCCCGCCGCCTCGCCGCGCTACAACCGAAGCTGGTGCTGTTTGGTCACGGCCCGCCGCTGCGCGACCCGATCGCGCTAAGCGCTTTCGCTGCGGCGCTAGTTGACTAGCAGCCTCGGCTCAGGGCTCAAACAGCGTCAGATCGGGCTCACGTTCACCGCGCACGACGGCTAGGTCAACCTCCACGCACGCGATCCCGCGATCCTCGGCCAACGTCCGCGCCTGCGGCTTGATCTCCTGCGCTGCGAGCACACCGCGGCAGTCGGTCATCGCGGGGTCGCGGCGGATGAACTCGAGGTAGCGCGTCAGCTGCTCGACAGCGTCAATCGTCGCGACGCGCTTGATCTCTACTGCGACCCAACCGTCGCCCTCGTCACGGCACATCAGGTCTACCGGGCCGATGTCTGTCGGCCACTCTCTACGAACCAGACGAAAGCCCTCGCCGCAGAACTGCGGCGCCTCGGCCAGCGCCTCCTGAAGATGAGCCTCAACGCCATCCTTCTCCAGCTCAGCCGCCTCGCCCATGTCGTGCTCGACGTCGGAGATTAGCTCCGAGATGTGGATCTCGAGGCGGTCCTCGGTCTTGCCCGCGCGCTTACGAACTGTAATCCGCTCCAGCGGCTCGCCGTGGTGCTCGATCACTGTCGGGGGCGTCATCCAGTTCTGTGGCTTGTAGCCACCGCTGTCGGCGTGAATCATCACCGAGCCATCGTCTTTCAGCATCACCAGCCGCAGCGCCTCGGGCAGAACTGTGTCGAGGCGGCCGGTGTAAATAACTTCGCAGCGGGCAACGAGCAGGCGCATTAGCGCCGAGGCTAACGAATTCGAATCGTCTTTACCGCTACCGACTTCGTGAACGGATAATTGGCTGCGTAGGTAGCGGTCACGCGCCAGCGGCCACTCCCCTTCAAAGTGCGTGTGAAGACGAACGGTGAAACCGGGTTCTTCAAGATCGCGTACCTCGAAGACCAGTGGTAAGCCTTCCTGCTCTTCACCCACGTCTTGCGCACGTAGCGCTCCCAGCGAATCAGCACCTTGCCGGTCGCCATTAGCTGAGTCCCCGGCACAGTCGAGCGACCGGTGACAGTCTTAGTCGTCGTCTTTCCCGTCAATTTGAAGGAAAGCGCCGTCTTCTTTGGAGGGAGTGTGCTCATCCGCGTTCGGTTGACGACAACCTCGCTGTAGCTGACGGCGCCAGCGCTGTCGATCGCCCTCACCTTGAGTGTCGCCGGGCCGAATGGAAGCGACGAGGTCGTGACCGTGCGCGCCAAGACCTCGTCGTTCTTGACCGACGCCGCCCCGACCACCTTGTCATTGAGGAAAAAGCGCAGGCTCCTCATGCCGCTGTCGGCATCATAAGCGGAGGCAGCCACGTAGAGCTGATCCTGAAACTGAGTTGTCGACACCGGCGAGAGGATCTTGATCGTCGGCGGTTCAAAGTCGGCGCAGGCGGTCTTCAGTTGGTCACCGCTGGTCGAGACATGCTCCATCGCCGCCCACGAACCGCGCTTGGTGCCGTTCCAACGGATTAGCCCGTAGCGGTTGAGCTCGCTTTCAGCCGCGCCAGCGTCGCGGGCGCTGAACCAGATCCCGTTCTGCATGTACGGGTAGCCAGCCAGGCAGTGATAGGCCTGAGTCAGGAATGCAGCCTGGGTCGCTTCGCTCACGCCAGCGTTCTTCATTCCGGCCCACTTGCCGCGGTCACAGGTCAACGTCGTCGCTGACCAGCCCATCTCCGACATCGTGATCGGCTTGTTGCCATCGCCGTGGGCAACCATCACCGAGTGAACTTCACGGAAGCCAAGGAAGGTGAAACGACCGATGCGGCCGTTCTCGTTGTAGAAGATGTCCGGCGCGTTGATCCCGCAGGCCGTGTCGGTGTGGACGCCAACGGCGTCGAAAGATCCACCGGCCCCCTGGCCGTAGAGCCCTTCGACAAAGTCATAGTTGTTGCCGGTCAGCGGCCCGGCAACCACCTGCGTTGCTGGATCCGCGACCTTGATCGCGGCGTATGAGGCTTTGAGTAACGGCGCGTAAGCAGCTGGGCTCGGCGTCGTTCCGTGCCAGAACTCAGCCTCATCGGGCTCATTCCAGATTTCCCATGACTGAACTCGGCCCTTGTAGCGGGCGGCGAGCCTGCCGATAAAGCTGGCGTACTGAGCCGGATCCCGAGGCGCAGTCAGAATGTCGCCCGCTCCGCCGGCCCAATCAGGCGTGCCGAGCACGGTGAGCGCAACCTTCTTGTTTGACGCGTGCGCCCGCGAAACGAAGTCATCAAGCTCGCCGATCTCGCTGCTGTTGTAGGAGCCCGACCTGCTCGGCTCGGTCTGGTCCCAGCGCACGAAGCGCCGTACCCAAGTGACGCCGAGCGCGTTGGCATCGGCGATTGAGCTGGCAGCGCTGCCTTGAACGCTGATCCCCGTCTCGGCGGCCGAGGCCGTCGTCGGCGCGGCCAGCGCGAGCGCTACGGCGCCGCAGATCAACGCGAAACTGATCCTTAACTTGACTGTCACTGCAGTCGAGAGCGATCGAGCGCTGATTTGTGACGGCGCGGGCGTAGTGGCCATACCGATAAAAACACGGTAGATAGGGCTTTGTTGCGGTGTCACCGCGAAGCGGTCGGCAACTCACGTGGCTGCCTCTCGCGCAACTGTTCGAGCAACTCGGTCAGCTCAATCTCGCCAGGTTCCAGCTTAAGTGCCCTCTCAGCGGCGGTGATTGCGTCGCTAACGCGATCACTGCGCGCAAGCGCGTGTGCCAGCCGCGACCAGGCGGGCGCCGATTCCGGCTCCAAGATGGTCGCCTGTTCGCAGGCCGTGAGCTCAGCGCCAAGCTCGCCAAGCAGCTGGTTTGCCAGCGCTAGGTCAAGCAACCCCTCGACCGTCGGCGCCAACTCGCGCGCCCGCTCAAGCACCACGACTGCGCGTGCAGGATTTCCCGTGCGCAGCGCCAATCTTCCGACCCGCTCCCAGGCGGCGGCGTCTTGCGGCGCCAACGCAGCGGCCCGCTCGGCCGCCTCACTCGCCAAGTCGAAGGCCCGCATCTGTTCGTAGATCCTCGAAGCGAAACGCTGGGGAGCCGGGCGTTCGGGCTCAACCCGCGCCCAGTCGCGCACGGCGCGGGCGGCAGCCTCGATCTCGCCGTCCTGCCAGAAGGCAAAGGTCATCAGTCGCAGCACGGCAGGGTTGTCGGCATCGGCGTCGCGCGCGTAGATCAGCCGTTGTGCCGCAAGGCCGTACTCGCCCTCGGCAAGCGCGTGGCGGGCCGCCGTCATGAAGCGCTCAACGCGGTCGGCGCCCGGGTCGGGCTTTGAGAAGTCGACGAACTGGAGGCTGTCGGCCGGAACGGTGCGCACGCCGGGCTGGAAGCTGACGCGCGCCCACTGCTGAATGTCGTCGCCGTCGCCGGTGAAGTAGATCCCGCTGACAGTTCCCACGCCCCACTCCGGGTAAGAGAGGCAGCGCGCGTAACGGTGGACAACCGAGTGGTCGGGGACCTGCGACGAAAACGGGTCGTTGACCTTGCGGTCCTTATCCGACTCTTGGCGCCGTTGCTCCGCTTCCCAGGCGCGCTGCCCTTCCTCGGCGCGGGCCTTGCGCGCAGCGGCGGCGCTGACCTTGACGGCGTTGGCACTAACGCGGCCTCCGCGCAGCGTCTCGGCCAGCTGCTCGAGCTGGTCTGCAGCGCGGTTAATCGCCTGCAGGTGGCGCTCATGCGCGGCCTGTTTGCCGGGCGGCGCTAGGTCCGGGTGCCATACCTTCGCCTGCCGCCGGCGGGCCAACTGAACGTCGCGCTTGTCGAATGGCGGCGTCAGCTCCAAGAGGAGCGTGGACTGCTCGATGTCAAGCACATTGGACATACGGACTAAACGCTAGTCGATCAGCTTGCGTTCCATCGCTGCAATCGCCAGGCGCCAGATCAGTAGCCCGAAGATGACCAGGAAGGAGAAGTTCCAAACGTCGGCCCAGCCCTCCCAGCCGAAGGCCGCGTGGCGGACCAGCTGCACGCAGTGGAAGAGCGGGTTGAGCTGCGCCAGCGCTTGAACCCAGCCGGGCAGCCCTGTCAGCGGGAAGAAGGTGCCTGCGACGAGGAAGAGCGGAGTGATCACGGCGCTGGTGACGTAGTTGAAGTTTTCGATTCCTTTGAGCCAGCCGGCGATCGCCACGCCGGTGCAGGCCCAGCCGAAGCCGGCAACGAAGTTGATCGCCGGCACCGCGAGCATTCCCCAGCTAGGCGAGAGGCCGAAGACCAGTCCCACCAGCAGCGGCGCGCAGCCATAGACCGAGGCCCGCATCGCCAGCCAGAGCGCCTCTCCTGTGACCAGCTCCTCGGTGTCAACCGGCGCGGCGAGGATCGCGTCATAGGTGTGCTGGAACTTGTATTTGATGAAGGTGCCGAACATCGCCGGGAAGATGCTCGAGAAAAGAACCGCCGTGGCGACCGTGCCGGTGGCAACGAAGTCGATGTAGTTGTAGCCGCCGACGACCGAGACGAGTGAGCCAAAACCGAAGCCGAAGGCCAGCAGGTAGATCGTCGGTTCGACCGTTGAGGAGAAGGTCGTTGAGCGCCAGTAGGAGGAGAAGTTGATGATCTCGCGCACCAGCACGCCGCCGATCGCCGTCCGCTCAAGGCGACCTGGATCGCGCTCTTCGAGCTGCGCCGTACTCACGCGATCTCCTCGCCGGTCAGCAGCACGAAGACGTCCTCAAGGTTGGCTGGCCTGCGCTCGCCGGCGGGCGCGCGGCCGCCCGCGTCATCGAGCCCAAGCACGGCGATTGAGGTTCCGGTGCGACGGGTCGGAAAACCCTCTTTGGCCATCTCGGCCTCAACTTCGGCAAGCCGCTCCGGCGAGCCGTAGATCTCAACCGCATCGCGGCCTGCGTGCTCGATAACAAGGTCGGCCGGCGCGCCGACGGCCACGGCCGAGCCGTGCGACACGATCGTGACCGAATCGCAGAGCCGCTCGGCCTCTTCGATGTAGTGCGTTGACATCAGTATCGAAACGCCTTCGCTGCGCAGCAGATCGATCAGTGCCCAAAGCTCCTGGCGCACCTGCGGGTCAAGGCCAACGGTTGGCTCATCGAGCAGCACCAACTGCGGCTGATGGATCAGTGCGCGGCCAATCAGCAGCCGCCGCCGCATGCCGCCGGAGAGCTCATCAACCTTCGAACCACGACGCTCGTCAAGGTTGGCGATCTTCAGGACGCGCTCGATCGCAGCCTTGCGCCTGGCTTTCGGCACGCGGTAGAGGTGCGAGAAGACGACGAGGTTTTGCTCCACCGTCAGCGTCGTGTCGAGGTTGTCTAGCTGCGGCACGACGCCCATCCGCGCCCGGGCCGCCTTCGAATCACCGGGCAGTTCGTGGCCGAGCACCTTGATCTGCCCTTCGTCGGCAATCGTCTGCGCCGTAAGCATCCGCATCGTCGTCGACTTTCCAGCGCCGTTGGGGCCGAGCAGGCCAACGCAGCCGCCGTCAGGGACGACCAAATCAAGCCCGTTGACGGCCGTAATTTCGCCGTAGCGCTTGACGACGTGGCTCAGCTCGAGTGCGTGGGGAGTGGATGGCACGCCGAAAGGATCGCAGCCCGCTCTATCGTTCATCGCAATGGCTCACCAATACATCTTCACGATGCACAAGCTGACGAAGACTTATCCGCCGGATAAGACCGTGCTCAGCGACGTTTCGCTCTCCTTCTACCCGGGCGCCAAGATCGGCGTGCTCGGCTACAACGGCGCCGGCAAGTCGAGCGTGCTGAAGATCATGTCTGGCCAGGACGAGGATTACCGCGGCGACGCTGAGCTCGCCCCCGGAGCCAGCGTCGGCCTGCTCGAGCAGGAGCCCCAGCTCGACCCTGAGAAGGACGTCAAAGGAAATGTTGAGGAAGCGGTCGCTGAAACGCGCGCGCTACTCGACCGCTTCAACGAGCTAGCGGCCAACTATTCGGATGAGACGGCTGAGGAGTTCGGCGCGCTGCAAGCGAAGATCGACGCCGCCGACGCGTGGAGCCTCGACACGCAGCTCGAATACGCGATGGACGCCCTGCGGCTGCCGCCAAGCGACGCTGATGTGACAAAGCTCTCGGGTGGCGAGCGCAGGCGCGTTGCGCTCTGCCGGCTGCTGCTGACGGCCCCCGACCTGCTGCTGCTCGACGAGCCGACCAACCACCTCGACGCCGAGTCGGTCGGCTGGCTTGAACGCCACCTAGCCGAGTACAAGGGCGCCGTCGTCGCTGTAACCCACGACCGCTACTTCCTCGACAACGTCGCCGGTTGGATCCTCGAGCTCGACCGCGGCCGCGGCCTCCCTTACGAAGGCAACTACTCAAGCTGGCTGGAGCAGAAGCAGGCCCGCCTGATGCAGGAAGGCAAGCAGGAGAAAGCGCGCCAGAAGACGATCAACTCGGAGCTCGAGTGGGTCCGCGAGAACCCCAAAGGCCGCCGCAAGAAGGCGAAGGCGAGAATTTCCAACTACGAGGAGCTGCTAGCGCAGGAGTCAGCGGTACAGCTCGATCAAGTTCAGATCCACATTCCAGCCGGGCCACGGCTCGGCGGCGTTGTTGTCGAAGCGAAAGATCTGAAGAAGGGCTTTGGCGACAAGCTGCTGATCGAGGACCTCAGCTTCTCGCTACCGCCGGGCGGGATTGTCGGCGTGATCGGCCCCAACGGCGCCGGCAAGACGACGCTCTTCAAGATGATCACCGGCGACGAGGCTCCTGACTCCGGCGAGCTTAAGATCGGCGAGACGGTGCAGGTCGCCGCCGTCGACCAAAGCCGCGACGCGCTCGACGACAACAAGACTGTCTGGGAAGAGATCAGCGGCGGCGACGAGCAGATCATGGTCGGCGAGCGCGAGATGAACTCGCGCGCCTACACCTCATCATTCAACTTCAAGGGTTCCGACCAACAGAAGAAGGTCGGCACGCTCTCGGGCGGGGAACGCAACCGTCTGCACCTCGCGAAGGTGCTCAAAAGCGGCGGCAACCTGCTGCTGCTCGACGAGCCGACCAACGACCTCGACGTCGACACGCTGCGCGCGCTCGAAGAGGCGCTGCTGAGCTTCGCCGGCTGCGCAGTCGTGATCTCGCACGATCGCTGGTTCCTCGACCGCGTGGCGACGCACGTGTTGGCCTTTGAGGGCGATTCGCAGGTGACCTGGTTCGAAGGCAACTTTGAGGCCTACGAAGAGCACCGCCACGAGCTGCTCGGTGACGAGGCCGACCGGCCGCACCGTATTAGCTACAAGCGCCTAACAAGGGACTAAGAGCCGATGACGATGATTGAGATCTCGCTCTTCACCGACCCCGGCTGCCCCTGGGCCTTCTCGGCCGAGCCGTTCAGGCGCAAGATCGAATGGCTCTACGGCGACCACACAGCCTGGGAGCTCGTGATGGTTGGGCTCGCCGAAGACCCGGCCGAATTCGAGGCGAAGGGGCATACGACGGCAATGATGGCTGCCGGAAGCGCAATGATCGCGGAAGCTCACGGAATGCCGATCGACACCAGCGAGCGCGAGCGGCTCAGCGCAACGCTGCCGGCCTGCCGCGCCGTCGTCGCCGCGCGACTTAACTCCCCCGGCCACGAGCACACGCTGCTGCGCGCAATTCAGGTGCGTGGTTTTGCCGGTGAGATGATCGACGAGCCAGCCACAATTGCCGCCGCTGCAGCCGATGCCGAGATCGACGCGCATGACTTGGAGCAGTGGTCAGCGCAAACCGAGACGCTGGCAGCTCTCGCCTCCGACATGCACCGCGCACGCCACCCGCTGCCTGCAGCCCTAGTGCTCGACGCCCGGCTCGCCGACTGGGAAGGCGGCCGCCGCTACACGTGCCCGTCGTACGAAATCCGCGTCGACGGCAGCGAGCCGATCACGATCCCCGGCTTCCAGCCTTGGCCGGCCTACGACGTCGCGCTAGCCAACTTGGCACCCGACGCACCGCGGCGCGAGGACCCAGAGAGCGTCAGCGAGATTCTTGAATGGGCAGCCGAGCCGCTGGCAACGCGCGAGGTCGCTGTTGTGATGGGAGTTGAGCATGACGAGGCTGAAACTCTCCTCGGCGAGGTCGCGCAGCGCGAGGACGTAGGCCCCGACGCCTACTGGAAGCTCTAGCTGAGCGACTCGAGTGCCGCGTCGAGCTGACGCAGATCTTCAATCACCACGTCGGCCTCGGCAAGATCATCGGCGGCGAACGGGCCGGTAGCGACTGCCACCACGAGCGCACCGTCGGCGCGCGCGCAGGCAATGTCGCGTGGCGTATCGCCGATCACAACCGTCTGCTCAGCAGGCCATGCATCGCCACCGTTCCAGAGCTGGCCGGCGCGCATCCGCGCGATCGGCGGCAACTCATTCCGATCATCCGAGTCGGAGCCAAATCCCCCTTGCCCCTCCACGAACGGGTAGAGGATTCCGGCCGCACCGAGCTTCAGCCTCGCGACCTGCTGAATATTGCCGGTCACCAGCGAGCAGTGGAATCGCTCGTGCGCGTGCACCTCGGCCAGCGTCTCGGCGGCGTTTGGCGCTAGGCGGTCGCTCAGATCGTCCGGCACAAGCCGTTCGTAGTGGCTCGCGGCGGCGACGATGAAATCGTCGCGCCGCTGGTCGAACTCTGCGGGCCCGATGCCCGTGAGCGCAAGGATGTCGCGCGCGATCGCCTGATCGGTTCGCCCTGCGGCCTCAACGCCATGTGCACTTTGCGGCGGCTCAACATCCCAGACTTCGCAGAGCGCTGCGATGACGGCAGCGGCGTGCGCGTCGGCGCCTTTGAGCAGCAGCGTCCCGTCGATGTCAAAGAGCAGCAGCAAGTTTGTGCTTAACGCTCAAACGAGACGTCGGCCGGCAGCCGCAGCGCGAACGCCGCCAGCAGCTTGGCCGTGTTCTCAACGTCGTCGAGCTGAACGACCTCAACAGGCGAGTGCATGTAGCGCAGCGGCACCGAAACGAGACCGGTTGGGACGCCGCCGCGTGAGCGGTAGATCGCGTCAGCGTCGGTGCCTGTGTGGCGGCCCGATGCCGCCAGCGTGTAAGGAATCTTCTCGGCCTCGGCCGCTTCGATCAGCAGCTCCGAGATCAGCGGGTGAAGGCTCGTGCCGCGCTCAATAACGGGGCCACTACCGAAGTGGTGTTTGCCGAGCTGGTTCTCGTCGATCCCTGGCGCGTCGGTCGCGTGAGTTACGTCAACGGCGATCGCGAGGCCCGGCTCAAGCGAGTGGGCGATTGTCGTTGAACCACCAAAGCCGGTCTCTTCTTGGACGGCGGCCACGGCGATCACTTCGCCGGCCGCTCCGCCGGCCTCGGCGACGAGCCGCGCGGCCTCATAGGCGACGTAACAGCCAAGGCGGTTATCCATTGAGCGCGATGCGACGCGGCCGCTCTGCAATTCAACCGGGTCTCCAGCGATCACGGCCACATCACCTACGCGCACCAGCTTCGCGGCTGCTTCGCCGTCAACGGCGCCGATGTCGATGTGCATCGCCTTCATCTCAGGCACCTTTTTGT
>Ga0194055_10003056_pt1 | contig 13048 bp, 5 predicted proteins | sample SepL449m_MetaG_FD_155482 | JGI IMG/M metagenome (GOLD analysis project Ga0194055, IMG submission 155482) | Anoxic zone freshwater microbial communities from boreal shield lake in IISD Experimental Lakes Area, Ontario, Canada - Sep2016-L442-9m | ecosystem: Environmental > Aquatic > Freshwater >... | reverse complement strand
AAATCACCATCCGTATCGAAGTTGAAATCGTCGAGTACTTCCAGAAGTTGGCAGAGCAGACAGGTATTCCCTACCAAAACCTAATGAATATGTATTTACATGATTGTGTTCAGTCACAACGAAAACCCATTTTCAAATGGGCCTGAAAAATCAGTTAGTCGTCTCTTAGAAACCCACAAAGAGCTCGCAAACTTGTCTTTTCAGAAGGAAAAGGGGTGGTGGAATTTGCTAGAAAATCAAGGTGTTGAGAAGAAACGCTAGCAAGAGTGGTACCTAAAAACCTCCAAGGCAAAGAATCTTTACCGCGAAGACGCTAAGTACGCTAAGAAGCACCAGACAAGTCCGGATTTCTTGTCTTCCTTTGCGCTCTTTGCGTCTTTGCGGTGAGAATGCCTTTATTCTTCTAAGATTCTTTACTCCGAACAAGCTTGGCAACTTCTCCGCACGCAGGAATCATTTGGCTTCCTTAATTGCCTCGGCTTGATTGGGGAAAGCTGACCAAGGGTGGGTTTTTCAAGGACGATTATTTAATCACCCTCATTATTACCTCATTGGGAATGGCGGGGGCGGGGGCAACTTCTTTTCCTTTGTCTTTAACTCATTGAGAATCTCTTCGATGGCCCGTTCCAATTGTTGATCCTTCCCGCCATATTCAATTGCGGGATCGTTATCAACGATGATGTCCGGGGTAACACCCTTACCTTCAATGATCCATTCCTTGCCCTCAATATCATAACGGCTAAATTCAGGTTTATTCAAAGTGCCACCATCCAAAAGTGGAAGAGTGCCACGAATGCCTATCACCCCACCCCAGCTTCGTTTACCAATCAATTTTCCAAGCTTATGCTGGCGAAAACGGTAAGGGAATAAATCACCATCCGAAGCAGAGAATTCATTCATGAGACAGACCATAGGGCCATGCATCATACCACGGGGATCAACCGATGGCGGCGTGCCACGGGCGATCCCAATCATTGCAATTTCCCTACGAAGCCTTTCGATAAGCATGGGTGAAACATTACCGCCCCCGTTGCCACGCATATCAATGATCAATGCGCTCTTTTTTAATTGCGGATAGAACTGCCTTGCAAATTCGTTAAGCCCGGCCTGCATCATATCGGGCACATGAATGTATCCAACTTTGCCCTTGGTCGCCTCATCAATGCGCTTGCGATTTTTTTCGACCCAGTCACGATAGTAAAGAGGCCCTTCATTATCGATCGGCACTATAACGACTTCCCTTGCGCCATTGGCTTCGGGCTTGGAGTTGATTTTAATCACAACAGGCTTACCAACTTTATTCACCAGCGCCTGGTAAGGTGAAGCCATTTCATTGACAGGTTTGTTGTCAATTGCAATGAGATAATCGCCAACTTTTGCATTAACTCCGGGTGCAGCTAGGGGAGAAGCCAAGCCTGGTTCCCAAGTTGAACCTTCAAGGATGCGAGTGATTTTTACATATCCTGATGGTGCGTGCTTTTCAAGCTTTGCGCCAAGCTGGCCCAATGGAATCTTTCGCACAGCAGGTAGATCGCCACCTCCTACATAAGCATGGCCTGCATTCAATTCGCCAATGAGTTCGCCAATCACATAGGAGAGGTCAGCACGATGCCTTACATGGGGAAGTAGGGTTTCGTAACGGTTACGAAGTGCGATCCAATCAACGCCATGAAGATTGGGGTCGTAGAAGAAGTCGCGCATCTGACGCCAGCACTCGTGGTAAATTTGTTTCCATTCAGCCTTGCGATCGAGTTGCACTTCCATTCCCGAAAGATCGAGGAATGAAGAAGGAGTAACGGCCCCCTTGGGAAGATCGATGACTGCAAATTTTCCATCAACGGAGACGAGAGTTTTTTTGCCATCAGCAGTGATATCGAAGGAACCAACAGAGCCTAGGTTGGTTTCTGCGCGGGTTGCAAGATCATAAGTTGCAAAGGTGGATCGTGGCTCTTTGCTGGAAGAGCGAATATACCAGACAGCAGAACCCACGGATTGAAGGTTGCGGTAATTGCCTGGTGGCGTGGGGATCTGGAAGGTGCGTTCTGAAAAACCTGTGAGATCGATTTTGGAATCCTTATCCTTAGCATCTGTTGCAGGCTTGCTTTCAGGTTCATCAGTCTTTGGTTTAAAGGGCGAGGGTGTATCCTTCGCAAGGGCAACGGCATAAATGCGTGCCATATCGCGGTAGGCATGGTTCCACTCGGTGGAGCTGTAAATGGGGTTTAAATCGCGGTTGGAGACAAAGAAAAGAAATTTCCCATCGCCTGAGAAAGCTGGCGAGTTGGATTCATGCCAACCATCGGTGACATCAGTAGCAACTTTAGTTTCAAGGTTATAAATGCGGATCTTGTCCATGCCAGTATCGCTGGTTTCCGACCAAGAGACCCATTTGCTATCGGGGGACCAAACCGCATCGTTGATTTCCCAATGCTTGGATTGAACCACTTCGATAATTTGCTTGGTTGCAACATCAATATAGCGAACTCTGAATTTGCGATCGGTCCAAAGAATTTTTTTAGAATCAGGCGACCAGGAGAGGGAATACTTGTAGACATCACCCTTAGTGGTGAGGGCGGTAGGTGCGGATTTGGCATCGGAGGCAACGAGCATAATTTCATCTTCACCCGAGATATCAGAAATGAATGCGATATTTTTCCCATCGGGTGACCAATGGGGATCGCGATCATGCGCTCCGGGGGAGTTGGTAAAATTGCGGGTAATGCCAGGCCCAGAAGGTATGGTGAAAAGTTCACCTCTTGCGCTTAGGCAAACTCGCTTACCATCGGGGGAAGGCGTACCTGATGCGACTTTGTCTGCAACAGAAAGCAAGGCAGTTCGCGCGGTTGCGAAATCCTCATTAAGTTCGATGCTAATTTTTTCGACCTTGTCGGTTTCGAGATCAAGTTTCCAGATGAACCCAGCTTGTTCGAATGCAATTGCCTTGTCTCCAAGGGATGGGAACTTGACATCGAAATCAGCAAAGGTGGTGACTTGTTTAACAGCTTTGGTTGCAAGGTTAAGCACATAAAGATTCATGCGCTTGGAGGGGTCGCGATCGGAGAGAAAATAAATGCGATCCTTAAACCACATGGGTTCGATTTCTTGATCGAGAGTATCAACAAGTTGTTCGGTCTTCTTGGTTTTAAAATCATAGGTCCAGATATCATCACACATGCCACCCCGGTATCGCTTCCAAGTGCGGAACTCGCGGAAGATACGGTTGTAAACAATTTTGGAACCATCAGGAGAATAGGAAGCAAAGCCTCCGCGGGGAAGTGGCAACTCTTCATGCAACCCACCGTTGGCATTCACCGTGTAAAGCTGGCCCAGAAAATCATTGAAGGTTGTCATGCGGGAACGAAAGAGAACATCCTTACCATCGGGGGTCCAACCGAGGGTGATATTGTTTGGGCCCATGCGATCAGAAACTTCATCTCTGCCCAAAGTGGAAGTCCAAGTCAATCGCTTCGGTTCACCGCCTGAGGAAGGGATCTTGTAAATTTCAGTATTACCATCGTACTGCCCAGTGAATGCAATCGACTTGCCATCGGGTGAGAACTTCGGAAACATCTCGAATCCAGAATGCGAGGTGAGTCTGCGTGCAACACCTCCCTTGGAATATACCGTGTATAAGTCGCCTGCATAGGTGAAGACAACCTGGTCGCCATGGATCGCAGGGAATCGTAGCAGCCTTGCTTCTTCTGCGTGAGAAACTGCAGCACCAGCAAGTACCAGAAGAATTCCAAGAATGCGAATTGAAAACATTGCTTCACCCTAATTTGAGAAAACGACACACCTAAGTTGCGATTATCGCTTAATTCAAAGCAAATATCTACTATTGTCAAGCTGCATAGCTCAAAGGGGCGGGATAATTTTTAACGATTACAACGATTGTACTAAGCTGATTAGAAGGTGAGTCAAGCTTAATCAGGCTTGGATTTCAATTCGAAGTTGAAGGTTCCACCGGTGGCAAGAACTTCAGCTTTGAGAGGTGTTTTTTCAGGGTCGCTATAAATGGCCGGGATGCGAAAGCCTTTCTTGGCCGGCTTGGGCATGGGAATGCCAATCGCAGGAGCGGGTTCATTTCCTTCGGGTGCAGTAGCGATATCCACAGGGATGAGGGGCTCGTTGAGAACCACCCGATAAGATCCTGGTGGAACACCGAGGGTGTCGCGGGTAGCCCCCGGGCGAACTGCAAGCACATTGAAATAACCCTTGATATCGGTATTACCACCCGCCCCTGCCCCCGGAGTTTTACCCTCCGGATGAAACATGATGTTTTTGAAAGGCAAAGGTACACCATCAAGGTTAACGGTGCCTTCAACTTTAACCAATGGAGGGCCTTTGTCTGCACATCCAAAAGTGAGCAACAATAAGGGCACCATCAGAAATTGAATTCGCATGAAATCATTACTCACTAAAGATCTTTATATATTAAGGAACAACAGCTACTTCGCCACCTGCAATGGTAGAAAGTTGTTCAAGAGTTACTGCACTGGTGTTTTCATTAAGGAAGCGAACCGAGCCATCCCCAAAAGCAAAATGGCTACCGCCTGAATGCATACTGCCTGCAGCAGCCCACCAAGTTCGTATGCGACCGTTAACAGGAGTGTATGGCGGGTTTTGCCAAGTGGGATCCACACTTGGTAAATGCCAAAGATTAATACCTGGGTTACTAGTGCCCGGATCAACGCCAACCATGACCCAGGTACGATACGACCAAGCAAATGCTCCGCCATTAACATGGTATTTTGTGGTTTCACCCAAGGCAAGTGTATTGCTCAAACCATCCGTAATATCAGTAGGCTTGGTGCTACTGTTTTCACCAAACATTCTTCTTAAGGCCCCACTAGTCTTCCAATTGTTGCAAATACCGAAATCGTTATCGCTTGTGATGAAATCATAATTGGTAGCAGCACCTTTGAAGTTACCCCCCGGGCCATAATATCCTCCGGAAAGACGATCTGTGGGGCCCGCAGAAGAATCACTAGGGCAGTTAAAAACTGGTATCACCGTTGCAGCAAGAGCAGCGTTGCCATTGGTCTGAGGATTACCAACTATAACCCCTGTATTATTTGCAGGATTGGTTCCACCGATGGTATTAACACTTGCAAAAGCCTCATTTAAATTGAACTGCTGATAAAGATTCGATAGTTCCAAGTAGGGAAGCATGAGCAGTAAGCCGTTGCCATTATAAATTTTTGCATCGCCCGTTGCAGCACTTTGACACCAACTGTAACCCTTGCCCGCAGAGGGAAAGGTGTTGAAAGTTCCAAGATAGTTATGGGTGGCAAGTGCAATCTGCTTTAGATTATTAGCGCATTTCATTCTTGCAGCGGCTTCACGCACCTTTTGCACCGCAGGCAGTAATAACCCAATCAATATTGCGATAATTGCAATAACGACCAAGAGTTCGATAAGGGTAAATCCACGCAGGCGTGCTTTTTGAAATGACATATTAACACTCCGAAAATAAATGATGAACCAATAATTTAACCAACTAATGGAAATAATGATAGCATAAAGCCGTTTAATTGCAAATAGGTGAACATTTGGAAAGTAGGTGGAAAAACTAGGGCAATAGGAAAATGAGGAAAATTACCCCACTAAAACCATCAAGAAGGCTGGCATGTTGAAGCGTAAGTCTGGAAAGGCATGGAGTCTGAAACTTAGTCTGGGGCAGGAAAAAGAAGCTCAACGATTGGCAGGCACAATCACGGTAAAAGACGAGACCTTTTGCACGCAGGTCACGATGAAGTCATGTGTGGCAGCAAGTTTGGCGCAAGCCGTGCCAATGGGCTTTTCTCTGATGGATTTCACAAGATGCGCCATCGCCCACCTGCGCCGCCGAACGGCTACTTTCACTTACCTGCCCTGCTGTAAGGGCTATGATCTCTCGAAAAACCTATATGCGTTCAACCAGCTTTCCAAGTTCTTGAATTTTTGTTCCTTTGAAGAGTTACAACCTGTAAGGGTTACACGCCCGCAAGAAAAAACACAACCGCGAATGTAGGAATCACAAGCCAGAAGCGCTTTGGTGAGCGGAAAAACAGGATCATGGTTTAATCTCCGGTGCGGTTTGCAGGTACACCACACGACATTAAGGAATGAAGCAATATTCCCTCTACAAAAGATATAATAGGTAGCAATATATATAGCAAATGTACATCTGTCTTTTTTTCGCAAATAACAACAAGGCTCGTAATGGAGGCAAAATCATTACTGCTGGGGAGGGTTGGCTTCCCGAATAATTGCGCCATTCTGCTCACTTAATATCAGGACGGAAAACTTTTCGATCGGACTTTTTTCGGGCGTGCTGACAGTGGCATAATCGAATCTTCCACGCACATCAGTATACCCATCCTTGTGGAACTGGATTCCTTGGGAAGTCCGGGAGTAAACTTTGATATATACTTTGGAAAGGGGCTTGGAGGTTCTGATATCCAACACCTTGATCTGACCGTAATTTTCAACCACTTGGACCGACATTGCGTTGGCGTAATAAGGCAAGGCAATTGATTTGGCCCCGCCACTGATTTCCACCAAAATATTATTTCGGGAAAACTCCTTGGGAATATCAAACGCTGACTTGGCTTGCCCCTTGGGCAATGCAAACACCTGTGAAGCATTCGGTTTGATAAATGCAAACTGATTGCCCGATTGTTGAACAAAAGGGTTTCTGCTAAATAAAAGTTCGACATCCATCAGGTAATAATTGACCTTGACCGAATCCAAATTCTGCCAGTTCAAATTAATTTTTCCCGCATCAACATTAAAATCAAAACTAGGTTCCCCAGCAGCAAGCAATGCTTGTTTTTGCTCCTTGTTTTCTGGGTCAATAGCCTTGGCACCTTTTCCATCAACTTCATCAAGTTGTGCCAGAATAGTTGTAAAGGTGTTTTTCCAGCGTTCTACTGGATGATTTATGTATTTCTGGGCAATCACCCGTGCACCTTGATAATCTTGTTTGTAAAAATCAAGATAAGCCTTGCAGTATTCATATTGCATGCTGGTTGCGATTTTAAGCACATCAACCTGATTGAAAAAAGTCAGGGCCTCATCAACACGATCCTGCAATAAAAGATAATAGGTTGCAGTAAGAAAAGCAGAATCATCAAGTTTGGAATGATAAGAATGAATCTTGAGGAACCTATGATATTGCTCTAGGAAAGGGTTGTTGACAATCTGCCTTGATTTTCCCAATGAATGAGCCCTGGCATTGACCAGAGGTTTATATTCAAGATGTTCAAATTGAGCTCTGGCGACTGGATCATAAGAAAGTATTTTGCAATCAAGGGGGCCACCACATTCCGTAATTATTTTATCAACATGCAAAAGATATTGTCTGATTGCAGGAACATGACCATGAAATATTCCATAGGACCAAAGTTCAGCATTAAATAAATGTCTTGATTCTAAAAGCTTCAAAACATTTTCAAAAAAGACTTTGTCCTTAAGTCTGAAAGCTATTTTAGAAAGGTTTAATGACCTTACATTTTCCTTCTCCAAAAATCCAAGAACAGCTTGATCCGTACCCTGTTGCGAAACATGATCCCAGGAGGAAGTGTCTAATTTTGTTGGTGATTCAACCACATCAAAAAAAATGGCATTAGGGGAAGTCACATATTTTTCATTCTTGGCAATGTGGACGGGGAAATGATTGAACTTCCCTGCCTTTGGAAAATAAAAATAGTAATCAAGTGTCTGCGTTCGATAAGGTTCAAGATTGACCAATATCGAACTCGTAAACTGGGCATTATTCAAGGGGATTGAACCAACTGGCAATTGAAGCAATACCGTGAGTTTTTGCTTTACGGAAGTGGGATTAGTAACCACAACCTGGCAACCATAGACCGTATGAACGACAAATTCACTACGAACGAACTTATCTAGTTTTTCACCATTTTCTTCCTGATACCGGTCGCCTTGCCTGTAAAAATTCTGGCTCACCAAAATGTTGACTTGATCTTTCTGCAGTTCCGCAGGGCGAACTTCTTCGTGGAAGGCAATGACTGGGGTGGAAGGTTTGAATTCCATGGTGTTTGCTTCAAATTTAATCGCATGCTTTCCAGATTCAAAGGGAAGATCCAGGATAGACAAAGCAAACATCATCTCGGTGAAATTTCGTGAAGCTTCTGGAAAATGTCTGCTAAAAAATCGCTTGTCATTTGCATGAAAGGCATAATCCTTCCAGAAGGAATTTACGCCCACTAGATTTCCAATTTGAGCTTGCCTGGGTAGGTGATAATAATTATTTTCAGCCCATTCCATTGTGGGATCGATTTTAATGTAAAGTTTCTTTCGATCATCATCAAGAGTTCTTTTACGGTAGTAGGTGGTTTCCATATCTGCCGCTAAAAATCCGGCATCAGAATTATTACCCCTGGGTTCCCCATCACTTCTTCCTTTTTCATCTTTCATTGGGCTTGAAATTGCCTTGGCTGATTCCGTTATCCCATCAATTTTATTGGCATTTTCCGAAGGTTTTTCGCCATTTCGGAACCCGCCTGGGCCCTTTCCGGGTGGTGCTGCAAATCGTAAGGAATCTGCACCAATATCATTTTTAAGAAGTGCATTTTTGGTTGCAGGATCCATCCCGTTAAGTTTTAATCGTTCGCTTAATCTAGCTTTTTCACCCAACATCCCAAATTGGTCTTTTCCTTCCAGATCATCAACTTTGATGGAAGTATCAAAAAGCATCACCAGACGCTCGAGATTTACAGGCATCAATTTAAACATGTCATTCAAATGTCTTTGGGTTTTAGTCTCCTGATCTTTGATCCTTTGAGCAAGTAGAACCCGTTCCACAACATTCAACATCTCGTAATTCCAAGGCTCTAAATAAGAATTTAAAGGCATACCCAATAACCAATGATCCATGAATGTTTTGTCTTTTTTGTTGGCAAGATAGGGCAGAACAATATCTTTGAAAAAAACCGGGTCTTTTTTAAACAGGAAAAAGTTAAATTCATGACTTGCATGCTTAGAATAAAAGGCTTTCTTTTCCTGAAGCATAAGTTTTGGCCATTTAGGAAGGAATGAAAATTCCTGCAAATGAATATTGGTTGAAAGGGTTGCATAAAGATTGAATACTTTTGCAAGGCTATCGTACGATTCAAATCTGCTGCCGGAAAGATCTTCGATTTTTAAGATGGAACCTTCATTTAAAACTGAAACCTGCTTTTGCTGCGTGAAGTGTTTTGTTGGATCTAAACCTTTCTTGAACCGTAAATCTTGAAAAGTTGCAACTTGTTCTGGTAAAGAAACAATCCGAGATGTTGTGCTAACAGGATCAACAGCAACAATTTGTATCATGGAGCGAGATCCCAAATTAACCATCGGAATTGTGATAACCCCATCTTTATCTGGAACAAGGTTTAAAAGCACACTCGATCCCTGGGAAAGAAAATCTAAATTGGAAAATCCCCCCGCAGGCGATCTGGCGTTTTGCAACTGCTCATCTTTTAGTGCGGCAATCGATTTGGTTTTTTCAAGTTGTTCTGTTTTTTTGAACCCCTCCCCGCCAACCGGGGCTTGTTCCCCAGTTAATGTGGAGCGAACCATCCAGGGGTTTAATAGGAGCGCCGGCCTTTCAAGCATATTTCCGGGGTATTTTTTTTGCCCCTTGCGATCCAGCACATAGCGATACTCATCTCCGATATTTCTTCCGGAAAGGTAAACAGATTCTGAATGTCCAGGAATAATTCCATCAAGTTCTGGTTCGCGAATTTTTCCCAAATTAGAATAAGATGAAAACTCTGGGGAGTATCGGTTCGCAAACAAATGAACCCTTGCAAATTTGGATGAGTCTTTAAGTCTGATTACCATATCTTTTTCTGTTGTGATCACACTTTGTATCTGGACCGGTTTAAGCCCGGGAAGTCGCATATCTCGAACAGTTCCAAGTACAAACCCTGATTCAACCAACCCATTTGCAACTCTGATTCTAATTTTCTCCCCAAGTTTTTTTATCCACAAATCGTAGTCCCCCGCAGCAAGGCCTTTAATAACAAGCGTTCCTTGGTTAATTGAAAGAAATCCAAAGCCATCATTACGAATAACTGAACCTATCATTTCAAAAAGAGCATAGTCATCCCGGGTTACAACTGCTCCGGATCCCATGTGGGAAAGGGTTATTGTTTCGCCCAAATTAGAATGAATTAATTGCTTGTAAGTATGTTGATCCCGATTTAAAACCCAGATGTGGGAAGTCCCCTCTGGACCGGTCGCTGTCACATTTTGAATATCGACCAATGGCCCAAGATTAATTCTTCCTTGTTTATCACTTTTTAAAGCCACTTGAACTGGGTTCTTAAAATTTAGATGCTTAAGTGAAACCATGACCGAACGATCGGCTTTTGGTTCCCCCGTACGACCCAGCAATTCAATGACATGGTTGTTACCAAACTTGGCAAAATGAAGATCCTCAAGTTTTTCGGTACGCTCGATTTGGTTTATTTGAATTGCTTGAGAAGTGAAAAGATCAACTGTTTTTGCCTGGCTTAGATTTTTAACTTTTCCTGAAAGGGTGAAATTCAAATTTGATAGCCGGGCAGGAACTCTGAATTCATGAATTGTTTCACGGTCTTCAAATAATTTAAAATCGGGTATTTCGATTGTGCTGGAAATTCCTGATAGATCTGTCGAGTTGATTTGCAACCTAATGTTTTCAAGTAGTTTGATGGAAACTGGGATCCCATTTAAATTAAGGGAAGGCCGGATAATCACTTGCGCTGTTTTGAGCGAAAGCATGGATTCGCGGTCTACATGAATCCCAGCGTCCAAGGAATATGTTTCGGATTGATGATTAATCGTATCAAGTGAAGAAAAGCCCAAGTGAGAAACAACGATGGGGCGTGAAGCGGGGGAAGCGCTGAAAGGAATGGTAATGGTTCCATCTTTTTCCGCCTTGTATTCCTGGCCTCCAAGCCAAACGGTAGCATCTTGAATTAGTTTTTTATTTTCATCGATGACAGTAAGAATTTGGCCATTGGGCCCGGTGGTGGTTAAAGCTCTGAGTTTTCCCTTATGAATAAGAGCCCTGCTGCTTTTTCCCGATCCGATAAAGTCGATGACATACACGCCCTTTTTATTCAAATTGCTGAATTCAAAGCGTCTGGGAACTTTGCGGAAAGGGCCATCGTTGTAGGTGTATGTCTTTTCTGAATTCGCAATTAGTCCATCCAAATTGATATCGGTTTCTATTTCTTGCAACTGTGTTTTGTAAAAATTAAGTGTGTTGATTTCAAAAACTTTCACGAGAAGAGACGGAATGTTTTTGATTTGCAATTCAAGTGAAACGAGGTCGTTGGCGGAATATTGGGTTTTATTGCTGTAGGCAAAATCAATGTCGATGCGTTCCCGCAGTTCTTTGAATTTTTCAGGGGGCAGTTGCGAGGCCCATTGTTCCACATCACCCAAGCCATTTTCAATTTTGGTTTCTGCAAACAGGTGCCTAAGGTAAACATCATTAATGAACGGGTCGAATTCTTTAGGCGAATTCACTTCCGCCAAAAAGTGTTTTAAATAACTTCGAACCAAGGGTTCATCCGTTCCTATTTGGGGCAGAAGAGTTATGGGGGTAAAATTTGTCCCTAAAATTGCAGGGTATCTTTGAGATTCTTCTTTTTCTAACATTGTGCGTGCCATGTAATGTTGCTGGCGGGGAAGGCTTAAATATAACAGGAACCGTTCCTGATTATAAATGCCCTGAGATCGATCCAAGGCTAATCTGTGGTAAAGAACATGAGCTTTCAGGGAATTAAAAACAGGAGCAAGGGTTGAAACATATTGCCATAGGCGGTCAAAGTATTTTTCCGCTTCCTTGGGATTTCTTTTCCAGTCTGAATCTGCATTGGGTTGTAATTGATTAATCCTTAGGTTTACGAATGCGGTTTGATTTAAAAGCGCAGGTCGAGTTTTTTGCAATTCTGATAACTGGCTTTCCGTTAACAGCAGGTGAATTGGAATCGCACCAAATGGTACAGGGTTTGGATTTTTAAAATCTTGCTCTATCAAAGCGGGGAGATTTAAAACATCCGGTCTTTTTAAACGCTGTAAATAATTGCGCAATTTTTGCGCATCCAGTTTTGAAGCGTCTAACCAATCTAATGCACTGTCTTCAAAGTTTTCAAGATTTTGTGAACGCGATAATGATTCCACCAATAATTTTTCCCGATCAATAATTCCTGCATCTAGAGCAGTTGGAAGGTTAGGGGCCTTGCCTATGATTTCTTTTTGATGGTTGAAATTCAAGCCTAATTGAGTCCGAAGGTACGCCAGACTTTTTTGTGTATCCGCATCATAACTTAACAATGCTCTACGAGTTTGGATTTCAGTCAAGCTTGGAGTTTTACCGAACCGCTCCAACCAAGGCTTGATCAACGGTTCCACTTTTTCAAACTGGCTGGTGTTTAAATAATGCAGGGCGTGAAAATAATAATATTCTTCTGTTCCAGGAATCAATCTTTTAAGCGCTTCGGTTCGATCCTTGGCAAAGGTAAACTCTTCAATAAATCCTATTTCACCTGCGCTGGAAATGGATTGCAAAGAGATGAATACACATAGAGAAAGTAACTTTTTCATGGGAACTCCAGTCGAAGACTATCTGCCTACCTTTAAAGACGATGCATTCTCTCAAAAAAACAATATTAATCGGGAATAATTGAAAATTCCGATGAATTCTCTTCATAAAGCTACATCTTTTTATTTTAAAGGACCATTTGTTAGGTTTGGAACCAAAAATCACGCCCCCTCCTTTGCCTCGAGTTCTCCTTTAGGTTAAAACTATATTTGTGTATATCGGTTTATAATCCTGCATCGAGAGCAACATGAACATTTTTCTTTCCTTGGTTTCCTGCATTGCAATGCAAGTCTCCCTCCCAAAAGTGAACACCCCTGAAATCATTCGTGAATTCATTTACTTAGAAGCCCCGTTTCCACAATGCCATGCAACCACCATCGCAGAAACTCCCAAAGGATTGGTGACAGCTTGGTTTGGTGGCACACGCGAAAAAGCCCCCGATGTTGGTATCTGGGTTTCAAGAAT
>Ga0194055_10003053_pt1 | contig 13060 bp, 10 predicted proteins | sample SepL449m_MetaG_FD_155482 | JGI IMG/M metagenome (GOLD analysis project Ga0194055, IMG submission 155482) | Anoxic zone freshwater microbial communities from boreal shield lake in IISD Experimental Lakes Area, Ontario, Canada - Sep2016-L442-9m | ecosystem: Environmental > Aquatic > Freshwater >... | reverse complement strand
GTCGACCGCGAGACAGTCATCGGATTTCTGCGTTCACTGCGAGACGCCGGTGTACCGGCCTGGCAAAGATTGCAGGCGGTGCAGTCGATCGAGTGCTATCGCGACGTGGTGCATTGCGTCGCGAGCAGGGTAGCCCCGGTTGCCGCTTCGGCTACCGGGGTGACGAAGTCACAGGAAGTTTTGAAAGTTTATAACGGGTAAACTTCTTGTCGCGTTGCGACCCAGGTAGGCCGAGGACGGCCAACCTGGGCCACCCTGCGTTCAATGTTTGCGTCGCGCCGGGTGCCACGGTCGGCGGCTTTGGGCCGCCCGTGTTTACGCGGCCAAAACACAGAGCCGGGTGATCAACCGCTCCGGTAATCGTATTCGTAGCTGAAGCAACACGCTTCAGGGAAAAATCGAAAGGCTCGCATCCAACGTTGCTCGTCCGGGGATCTGCTCCCCTCAATTCTGATGGAGAATTCCTTGACCGAACCTATCCAGTTTGCCGCCGTGCTCGTAAAATGAGTGATCTGCAACAACACCGTAATGATTCTCGACAGCACGGACGCGAACTTGGCCAAGAAGTCGACTCGAAAATCCCAGACAGCTTCACCGGACGAAAAAACGCCGGATTTACCTGCAGGCATTGACGTTACGGAAAGTGCCATCGAAGCGGGGACGCAGCAGATTGGACGATATGTCTGGGAACACCTCGCCCGGCGCAAACCTTCCATCTTTGAACGACGATGGTGGGATGAACGCATTCTCGGAGCGGCGATGGCTGATGAGTCGCTCAAAGTCCAGATGTTCCGCTTTGTCGATGTCCTGCCACGACTTCGCACGCACAGGGAAGTGACCCGACATCTGCAGGAATACTTTCTTGAAGCTCGGGAACATCTGCCGTGGGCGGTCGAGATGGTTCGCTTCGGAGTGGAACACCTGTCGCCGGAATCGGTCCTGTCGCGAGCCTTGGCCTACAACGCACGAGCCAACGCCACCCGGATGGCTCGACGATTCATTGCCGGAACCAGCGTCGATGAAGTTTTGACTGCGGTAACCACGCTGCGAAAACACGGATTTGCGTTCACGCTCGATCTGCTGGGTGAAGCGGTCATCAGCGAGACGGAAGCTGAAGCCTATCAGCAGTCGTATCTCGACTTGATTGACGGACTGGCACCTGAGATCAATGCCTGGCCGGAGCACGACAGGATCGATTCGGACCACGACGGTCCGCTTCCTCGCGTGAATGTTTCGATCAAGCTGTCGGCACTGGTCAGCCATTTCCGACCAGCCGATGCGGCCGGAACAGCCGATGCCGTCAAAGCGCGCTTGCGACCACTCCTGCGGAAAGCTCGCGAACAACATGCCTATGTGCATGTCGACATGGAACAATATTCGTACAAGAACCTGACCTTCGACATTTTCAAACAGACCTTGATGGAAGACGAATTCCGCGAGATGCGCGATGTCGGAATCGTCGTTCAGGCCTATCTGGCCGATTCCGAGCGAGACTTGGCGGGACTGCTGGAATGGTCCAAGCAACGCGGGACTCCGGTCTGGGTTCGGCTGGTCAAAGGGGCCTACTGGGACTACGAAACCGTCGTTTCCGCCTGTCGCAACTGGCCAGTGCCGGTCTTCGAACAGAAGTGGCAATCGGATGACAGTTACGAACGCCTGACGAAAACGCTGCTGCAGAACTACACGTTGCTGCGGCCCGCGTTTGGCAGTCACAACATGCGCAGCCTGGCTCATGCCCTGGCCTGTGCCAAAGAACTGAAGGTTCCCGAAGGAGCCTATGAACTGCAGATGTTGTATGGGATGGCCGAGGAACAGGCACGAGCCTTCAGTGAAATGGGGCATCGCGTCCGGATCTATACGCCATTCGGACAACTGATGCCGGGGATGGCCTACCTGGTCCGGCGGCTATTGGAAAACACTTCGAACGATTCCTTCTTGCGACATAGCTACGACGAACACGTGAAGATCGAGGATCTGCTGATGAAACCGACCGATGTCGCCGCAAAAACTCCCGCTCGGAAAAAGCCGGCGCCGCCTGAATTCCTGAATGAGCCGACTGCCGACTTCAGCCAGGAATCGGTTCGCGAACGGATGCTCGATGCACTCGACAAGGTCCATGACGAACTGGGCGAAGACTATGCGATCGTGATCGGCGGGAAGTCGATTCACGCTCGACCGATGATCGTTTCTCGCAATCCCTCGCATAAAACGCAGGTTGTCGGCCGGATTGCATCGGCGAATACCGACGATGTCGAATCCGCGATCGAAGCGGCCCGGCGAGCGTTCCCGCAGTGGTCGCGGACCGAAGTTCAGTACCGAGCCGAATACATGCAACTGATCGCTCGCGAAATGCGCGAACGTCGATTTGAACTCGCCGCATGGCAGGTCTACGAATGCGGTAAGCCCTGGGCCGAAGCGGATGCCGATGTCTGTGAAGCCATCGATTTCTGTATGTATTACGCTCAGCAGATGGTGCATCTCGATCACCCGCAGCATATGGATCTGCCGGGGGAAGAGAATTGCTACTTCTACCGGCCACGTGGCGTTGTCGCCGTAATCGCCCCCTGGAATTTCCCCCTGGCAATTCTGACAGGCATGGCCGCAGCCGCGCTGGTCTCGGGGAACACCGTGATCGTCAAGCCGGCCGAGCAGGCATCGATTGTTGGTGCGAAGTTCATGGAAGTGATCCTCGCCGCGGGTCTGCCAGACGGGGTCGTCAACTTCCTGCCTGGCATCGGCGAAGAAGTCGGGCCGCTGCTGGTAGGGAGTCCCGATGTCGATGTGATTGCATTCACCGGGTCGCGGCAAGTGGGCCTGACGATCAACGAGCAAGCGGCGTCTATCCATGGATCGCAAACCAGCGTGAAGCACGTTCTGGCCGAGATGGGTGGTAAGAATGCCATCATCGTCGACAACGATGCTGACCTGGACGAAGCTGTGGTCGGTGTCATGCAGAGTGCGTTTGGATATGCCGGTCAGAAGTGTTCCGCATGTTCTCGCGTCATCGTTCTGTCAGATGCCTACGATGAGTTCCTGAACCGCCTGACCGAAGCGACGCGATCGTTGAAGGTCGGCCCTGCGGAACTACCAGATTCCGACATCGGTCCCGTGATCGATGAAGAGTCTGCCACGCGAATCTTGCGCTACATCGAGATGGCGACGGCGAACGAGGAAACTCGACTCGTGCTCGGTAGCGTCGATCCGAAGCTGTCCGCCGAGGGATACTTCATTGGCCCGCATATTTTTGCCAATGTCGATCCAGATTCGGCACTGGCTCAGGAAGAGATCTTTGGCCCAGTTCTGGCGGTGTTCCAGGCTCGAGATATGAGTGAAGCCCTGGCAATCGCGAACGGAACCGACTACGCGTTGACGGGTGGCTGCTATAGCCGCAGTCCGGCGAATTTGAAGCGGGTTCGCAACGAATTTGCGGTCGGCAATCTGTACCTCAATCGCCCGATTACCGGAGCACTCGTCGGACGCCAGCCATTTGGAGGATTCAAACTGAGCGGGATCGGAAGCAAGGCAGGCGGACCTGACTACCTGAAGCACTTCCTGATTCCGATCAACGTCACAGAGAATACTCTGCGGCGCGGATTTGCCCCGAAGGCTGCGGAAGAATCTCAGTCGTAGAGCGACGAGTGCGTTGTCATGCCGTAATTCTGGGGTTGGACATCTCCTGACCCTGCCGAAACAGTCGACCCAATGCATCCGTTTATGATGAAGGAGATTGGCAGAACGATATAGGGCCGAGCGATGAAGACTCAGGTTGAATTCATCAGCTTTTCCCACAACGGTGGGCCAAGTATCAGCAGACCAACGACGATGGCGGTCATCGCCAGCAACAGTACGGCGCCTGCTGAAACGTCCTTGGCCACCTTGGCTCGTTCGTGCCATTCGGGTGACAGCAGATCGACCAGAGCTTCGACAGTGGTGTTGATCGTTTCTCCGGCACCGACGGCGCCGATTGTCAGGGCAAGAATGGCCCAGCGGACGAGATCCAATTGCAGCCATGTCGCCAGAGCGACGACAGCAAGACCTCCAATGACGTGCCAGCGGGCATTGCGCTGCGTGCGAAATGTGTAAACCAGTCCGGACCACGCGTGACTCACACTGCGCCAGAAACGTGGCTGCCGCATTTACTTCGATTCCTGAGCGAGCCTGAACTGCGGACACCGTTGAATTTGGGAATTGATCAATCAGCAAATGCCCGTTGGCAACTGTGCCAGCGAATGACTATTCCTTGGCCGCCGGGCGTTCCACCTTTGTCCCGTAGATCAGCACATTATCAAAGTTTCCGGTGTCGTCGAACGAACCAATTCCGACCTGCCCCCAGCGGAACGTTTTGTCGACAGCAGTCATCACCGGTTCGGTCATGTTGTCGAAGAATACTTCGATCTTGCCACTGTCGACGTCACGAACCAGTCGCACGTGATGCCATTCGTTATCCCACTTGGTTCCTTCAGTGGTCTTGGTCGAAATCTTCAATCTTGGTTCATTGTTGACGATGAAGATCTGGTTTGCGTGATCATCGGTCTTTTGACCAAGATGCACATAGTACATGTGGGCCGGGTCCTGATATCCGAAGAACAGGCACAGGGACCGATGCGGATAGTCACGAGCCGTTGACTGCAGCTTCACATCCAATACGCAGCTTCCGACCACGACATCCTTCGCAACACTGCGGTTAAAGGGAGATCGAACGGGTGTCTTGGTCACAATGTGCTGGTACTGACTCCAGACCTTGTTTCCATTCTGGTCGATTAACTTCCAGGCTTTTGGGTCACTCGCTTCCCAGCGGGTTGCCGGATCTCCGGTCTCAAAATCGTCCCGGTAGACCAGAGGTAGGTTCAGTAGTGTTGCTGCGGGTTCTTCGGCGTGGACCGAAAATGTCACGACCGCGACAGCCGGAATCACCAGATAGGCAAAGACAATCAGTACGCGATACATGTCAGTTCTCATCAACTTGAGTCAAGATTGTGCTTGTAGCATCGTCAAGGAATTCATTCATTCGGCTTGGCATCTTTACCACGAGGTCGCGGGCGTTCGGGCCCGTTACCAGTGCGAGGCTCAACCCCACGTGCGTCCGGCCCCCCTCGATTGTCTGGGCCACGGTCTGGTCCTCGATCCGGTCCGCGTTCACCGGGGAAGCGAGGAGGTAAGTCGCCACCGGGACGTGGAACGTTAACTCCGGTCCGATTCAGCAATCGGGTCAGTGCCCCGCGAATTTCCGGAAGATTCTTATAGATCTTGTCGGGATGCTGGTCGAAGTATCGGCGAGTCAATTCCATGCGACGGTCTTCAGGCTTCAGCTTTGCAATTTTCAAGTGCTGATCTTCGTCAAGTTGTTCTTCGACGTGTCGCAGGTCTTGCTCTTTTGGCCAGTGAACTTCTTCACTGGCCTGATGAATCAGGCTGTAAAACAGAAATGCGACCAGCATGTCTCGTTGATTCTTGGGATCCTTTTTGATCGCCTGACGACGATCGAATGGTAAGGTAGCCAGAATCTCTTCCTGCAACTTGGGCGAGGGCCAGTTTTGCGGGTTTTCAGCGTGGTGGACGCTGCGTTCCAACGTATTCCGATACTGTTCAGGACGAGGCATCTTGCTGAGCTTTTCCTGTTCATCGGTCGGCAGGTCCGCCAGCAGGATTTTCATGATCTTCTGCAGTTCTTCCGTCGTCAGTGGTCGCGGACCGAAAGGGCGCTGACGCGGTGGTTCAACCTCAGGAACTTCGATTGTCAAAGCTTCAATCTGACGATGCTGCTCTTCCTTGAACTGCTGGACGAGTGCCAGCTTTCGAGTACCTTCTTTTTCATTGCGCAGCAACTCTCGCTGACTCGGCGTCAATGTTTGTAACCACGCGTTGTAGGTCTGCATCAGGCTGGAAAGGTGCCCACCGTTTTTCTGGTCATGTTCCAGTTCCTGATTCAGTTGCCGGTAACGAGCCTGATCTTCCGGAGTCATCTGCTGGAATGTCGCGATATTCCGTTGCAGATGATCCCGTTCGACCGGTGACATCTTCACCACTTGCTGGTGACGTTCGTCCAATGTTTTCGCGTCGATTTTCGATTCCGCAAAGGCGGGAATCGTCATGGCTGATAACATGACAGCAGCCATGGATGCCTGTCGGGCCAGAGATCGAATGATGATGGACTGACGTACGAACATGGTTCAGCCCTTTTCTGATGTTTCGTGAAACAACTGACTCTTTTGCAGTCGCTCCAGAAAATCCTTGGATTCGACTTCCTGAAACTGGTCAAGCTTTTGCAACGTCGGCAAGTCTTCCAGCAGTTGTCGAGTCGGGTTCGACATCCATAGATTGGTCGCCTTGAAACCGAACCATCCCGAAAGTCCGATCGCCGCCACCCAGACAGTTGCTATGGTGACTTGCTTCAGAATTCCAAACCAAGCCTGTTCCGCGAGCACAAACGGAGTTTCACCCACTTTCAGCGTGGTCATCGTCCGTTCAGTGAATTCCGGGGGGGCCTTGGGAGTGGGCAATACATCCAGCATTTCCCACGTGCGTGCGAGGGCTTCGACTTCGTGTCGCGCGACTTCACTGCGTGCCAAGACCTGATCGATCGATTGTGCTTTCTGGTCCGGCAGTTCGCCGTCCAGATAGGCGACAAGATCTTCTCGCTGGTCAGCGGAAAGTCTGAGTGTCTTTTCCATGATCCGTCATCAATCGCCAGAAAGTTAAAAACTACTTGACTTCTTTTCCCAATTGCATGTACGGCTCAAGCGCCTGGCGCAGGTTTTCACGCGCCCGCGATAGCAACGATTTGATCGCGGTTGGCGTCAATTCCATCGCCTCAGCGATGTCCTCGTAGCTCATGTCTTCATATTTATGCAGCAGCACCGCCATCCGCTGCCGTTCGTTCAACTGTTCCATCGCCTGCTGCACAACCGCCTGCAGTTCTCGACGATCGAGTTGCCGATTGGGCATCAGGCCCGATTTCTCAAGTGCCAGTTGCTCGGCCGGATTGGCCCCCAGCGGTCCAGATTCGCTACCCGGCAAATTCACTTCTTTCCGCCGCCCTTTGGCCCGGCGCGAGTTACTTGCCAGATTATTCGCGATTCGGAACAGCCATGTCGAAAACCGGGCTGTCGGGAGGTAACCGTGTCGAGCCCGATAGATTCGCAGAAAGACGTCCTGAGCCAGATCTTCTGCAGCCTCCTGGCTTTGCACCATATGGTAAAAAATGTTTGTCAGGCGATCCTGATACGATTTCACAAGTTGTGTGAACGCACCATCATCCCCCTGCTTGGCCCGCAGCATCAACTGCACATCGGGATCATGCAGGTATCCGGAATCTTCGACGGATGGTCCTGGTTTGGTTTGAATCGGCACGTGCGGATTTCTTTCGAAGTCGGCAACCTTGTCGACGGATACGAGCGTTCGAATATCTAACACCGCAACTCAGCCAAGGTTTCTGTGAATCAAAAGTTCCTGGCGGTCGTGAGTGACGGCGTGCGGCAGTATAATCTTCCCCCTGCCGGGAATCGAACCCGTCGCCCAGAATCGAGAGAATTGAGTCCGTCGCCTCCGAAAGCTTAATTGCATGTCGATCAGTTCGCTGCCACTCAGTTACTGTACCAATGTCCATCCAGGTCGATCGATCGTCGAAGTCGAAGAAGGACTCGATCGGTTCACGTTGCCGATCAAGCAGGGTTACGGTGATGAATTGGCCGCAGGCCTGTGGCTGGCAGCCTCAGTCATTCGTGAACTCGAGTCGACTCCCGATGCCGTCTCCCGTTTTGCTGACGGACTGGAACGACGCGGACTGACGTGCTACACGCTCAATGCGTTTCCTTACGGGGATTTTCATTCGGCACGCGTCAAAGAAAATGTCTATCTGCCAGATTGGACTCAGCCCAATCGCCTGGATTATTCGCTGGCCTGTGCTCGAGTTCTCGCGGCAATGCTTCCTGACAACGTTGATGGAAGCATTTCGACGGTCCCCCTCGGATTCAAACCGTTCGAACATCCCGCCGATTTCGCTGACCGTTGCGCAGACCAGTTGATTGAATTCTCGCGGCAACTCGACCAACTGCGAATTGACACTGGCAAGCTGATTCGGTTGGCCATTGAACCGGAACCATTTTGTGTCCTGGAAACGACCGCTGAAACTTTGGCCTTTTTCCAGCGATTGCGAGAACGCGCCGCTGATGTTTCGGCGCTGGAACTCGTCCAGACGCACTTGGGCATTTGTTACGACGTCTGCCATCAGGCGGTTGAGTTTGAAGATGTGGCGGCTTCCATTCGTTCACTGGCCGCTGCCGAGATTCGGATCAATAAGGTCCACATCACCTGTGCGATTGAAATTGCCAGTCCCGGCAGCAACCCCGCAGCCCTCGCAGCTCTCGCTCGTTACGTCGAACCTCGCTATCTGCATCAGACGTTCGCTCGAACGGCGACCGGTTCCATTGTTCGGCAAGTCGATCTGGACACGCCGCTCGCAACAACTCCTTCGCCCGAGTTCCGCGATGCATCGATGTGGCGAGTTCATTTCCATGTTCCGGTTGATGCGGAACACCTGGGGCCACTCGGGACGACACGCGGAGAACTGAAGCGGGCTTTGGCGGTTGTCCCCGAATTGGACTATGCCCCGCATCTGGAAGTCGAAACGTATACTTGGGAAGTCCTGCCGGGGGTTGGAACGCCCAACATTGTGGAGGGATTTACCCGGGAATTGCTGGCAACAAAGCGACTCCTGGAGATCTAGTGCCGCTTCACGAACCGGCTTGATGTATCTCCGCCGCAAGAACTCAAACGAAGCAATGGTTATGACAGAATCCTCTTCTTCCGTTGCTTCAAAGCCTGTCCTGCCACGGAACGTCCGGGTCTTGGGCGTTGCCAGCCTGCTCAACGACGTTGCAAGCGAAATGATTTTCCCGCTGCTGCCCGGATTTCTGCTGACGCTGGCATCTGGCAATAAGTTTTACCTCGGGATCATTGAAGGTCTGGCAGACAGTGTGGCGAGTCTGCTCAAGCTCTGGTCGGGAGCGTGGTCAGATCGGGCCGGTCGTCGCAAGGGGTTCGTTGTTTTTGGATATTCACTCGCGGCACTGATTCGCCCGTGGGTGGGAGTCATCAGCGCGACATGGCAATTGGCCGTGATTCGAGTCGGTGACCGGATCGGCAAGGGAATCCGGACATCTCCTCGCGATGCCTTGATTGCGGAGTCGTGTGCGCCGGAACTTCGTGGTCGGGCCTTTGGATTTCATCGAGCGATGGATCACCTGGGGGCAGCCATCGGTCCATTATTGGCTACGGCTTTCCTGTGGTTCTGGCCTGATCAGATCCGGACGTTGTTCTTACTGGCATTGATTCCCGGCTTGGCGGTTGTGGCACTTGTTGTGTTTGGATTGCGGGAATCCGCCGACGTGCCGCCCCCTTCGCTCACGCAGCCGGTGACAACTGCGGGGGCTTCCGATTCCCCCAATGTCGCTGGTCCAAGCGTATTTTCACTTCGTGGATTGCGTCAGTTCGATGCGAACTTTCGGCGATTCCTGCTGGCGCTGCTGATTTTCTCTTTGGGGAATTCCAGTGATGTTTTCCTGCTGCTGCGAGCAGAAGAACTGGGGGTACCGCGAGTGATGGTGCCGGCTCTCTGGTGCCTGTTTCACGTCATGAAAAGTGGCAGCAACGTCTGGTGTGGTGCTGGAGTCGACCGGTTTGGACCGAAGTCATTCATTCTGACAGGCTGGTTTGTGTACGCTGCGGTCTACCTGGGTTTCGCAGTGGCGACAAATGCCTGGCAGGTCTGTCTGCTGTTTCTCGGCTATTCGCTGTTCTATGGCCTGACGGAACCCGCGGAGAAAACCTTTGTCGCGATGCTGGCTGGCCCCGAACGCAAGGGACTCGCTTTTGGCTGGTTCAACTTCTCGATCGGGGTCAGCACGTTACCTGCCAGCCTGATGTTTGGCGCGCTTTACCAGAACTTCGGTCCCCTTGCGGCGTTTGGCACCGGCGCGGGACTGGCCCTGGTCGCGGCGATTTTGGTTGGTTCAGTTGCAGTACCTGAGAAATCCGCCTGATCGCCCAAGTCAAAGCATGCGATGCGATGAAACTCGATCACGATTTCAAATCCGCTCGCAATTGTTCCCGAACCGCCTCCCACGAAATGCACGCAGAACCATCATCCATGCGCGTCTCGATCTCTTTGAGGAGTTCTGGATCGTTGCGAGAAAATCCTGGAAGTGTCTCGGAAACAGTCTCCATTAATTCTGTTGCCAGCAAGAGCCGGTCGGACTCTGACAGTTCCATTGCAGTTCGAAGTATCTCTTCGCGCGTCGTCGACATTGGTGACCTCATCGAGGTTGAATTACGAATAGATACCGGAAATCGTACCAATTGCGAGTTGAGGCACCAAAACCAGATTTCCCAGATCCAGTTCTGGATGACGCCTGACCTGTCGTACCGGCGAAACCCGCCTGAGTCGCCCCAAACCTCGCGAATCACCATGAAATCGCGTGCCAGCAATTGTTCGCACCTTTAAAAAATCTCTGGAATTGTCGCGTTTTACAATTCTTTTTCGCATTCAACAAAATGAATTGACACATTCTGCCGGTTGCGAATAAACACCGCCTCGTCCATCTCCCATACAACATTTCGATTGCGATTCGAGCCGTCCGAACGCCTCGCGTCACTCCTTCGCACCAACCTTGGTGATAAGCGAATGACCGGGAACCGTTCCTCGGCAATCTCCCTTCACGCCTGTGGTGAAGTGAGGCCTGTCTCCCATTTTCAAATCCGTTCGTGTGGCTTCGGCCGCTTTCCACCGATGACATCGCTTCAGCGGGCCGTCCAAAGTACGCGCTGTCATCGGCACATCGTTCCTTCCGCATCCATGGTGACCGAATGACGAACTCCCGTCCCGATGTGATCCCGTTTCCACAACGAGTTTCCGCACCTGCTGCTGAAACAGCCACAAATGTCCTGATCGTCACCTGCGATCCCGATATTGCCTGGCGGTTGGAAAATGACGTCCGCTCCGCAGGATTGACCACGCGAGTAGTCAATTCCTACGACGCGGCAGCTCAGACACTCAGCCTGCAAGCCTGTGAAGCCTGCCTGGTTGGCCCGCTCGCTCCTGGTGAAACGGCCGGTTCACTGGCCGGCCTGATCCAGCAAAAGGGCTGGTCAACTCAACTCGTTTGTCTGGTGGCAGCACCTTCGGACGATACCCCTCAAATTCTGCCTGCGGCCAACGGCATTGAATTGCTGACCCAGCCGTATACACCATCGACGTTCGCCTTGACGCTGGCAGCAGCCGTTCAACGGTCCAAGCTGATGGCTGAAAACCGACGACTGCGACGTCAGTTGAGCAATCGAAACCTGCGAGACATGGTCGGCCACAGCCCGGCAATGCACTCGCTGCGTCAGCAGGTTCAGAACATTGCTGACCACAACGGTTGCGTTCTGCTTTCGGGCGAACCTGGTTCCGGAACAGATCTGGTCGCTCAGGCGATTCACGATTCGGGACGACGAGCACATCGGCCATTCGTGAAGATCGATTGCAGTGTTCTGTCTGCTGAAACGCTGGAACAGGACCTGTTCGGTCAGTGCGAAGCGGCCCCGATGGGACAGACCATCCGTCACCCCGGACGACTGGAGATGGCCGATGGCGGGACACTGCTGCTGGAGCAGGTTCAGTTCGTCGCTCTCCCAGTCCAGAAGCAGATTACGTCGCTGATCCGCGAGCAATCGTATGTTCATCCACAGACGGGTGAGCGAATTCGGTTTGACGTCCGGTTCATCTTCGGTGGCAATCTCGACCTGCGATCTCAGGTCGACAAGGGGCTGTTCCGACGCGATCTGTACGAAGAAGCGTCACAGACGTGCCTTGAGTTGCCAACGCTGCGGTCACGTAAAGACGACATCGCTCCGCTGACCGAACACTACCTGCGACGTGTCGCAGGCCGTGAAGGTAAGCCACCTCGTTCGCTGACGCTGGATGCCCTGCACCTGTTGCAACGTCATGACTGGCCGGGCAACGTCTGTGAACTGGAAAACGTCATTGAACGCGCCTGTGCTCTCGACTGGGGAAGCAAGCTTACCGCTTCGATGATTGAACCGTGGCTGACCCCACGCGACGTCACGGAAGAAGAAGCCGATGGTCTGCCAGGCCTGACACTGGCAGAAATGGAACGAAAACTGATCGAAGCCACCTTCAATCGGTTTGCTGGTAATCGTGAAAAGACCGCCAAGGCTCTGCAGATCGGTATCCGAACTCTCTCGGGTAAACTTCGAGAGTACGGTTATCCGCCACGCGGGGGACCGGGTTCCAACCTGAAAGCCTGGTCGCCAGCCGCATCGATCAGTCCGGTGATGGAGACTATCGAGTCCGAACAACGAGCCGCCTGATCATCGAATGGTGATTTCCAAGCCCGGTTGCGAAAGCAACCGGGCTTTTTTATTCGGACAATCCTTGGACGCGGAGGACCCGGAATTTCTTTCGGTGGATGGTGTGGGTGGTGGGGGCACACCGGCTTTGCGGAAGCCCCCGAATATCGCGCAGTTTGAATAACGCGCCCCCCTGTCGAAGGTCACGCCTTGCTTCCGGTCTTTCAGACTCTGTGTCTCTGCGGCTCTGTGAGAGACGGCACTCGTTTTCGAGTCCGATTCAGGAGTTGACTTCTCACGGAGGCACGGAGACACAGAGAACAGATGTTACTCCGTCTCTCTTCCGCTTCTGACGGGCGCGGCTCCTACGCACCGTGTTTACCACGACTGGCCAACGGACTGACAACGAAGGCCCCGGAATTTCTTTTGGGAACTTTTTCCGGGATACTACGTCGAATCCACGGTGCCGGTTCGAACCCCTGTTCGTGACTGATTGGAGATTCGCTATGAAACGCTTCCTGGGAATGATGTTAGGACTAATGATCGGGTTGACCAGCGCAGTGGCATCCGCTCAGGGAGTTCTGATCATCACGAACCATCCCGGCCCCCTTCCTCGCCCGTGGCATCCGCCAATACCCCATATTCGCCCACTCCCCCAGCCTCCGGTTTCATACAAAATTAAGGAACTTGCGGTCCAGGCACGGATCACCGA
>Ga0194055_10003051_pt1 | contig 13062 bp, 12 predicted proteins | sample SepL449m_MetaG_FD_155482 | JGI IMG/M metagenome (GOLD analysis project Ga0194055, IMG submission 155482) | Anoxic zone freshwater microbial communities from boreal shield lake in IISD Experimental Lakes Area, Ontario, Canada - Sep2016-L442-9m | ecosystem: Environmental > Aquatic > Freshwater >... | reverse complement strand
ACCCGCTCATGGTGTCACGACCACGCGGACGGCGGTGCCGGCGGCTGCCATCACGAGTGCCTCGTCAATCCGATCGAGCGGCATGACAGGACCAGCGAGCGAGGCCAGCCCGGCGCCCGCCGGCGACGCGAGATGGCTGACGGCCGCAGCAAGATCTTCGGGACGATAGTTGTGGACGCCACGGATCGTCGCCTGCCGCCGGACGATCCGCTCAGGATCGAAGGTCGCGTTTCCAACCGGCGCGACCGTGCCCGCGAGCACACACGTGCCCCCGGTGGCGATCAGACGCAGCGCGGCCTGGGCCGTCGCGACCGAGCCCCCCGCGTCGACCACCAGATCGGCGCCGTCGGTCACGAGCACGCCCGTCAAGAGACGCTCGAGCCCGGCCTCGTCTCCCGACCAAGGCACCGTGTTCGCCTGCGGCGCGGCCGCGGCCAGGAGGTCGAGCCGCTCCGGCCTGGAATCGACGACAGTCACCGAAGCCGCAGCGCGTGCTGTTGCCAGACTCGCCACCGACAGGCCGAGCATCCCCGCCCCGAGCACGACCACGGACCGTCCACGGAGATCACCGTTGATCCGAATCGCAGCCGCCGCGGTCGCTACGGCGCAGCTGGCGGACGCGGCCGCGACGGCCGCGAGTCCAGCCGGCAGCCGCACGATCGGACGCGGCCGCGACGGCCGCGAGTCCAGCCGGCAGCCGCACGATCGTCGTGCCGGGCCGCAGCACCACGTGACTAGCGAAGCCCCCCGCAAGGGAATGCTCGTCGTTCGCCGCGTGGCCATACTTGAAGAGCTGTCGGCACTTCTGTGGCAAGCCTCCGCGGCAGCGGTCGCACTCGCCGCACGAGGCACACACGCTCCAGGTGATCCGCTCTCCGGCCGTGATGGTCGCCCCGTCAACGTCCACAATGTTTGGTCCCGCCCCGACCGCAACGACGGTGCCCGCTATCTCGTGGCCGAGGATCGTAGGGAGCGGATGCGGCCGGCGGCCGTGGGCAGTATGCAGATCACTGCCGCAGACCGCGCAGGCGTCGATGCGCACGAGCACTTCCCGCTCGCCGAGCGGCGGGACCGGCACATCACGCAGCTCCAGCGGACCACCGGGCCGGGTCAGCAGGGCGACACGCGCCGTCGCCACCGCTGATTCCACCGTGCCGGGCATCCGTATGGTCTCCGCGACGAAGTCATCCATGGCGCGACCGCCTGTCACGCACCGGCGGCATTATGTCGGCGCACTGGTTTCCTCCAGCGGCGCTCATGAAAAACTGACATTTCGCCCCTGGGCGCCTCGTTACACTCGTTCGCACACGTCCGGGCAACTCTCCGAGAACTGAGGCATGATCACGAAGATTGACGACCCGGTGGCGGCGATTCTGAGGCTGTTTGCCGAGAAGGGCGACTCGGAGTACGGCGGCGAATCGGTCAACCAGCGGGAGCACGCCCTCCAGGCCGCTGCCTGTGCGCTTCGAGACGGCGCGGACGACCCGCTCGTCGTGGCGGCGCTCCTCCACGACCTCGGCCATATGCTCCACGAGCTTCCCGATGATGCTCCGGACGAGGGTATCGACGACGCTCACGAAGTGACCGCCGCGCGAAAGCTCGCTCCGTGGTTCGACACCGATGTCACCGAGCCGGTTCGGCTCCACGTGGATGCCAAGCGGTATCTCACCGGCACGGAGCCGGCCTACATGGAGCAACTGAGCCCGCCAAGCGTCACGAGCCTGATGCTGCAGGGCGGCCCGATGGACGCCGCGGCTCAGGATGAGTTTCGGCGGAATCCCCACTGGGAGGCGGCCGTGCGGCTGCGACGGTGGGACGACGAGGCAAAAGTGGAGGGTGCCGCGACCCCGACCGTTGACGAGTTCATCCCGCTGATCCGCGGCGTTGTCCGGCCCGAATTTCGCCGGGCCGCCACCTGACCCATGACGACGCCCATCCGCCTCGTCGTCGCCGACCTCGCCGGCACCACGATCGACTTCGGCTCGTGCGCCCCGGCCGGCGTGTTCGTCGATCTCTTCGCCAGCCACGGCATCCCGATCACCGCGGCTGGGGCCCGCGGCCCGATGGGCACCGCCAAGCGGGACCACATCGCGGCGCTCGCGGCCCTGCCTCGGGTGGCCGCCGCCTGGGCGACGGTACACGGGCGGCCCTTCGCTGAGTCCGACCTCGACGAACTCTACGCGGAGTTCATCCCGCTCCAGTTGGCGTCACTCCCCGCGTTCGACGCCCTGATCCCGGGCACGCTCGAGGCGGTCGCGGCGTTGCGGCAGGCGGATGTCGCCGTCGCCGTCACGACCGGATACGACGCGGCCATGACGGCGGTGGTGCTGGAGGGCTGCCGGCGGCAGGGCTTTCTTCCGGATGCGGCCGTCTGCGCCACCGAGGTCGCCGCGGGACGTCCGGCACCCTGGATGATCTTCCGCGCGATGGAGAAGACGGGCGTCTGGCCGCCAGCAGCGGTCGTCGCCGTGGGCGACACGCTCGCCGACATCGAGGCCGCGCGAAATGCCGGCGTCTGGGCGGTCGGCGTCACCGCGACCGGCAACATGCTGGGGCTGTCGCGAGCGGAACACGACGCGCTCGAACCCGGCCGCCGGTCCGAACTGCTCGAGACCGCTGGCGAGCGGATGCTCGCGGCCGGTGCCCATGCGGCGATCGGCGGCATCGGCGACCTTCCCGGAGTGCTGCATCGCTTCGGGGGCGCACCGTGACGGATCCGACCGACGTGATCGTGGTCGGCGGTGGGATCATGGGCCTCGCCTTCGCCTGGGAGGCGGCGCGGCGCGGCCGCCGCGTCACGCTCCTCGAGCGGAGCGACGCCGCCCGTGGGGCCAGCATTCGCAACTTCGGCATGGTCTGGCCGGTGGGGCAACCGGCCGGCGAGCGCCACGCACTCGCGATGCGAAGCCGCAGCCGCTGGCTCGAACTCCGCGACGCCGGCGCGGTCTGGGCTGCCGAGTGCGGGAGCGTGCACGTCGTCTTCGAGGAGGACGAGGCGCGGGTGCTGGCGGAGTTTGCCGACCGGGCGCCGGGACTCGGCGTGCCGTGCGAACTCCTCGCCGGCCCGGAGGCGGCCCGGCGGTTTCCCGCGATCCCCGCGGATGCCAGGGCGGTGCTCTGGAGTCCCACCGAACTCGCCGTCGATCCGCCCAGGGCGATCGCCGCCGTCGCGGCCCACCTCGCCACCGCCCACGGCGTGGACATCCGCTTCTCGACCACGGTCGTCGGCATCGACATGCCCGTCGTCACCACGTCGTGCGGGCAACGGTTCGAGGCGCCGCAGGTGGGTTCGCGGCACCGCAGGTGATCGTCTGCGGCGGCGCCGACTTCGAGACGCTGTTTCCCGACCTCTGGGCCGCCTCGGGCACGCGCCGCTGCAAACTCCAGATGCTCCGCACCCGCCCGCAGCCGGACGGCTGGCGGCTCGGCCCTCACGTGGCCGGTGGGCTGACGCTCGCCCACTACGCCGGCTTCGAGATCTGCCCGTCGCTGGCGGCGCTGAGGCAACGGCTCGCCGCATCCATGCCTGCGCACACGGCCGCTGGCATCCACGTGATGGCCTCGCAGAACGAGGCAGGCGAGGTGATCCTCGGCGACTCGCACGACTACGACGCGCCACTCGATCCGTTCGAGTCCGAGGCGATCGACGACCTCATCCTCGCCTACGCCCGCCGCATGCTCCGCCTTGCTCCGCCTCCCCGATTGGTCGATCGCCGCCCGCTGGCATGGCGTCTACGCAAAAGGGCCTGATCCGATCCACTTCGCCGCGGAGCCCCAGCCCGGCTGCTTCGTGATGGGGTCGCCAGGCGGTGCCGGCATGACGCTGGCGTTCGGGCTCGCCGAGCGGTGGTGGAACTTCCGCGCCGCGACTGGAACGTGAGGGCGGGCTCGTCTTCTGCCAATCCGCGACAGCCGCGGCGGCCCGACGGGGGCATCGCCCCGACTAGGCTGCCACGGCGTCTTGGTCTTCGCGACCTCTCCAGAGAAAGATCGCCGCCATCGATGACACTCTGATGAGCAAATCACGAGCAACTCGTGTGATTTCGATGAGAAAACGATGAGCCGGCACACCGAGCCCGCCGCGATTCCAGTCGCTCTACTCATACGGGTCACACGTGATCCTGAGGCGTTTACGCGGCGAGGGGCTGCCCATGCCCGTCGCCGGACGCTCGCTGCGGGCATCCTGCCCTGCGCTCGCTCGATGCTGACTTCGCTTCGCCATCCATGGCTTCGCTCATCAGCAACGCCGGCTCCCGGGCACGGGCAGTCCCTCGCGACCTCTCGTAGCACAGGTTGGCAACCTGTGTGTCTTCATGGTTCGCCTTGGGATCACATGCGATTCCGGAAGGGTGAGCAGCCGGATCGGAGGCACGCGCAGAAGCCGGTGAGACTTGTGCCTCGCGGCGGTCGCTCCGAAGCGTTTGAGCAGAGAACTCACAAGTCCCGCCGGCGCCGAGCATGCTTCCGGCCGGCTGCGGATTTGCGAAGACGTGCGAGGTTCACGTGCGACCCGCATCAGACACGGTCGCTGCCCATCATGCCCGCATCGCCTCCGTGATCTGGGCCGCTGGTCCGATCCTTGCCAGCCGCCGGGTGCATGAAGCCGACACGGCGGCGATCCGCTCGAGGAGGCAGGCGAGTGCGTCGATCCGCATCACCGCATCACCATCCATCTCAGCCCGCACGACCGCATCGGCCACCTCGGCACGCACCTTGTCGCGGACGACAATGGCTTCATTCCTGGCCTCTCCCACCGCATCCACCGCCGATGGATCCCACTCGTTTACGGCATCGACCATGAGCGACACGACCACATAGACGCACGACACGAGGCGGTCGAGCGACGGCACCTCCAACTTGGCCAACGCCCACGCTACCTCGCCTCCGATCTCATCCGCGCGGGCCGCCGCAATGGCGGCCACCTGCAAGTCGGCGCAGCAGCCAAGCACAGCCGTGGCGAAGTGCAGATCCGACGCCACGGGCCGAAACCGCACGAGAAACTGCGTGGCCTCGGCCTGAACTTCCTGCGAGAGGCTCACGATGTCGTCGTGGAGGAGCGCCATCCGGCCGCTGGCAACCACCGGCGGCTCGGAGGCCGACGCGATCGTGGCGACATACGCGCCCTCCACCAAGGCTGCCAACAGGGCGATCCGCTCCCGCAACCGCTCGCGATGCTGGTCGATCTGCATGCCGCGATCTCCATACCGAACTGCCGGTCACACCCGGAGGGAGGGTAGCGACCATTCGTGAGGATCGTGTTCGGGCCGACGCTCAACCCTGGGTACACTTGCCGCACGAGACTCCATGATGTGGCGTGATCGTCGGGTGATCGTGGCGGGTGGCACGGCCGGGTTCGGCCTCGTGCTCGCGCGGCATCTTGCGCGGGCCGGGGCCCGAGTGCTCATCGTCGGACGCTCCTCGGAAGGCGTCCGCAACGCCCTTGAGACCTGCGAGCGGGCCGGCGAATCGACCGACGCCATGCACGGTGTGACGGCTGACCTTGGCAGGGCAGGGGAGGGCAACCGGATCGCCGGCGAGGCGTTGCGACTGCTCGGCGGGGTGGACGACCTGTTCTGCTGCGTCGGTCGCTCCGGCCGCGCGAAGATCCTCGACACGACCGACGATGACCTCCGCGACTATCTCGCGGCCAACCTCTTCGCCGCCACCGAACTCGTGCGGGCCGTGGCCGACGACGTCGCCGCCGCGAAGGGGCACGTGGTGTTCATCGGGAGCCTCGCCGGCAAGCTCGTCACGCCGTTCATGGGTCCTTACGCCGTCGCGAAGTTTGCGCTCGCCGCCTACGCCGACGCGGTCCGGCTCGAACTCGAACCCCTCCTCGTCTCACCGGGGCCGATCCGCCGCACGGCCGACGACCCGGCCACCGGCCGCGGGCCCGACCGCTACGCCGCCGACGCCCGCCGCGCGGGCCTGCCGGCGTCGGCCACCGCCCCCGGCGGCTCCGCGAGCCTGAAGCAGCTCGATCCCAACCGGCTCGCTGCGGCGGTGCTCGATTCCTGCCAGCGGCGTGACGCCGAACTCGTCGTGCCGCGAAAGGCCGCCCTGCTCGCGGGCCTAATCGCATGGCTCCCAAACGCGGGTCGCCACCTGCTGGCCCGGTTCGTCCGCTGACGAACCCGCCGCACGCGACACATTTGCGGAATCCCGGTATACCTACCGCAGTTCGCTCACGATCCTCGCGATCGGGTGCGATGTGAGGAAAAGCCGACCGGCCGCGAGGCCGCGGGCGAACCACGCTCGACACGGCGTCTGGTGGCGATTCACCCCACGCCTCACGGCGTTGGGCTTGCACCAGAGACCTCCAGATCGTCATTCACGAAGGAGACCACGTCGATGGCAGAAGCGTTCGCAGGCATCGGAAAGATTCGCTACGAGGGACCGCAGTCGAAGAACATGCTGGCCTTCCGGCACTACGACGCCGACGCGCTCGTAGAGGGCAAGCCGATGCGCGACCCCGCGATCGGGTGCGATGTGAGGAAAAGCCGACCGGCCGCGAGGCCGCGGGCGAACCACGCTCGACACGGCGTCTGGTGGCGATTCACCCCACGCCTCACGGCGTTGGGCTTGCACCAGAAACCTCCAGATCGTCATTCACGAAGGAGACCACGTCGATGGCAGAAGCGTTCGCAGGCATCGGAAAGATCCGCTACGAGGGCCCGCAGTCGAAGAACATGCTGGCCTTCCGGCACTACGACGCCGACGCGCTCGTAGAGGGCAAGCCGATGCGCGACCATCTCCGTTTCGCCGTCTCCTACTGGCACGCCTTCCGCGGTACGGGCCTCGACCCGTTCGGCCCCGGCACGATGGTCCGCCCCTGGGAGAAGGACGGCGATCCGCTTCAGGCGGCGCTGTCGCGAGTGGACGTGGCCTTCGAGTTTCTGGAGAAGCTCGGCTGCGACTTCTACTGCTTCCACGACCGCGACGTGGCCCCCGAGGGCGCCACGCTCACCGAGAGCAACACCAACCTCGATGCCGTCGCCGACCGGCTCCTCGCGCACCAGCAGCGAACCGGCAAGAAGCTGCTCTGGGGCACGGCCAACCTGTTCTCGAATCCCCGCTACATGCACGGAGCGGCCACCAGCCCCAACGCCGAGGTCTTCGCCTACGCGGCAGCCCAGGTGAAGAAGGCGATGGAAGTCACGCATCGCCTCGGCGGCGCCGGCTACACGTTCTGGGGTGGCCGCGAGGGCTACCAGTGCCTCTGGAACACCGACATGAAGCGGGAGCTCGACCACCTCGCCCGGTTCATGCACATGGCGGTGGAATACGCGCGGGAGATCGGCTTCACGGGCCAGTTCTACTTCGAGCCCAAGCCCCGCGAGCCGATGAAGCACCAATACGACTTCGACTCCGCCACGTGCATCAACTTCCTCCGGACCTATGGCCTGGAGAAGCACGTGAAGATGAACATCGAGACCAACCACGCCACGCTCGCCGGCCACGAGATGCAGCACGAGCTCGAGTATGCCGGCCTGCAGGGCTTCCTGGGGTCGATCGACGCCAACACCGGCGACACGCTCGTGGGCTGGGACACCGACCAGTTCCCCACCAACATCTACCTGACCACGCAGATCATGTGGTCGATCCTCAAGTACGGCGGCCTGGCCCCCGGCGGCGTCAACTTCGACGCCAAGGTCCGCCGCGAGAGCTTCGAACCGGTCGATCTCTTCCACGCCCACATCGGCGGCATGGACACGTTCGCCCGCGGCCTGAAGATCGCGGCGGCGATGCGGGCCGACGGTGCGATCCAGAAGCTCGTCGAAGAGCGGTATGCGACGTGGTCGAGCCCGCTTGGCAAGCGGATCGAGTCGGGCACCGAGAGCTTCGCGTCGCTGGAGAAGGAAATGCTGGCAAAGGGCGAGGCCCAGGCCAACATCAGCGGCCGGCAGGAGCTCTTCGAGAACGTGATCAACACGTACCTCTGACGCCATGAATCGGCGACTCGTGCGCGTCGTTCCGTTTCCGCAGCTGGCCGAAAACGGTGACAGCCACCTTGTGCCGGTCGATCGCACAGCTGTGCTACGAGAGGCACGACGCAGACTGACACAGGTTGACAACCTGTGCTACGAGAGGCCACGACGCAGACTGACACAGGTTGACAACCTGTGCTACGAGCAACAAACAGGTTGACAACCTGTGCTACTGCCCGGGGCGGATGAAGGGCGCCGCGGCCCGTTCGATGGTGGCCCTGAGCCGTTGCTGCCGCTCTACGTCGGTCACCTTGCCACCCTCGGCGGTGGTGACGTGGAACGCGTCTACGACCTGGTCGAGGTAGGTGCCGATCTTCGCGGCCTGCACCGAAAGCCCCGCGTCGTAGATCGCCTTGGATACGCCGTAGAGAAGCCCCGGCGCGTCGTGGGCGAAGACCTCCAGGATCGTCGCCCGCTGGGAACTCTGGTTATCGAAGGTCACGCGGACGGGCTGCGCGGCGACCTTCACCTGCGGAGCGAACGGGTTCCACCGCCGCGCAAACTCCGGCGGATGGTCGCCGACGATGGCGGCACGGACGGCCGCGGCGATGTCGGCGAGCCTCTCGGCGGGCGGCTCGCCGGCAAAGTCGGGGTCGACGACGGTGAAGTGATCGAGCACGTGGCCCGCCGCAAAGGTGTGAATGTCGGCGGCGAGGATCTCGAGCCGCTGGCTCGTGAGGCTGCCGGCGACCCGGTGGAAGATCCCCGACGCCGCCTGCTCACGGGTGCCGACCGACACCGCCACGGTCGACGTCTCGGGCTGCCAGCGGGCCGTCGTAAAAGCACCGGTTACCGGTAGCCGGGCCAGCCGCCCGAGTTCCTCGACGATCCGCTCCGGCGAGGTCGCTGCGAGGTAGGAGTCGGGGAGTTCGCGGGCCAGTCGCACCGCAGGGTCGTCGTCGCCACGGTCCTCGAGCAGGGCCGCGAGCCCGCGGCGGGCCCGATCGGCCGCGACGCTCGGCCCCTCGCCATCGAGGATCCCGAGCGCCTTGGAGAAGAGGGCCGCGAGCAGGTCAGACTTCCACTTCGTCCATGTGCCCGGACCGACCGCCGACACGTCGGCCGCGGTGAGCAGCGCGAGCATCCGCAGCACCTCCGGCGACCCCACGTCGCTGGCAAAGCCCGCGACGAGCGTGTCGTCGCCAATGTCGCGGCGAAACGCCAGGTGCGCCATCGCCAGGTGCTTGAGCACGAGAAACTCCACGATCTCGATCTCGTCGGCCGGGAGCCCGAGCCGCTCGCCGACGTCGCGGGCGATCCTGGCGCCGAGCACGCTGTGGTCCTCGATGAAGCCCTTGCCGATGTCGTGCAGCAGCAGTGCCACCAGCAGCGGACGCTTTCGCCCGAGGGCCCGCCATTCCGCGCCGAGCCAGTCGTCAGCGCCGGCCAGCGCCGCCACCCGCTCGATGGCCAGCAGGCAGTGCTCGTCCACCGTGTACTTGTGAAAACTGTTGAACTGCAGCAGGTTGCGGGCGTGCGCGAACGGCGGAATCAGGATCTCGAGCACGCCCACATCGTGGAGCCAGCGAAGGGCTGCGGCGACCTTCGTGGGATGGGCAAAGAGGCCGAGGAACGCCTCGTTGGCCGGGCCGTCGACCGCGCGGGGCAGGTCGTGCACGCCAGCCCGCACCGCCTCCCACGTGTCGCGGGCTATCGGCATGTCGTAGAGCATCGAGAGCTCCGCCAGCCGCACGATCTCCCGCAGGCTGCCCGCCACCCGGGGCAGCTGCCCCGGCGACGCCGCCACCTCGGTCGGGCCCACGCGAAACGTGCCGTCGACGTGGTGACCGAGGAGCCCTTGGGCGAGCGACTCCATCGGCCCGCGGCGGCGGAGCCCGCGGAGGAGCGTGTCGACCGCCTGGGCGACCCGGCGGGTGTGGCCGAAGTATTCCCGCATGAACTGCTCGACGCCCAGCAGGCCGTCGCGGGTCTCGAGACCGCGGGCGTCAGCCATCCGCACCTGCTGGTCGCGGGTCAGCTCGTCGGCCGGCTTGCCCGCCGCGAGATGCAGATCGTTGCGGACCCGCATGAGAAACTCACGGGCATCGCGGAGCGCGTCGGCGTCGGCTCGGGAGATGCCGCCCACATGAGCGAGGTCGTCGAGGGTCTCGGCACCGTAGGCCAGTCGCCCAAGCCAGCGGACGAGCTGGATGTCGCGGAGCCCACCGGTCGACCGCTTCACGTTGGGCTCGAGCACGAACACCGTCCGCCCGTGCTTGTCAGCCTCGTCGCGGCGGGCCTCGACCAGCCGCTCGACATGCCGCCGCCGGCCCCGAGCGAGCGACGTTCGCAGCCGCTGCCGCAGCCTCCGCAGCGGCTCCTCTGCGCCGGCCAGCAGTCGGCAGTCGAGGAGCGAGCTCATGATCGTGGCATCGCCGCCCGCCAGCGTCACCGCCTCGGCCACACTCCGCACGCTTTGCCCCACCTCGAGCCCGGCGTCGAAGAGATCCTGGAGCAGCCGCCGGGCCACGTCACGTGGCCCGGCGTCGAAGAGATCCTGGAGCAGCCGCCGGGCCACGTCGGCCACGACCGGGTCACTCCGGCCGTCGTGGAGGATCATCAGGTCGAGGTCGGACCAGGGCGCCATTTCGCCGCGGCCGAAGCCGCCGTGGGCGACGAGCGCCACCGTGGCCCGCATGCGGTTGGCATCGGCGGCGGGCAGGTCGCCGAGGATCGCCTCCCAGACGTCGCGGACGAGGGCATCGAAGAGTTCGCAGGCCAGCACCGCGACCGCCCAGCCATCGCCGCCGGCTGCATGCCGCTCGGCGATCCGGCGGCGGGCATCCACGGCCGCGGCCGCAGCGCGGGCCACCGTGGGTCGGGCCGCCAGTGGGCCGGCCGCTCCCCTGTCGCTCACGGGTGAATCCACGGATCGTCGGCCACGCCCGCCTGGCGGTTGGCCACGCGGCCCAACACGAAGAGCAGATCGCCCAGCCGGTTGAGATATTCGATCGCGTTTGCGGGGATCGTCGTGTCGGACTGAGACGCGAGCGTCACCACCCGCCGCTCGGCCCGTCGGCAGACCGTGCGGGCCACGTGAAACGCGGCCGCCAGCGGCGTGCCCGCCGGCAGGATGAAGCACTTCAGGGGATCGAGCGTCGCCTCGTGGCGGTCGATCTCCGTCTCGAGCGCCTGGACGTGGGACGCGGTGATCCGCTCCTCGGCGGTGTCGGGTGTGGCGAGCTGCGCGCCGAGGTCGAAGAGTTCGCACTGCACGCGGCGGAGCAGGGGGTCAAAGGCCGCCGCCACCGAGTGGGTGCGGGCCATGCCGAGATGACTGTTGAGTTCGTCGACGGTGCCGAAGGCCTCGATCCGCGCGTTGTCCTTGCGGACGCGCGGGCCACCGAAGAGCCCCGTCTCGCCGGCGTCGCCGGTCTTGGTATAGATCTTCATCGCACGAGTGCCTCCTGTGCCATCGAACAACGAACGTATACTGGAACGCCATGCCCCAAATATGCAACTGGACCGCCACAGCCGTGATCCTCGCCGCGGCCGCGGCCGCAGGAATGAGAGCAGGTGGCGGCGAGGAGACCACCCCCGCAGTGGACCAGGGCCAGTCCGCCCTCGAGGCCCGCTTTCTCTCACTCCCCGTGCTCGTCACCGACGGGATGACGAAGGCGGGCGAGGGGTACTTCGCCCCTGACGGCAGCCGCATCTGCTACCAGGCGGTGCCGCCGGGCAGGCAGTTCTACGAGATCTTCGTGCAGGACTTCGACCCGTCGGCCCCGCGGCCCACGGTGCCTCGGCGGGTGAGCTCCGGCCGCGGCCGAACGACGTGCAGCTGGTTCTCACCCGATGGCACGCGACTGCTCTTCGCCTCCAGCCACCTCGACCCCGACGCCGAGGCCACGGAGGCGGCCGCCCGGGCGCAGGCCGAGGAAGACGCCCGGGCGGGCCGGCGGCGGCGATACCAGTGGGACTTCGATCCCTGGATGGACATCTTCACGTCGCGGCTGGACGGCGGCGATCTCGTCCGGCTCACGACTGAAAAAGGCTACGACGCCGAGTGCTCATTTTCGCCAGACGGATCGCGGGTGCTCTTTGTGAGCGACCGCGACGGCGATCCCGACGTGTATGTGATGGACGCCGACGGCTCGAACGTACGGCAGTTGACGAACGAGCCCGGCTACGACGGCGGCCCGTTCTTCTCGCCCGACGGCGCGTGGATCGCATACCGCACCGACCGGCTCGAGAAGGATCTGCTCCAGATCCATGTGATGCGGGCCGACGGCTCGGGCGACGTGGCGGTCACGGCGGGCCAGGGCGTTCGCTGGGCGCCCTTCTGGCATCCGACGCGGCCGTGGCTGATCTGGACCGGCGCCGACCACTCCGACCCCACCGCGCGGCCGAACTACGATCTCTGGATCGCGGCCTGGGAGGTCGCCGCGGATGGCTCATTCACGGCGGGCGAGCCGCTGCGGATCACCGACCATCCGGGTGCCGACGTGCTGCCCGCTTTCTCACCCGATGGGTCGCTCCTGATGTGGACGGCGAGCCGCGGCGAAGGCTCCGGCGGCCGCGGCCCCACGAGCCAACTCTGGGTGAGCCGACTCGATCTCGACGCGGTCGCACAAGACCTGCCGCCTCCGATGAAAGGCACGACACCATGACGACTCCTGCACCGCTCGACCGCACGGTCGCGATGATCGGCGGAGGCCAGATGGCCCTCGCCCTGGCCGAGGGTTTCTGTCGTGCCGGGCTCCTCGCGCCGGCCGACATCACCGTCCGTCTACGACCCGCACCCGCCGGCGCGGGAACGGCTGGCGGCCAGGATGCCCGGCATCGTGTTCGCGGAATCGGTGCGGGCCGCCGCGGCTGCCGCAGGGGTGGTGTTTCTCGCCGTGAAACCGCAGCAGGCCCAGGTCGCGTGCCAGGAGATCACCGGTCGCCTACGTGCGGATGCGGTGCTGGTGTCGATTGTTGCCGGCCTCCCCGCCGCGTCGCTGGCGGCGATGGCGGGCGTGCCCCGCGTGATCCGCGTGATGCCCAACACGCCCTGCCTCGTGGGCCACGGGGTGTCGGTCGTCTGCCAGACAGCCGACGTTTCCAGCGCGGCAGCCGCGCGGGTTCGCGA
>Ga0194055_10003050_pt1 | contig 13064 bp, 15 predicted proteins | sample SepL449m_MetaG_FD_155482 | JGI IMG/M metagenome (GOLD analysis project Ga0194055, IMG submission 155482) | Anoxic zone freshwater microbial communities from boreal shield lake in IISD Experimental Lakes Area, Ontario, Canada - Sep2016-L442-9m | ecosystem: Environmental > Aquatic > Freshwater >... | reverse complement strand
AACGATGCGCTTGCCATCGAGCAGTTCTGGTCCGCCCCACTTTTCGTACACCGGCGGGATGTAACCCTCGTCGAGATTGCGCAGGCCTTCAACGCTTTCACCAAGCGGAGGTTCCACAGCAAGAATTTTGATGTTCGGATTCTTCTCTTTCAGGAACGTACCCACGCCCATGAGCGTTCCTGAGGTGCCGAGACCGGCAACGAAATGCGTGATCTCGGGAACATCGGCCCAGATTTCGGGACCAGTGGTGTCGTAATGCGCCTGCGGATTGGCTTCGTTCGCATATTGATAGAGAAACGCCCACTCGGGATGCTGCTCAGCGATTTCGATCGCTCGCTTCACTGCGCCGTTCGAGCCCTCAGAGCCAGGCGAAAGAATGATTTCGGCGCCAAAGATTTCAAGCAGCTGACGGCGCTCAACCGAAACATTTTCGGGAAGCACGATCTTGATTGGGTAGCCCTTAATTCGGGCGATCATCGCGAGCGCAATGCCGGTATTGCCAGACGACGGTTCGATGATGGTCTTACCCGGGGTCAGCGTTCCGTCCGCCTCGGCGTCTTCGATCATCGACAACGCAATGCGGTCCTTCACCGAGCCCGCGGGATTTTGGCTTTCCATCTTGCCGAGAATGCGCACGTTCGGGTTCGGGCTCAGAATGGAGACGTCGACGATCGGCGTGTTGCCGACCATTTCGAGTACCGAGGAATAAACAGCCATCGAGGACCTCTTGAGACGCGGTGCAAAGGGGGGTTCAGACCGGCCCTCCATTGTGGACGACCGGGGGCCAAATGTCGACCCAACAGGTCTGGATTCTAGCGATCCGTTATGACAATGGCTTCTTCAGCGATTTCACCCTCGATGATCCGGTAGGAGCGCACCATTGGCTGGCCGAGCCGAAACGAGACAATCACGTAATGCCAGGCCGGATCGGGGGCCTGGGCGACATCAGTTGGTGACGGGTATGGCTCGGAATGGGTGTGGGAATGAACGACACCTATGAGTTCTGAACCACGGTCTTCGGCGTCTCGGTCGGCCCGCAGATGGGCCTTGGGATCGATTGTGTAAACACGACTCGATGCCGCGTTGTTGGGGCTTGGGTACCAAGCGTCGACCACGCAAGGGTCGCTTCCCGATGAGGGCATGCCACCAAGCAGACCGCAGGCCTCGTCGGGAAGACCGTCGACGAGGTGTGCAAGAAGGTCGTTGAGAAGCGCAGACGAGAGTTGAAGCACGAGTAGAGGTTACCGCTGTGTCCATTCTTCAAGCAGGTTCGCTCGGCGAGTCCTAGCGTGTGGGCATGCCACGTATATCGATCCCTGAAGGATCAGACCCACTCATGCACGTCTGGGTTGGCGCAGCTCCGGGCCTCTCCATTCCTGCTGCACAGTTTTCTGCCGCTGTTTACGAGAAATCTGTACTTCCGTTACGCGAATTCGAAGCAGCGCGCATTCGTATTGCTCAAATCAACGAGTGCCAGTTATGTCTCGGCTGGCGATCGGCCCGAGATGCACCCGCACGCGCCGCCGAAGCCGACTCGATCGACGAGGAGTTCTATAACCACGTAGGCGACGCGACGTGGGAAGGCTTTAGCGAACGCGAACTTCTCGCTGCGGACTTCGCAGAGCGATTCGCACGTGATCACCTTTCCATGGACGATCCATTCTGGATTCGCATGCGCGCGTCATTCACCGACACCGAAATTGTTGATCTTGGCCTGTGCGTGGGCATGTGGGTCTCTCAAGGACGACTCAATCAGGTGCTTGACGTTGATGGCGGCTGTCGTGTGCCCATCCCAGGCGTACCGTTAACCGGCGGCTGACGATCAACTCGCCTCACCGGTAGCCTGACGGGTTCTCATGGCGACCACCGATGATCCGAATGCGAAGCGAATTGTGGCGACCAATCGGTCGGCTCGTCACGATTACGAGGTTCTCGACACTGTCGAGGCCGGTCTCGTCCTGCGCGGATCAGAAGTGAAGTCATTGCGCGAAGCCCAGGTGCAAATCAAAGAAGCGTTCGCCCGCTTCGACCAGGGTGAGGCGTGGCTCATAGGCATGCATGTTTCTCCATGGGGAACGAGTGCCACTCACGATCTCGCCGAACCCGACCGCAAACGAAAACTGTTGTTGCATCGCGAACAGATCGAACGGTGGCGAATGCGAGTCGATCTCGAACGACTTTCGATTGTGCCGCTGTCGCTCTATTTTAATGGCGGTCGAGCCAAAGTCGAACTTGGTCTCGCTCGGGGGCGCACAAAGGGTGACCGCCGTCAGGCCATCGCTGAACGCGAAGCCAAACGTGAGGCCGATCAGGCGCTTGGCCGGTCACGCAAACGCGGCGAGGACTGACATGCGAGTCAGAGTTTGTGGCGCAGCATTTGCGCTTTCGTGCTTGATCCTTGTCCCCTCATGCAGTTCCGACACCCGTTCTTCACCGTCAACCGAACGTTCACAAGCCACCGATGAGGCACCTCCAATGACGACCACACCCATGGCAACCCCTGCAACAGGCTCCGGCGTTCTGTTCGACTTCGCTACACCACAGTCGGTGACTAGATGGTCAAGTGTCGATGACTCCGTCATGGGTGGCATCTCCAAAAGCACAACGACGTGGGACGACACCGATGGTTCGGGTGCGCTGGTGTTTTCAGGGCTGATGACAACAGAGCAAAACGGCGGCTTCACTTCCACACTCGGACCTGCCGATCAAAGCCTTGGTCAAGTCGCCGCCGGCGCCAAAGCGATGGGAGTCAACGCGATAGGCGATGGTCGCACCTATGTGCTCCAACTTCGGGCAGGCCAGTCCGGCGCCGACCGATGGATTGCTCGATTTACGCCATTGACCAAACCTGAGGGAACGAACGGAAATCTCGTTTCGATTCCGCTTGAGTCATTTGCGCCGGTGGATCGTTTCCTACGCCCCACAACTCCGAGGGCCCCACTCGATCCCGCGACCATCGTTCAGATCAGCGTCTATCTCATTGATGAACAGGTCGGAAATTTTCGTCTCGTCATCAAACAAATCACGGCGATCCGTTAAATCGCTTCCCCCTGAATCCTCTCCGCTTCACGCGCAGCGCCGCTAGCGAAGCCACGAACCATCTTCTTCAGAAACCCCGACACTCCGGGCACTCGCGTTGTCCACGAGCCCTTCCACGAAATATGCGTGCCGCCATTTGCCGTAGACGTCAATCGCACGTCTGCCCGGTATCCCTTAATGGGCATCGGACCCGACACGATCACATAGGCCTGATGGTTAGGAGCATCGAATTCCACAATGCGCTCTCTGGATAGCGGGCCCACGTTCGCCCCAAGAGCACGCACAGCTCCAACTCCCCACGGGGCAGGACTTCCTTCAACTTCCCACTGCGCTCGCGAGATCGTCGTGTTCCAACGTGACCAGCCGGGTGCGTCAGCAATCACTTCAAAGACGAGCTCAATAGGAGCGGCGGACTCGGCCGTTATGTCATAGAAATGATTTGCCATCGAGTTCTACATTCTCTTTCGGGGAGAAACTCTCCCTGTTGCCTACTAACGACGAAACCTCAACCGAAATAGGACTTCTTCAAACGCTCGTACGATCCGTCTTCTCGCAAATGAAGCAGGGCCTGATTAATGGGCTCGGTGAGCGAGCTGCCTTGCGCCATCACGATTCCATAATTCTCGTATTGAATAATTGGACCGGCGACCTTGACTCCGCCTCGATTCGCCACCAGCCACTGGATAATCGATGCGTCGAAGACGAAGGCATCGGCCTTTCCAGATCGAACTTCTTCATAGGCCGTTTCAATGTTGTCAACAGGTCGAACTTCGATTCCGTATTTCGCCAAATAGTCCCACGAAGTCGTTCCTGGATAGCTAATGACCTTTTTCCCAGCCAGGTGCGCAACAGATGTGATCTTCGATTCAAGGCGATCAACGGTCAGTTTCGAAGTCACTTGAGCAGTGATAGTGGCGACAAGAAGCACGCCAACGAACATCCAGACCATCGTTACGAGGCGAGAGATGACTTTGTGCGGAACTTTGTCGCCGTAGCCGATAGTGAAAAGCGTAACTGTCGCCCACCAGATGCCGTCGAAGACCCCATGCGCTCCCGAGTTGGTGAATTGATCATTTCCGTGCCGCCGTTCCCACGCCCACACAAAGACTCCCGTGAGCACTGAACCGACGAGCATCAGTCCAAGAATTACCAGAAGAAATGGTGAAAAAATATCTGAGAGAATCATCGATCCTGAGACCGATCCTGAGCCGGACGGGATCATTGCTTGAATTCCCGACTCGAACATCGACGTGCTGAAGTTCACGGTCTTCTCACGAGCCGAGGTAATGCTGATTGCACCGATGGCAAGATCGGCTCGTCCCTCGCGCACTGCGTCGAGTTGCGCTCCCACCGAGTTCACATCCACGTACTGAACGTCAAAGCCGACCTCATTCGCGATGTCCTTGAGCAAATCGATACTGAATCCCGAGTGAGACCCGTCGGCCCCAATGACAATGAATGGCTCGATCTGCTTCACCGCAACTCGAAGCACTGGTTTCGCCGAAGAAGTTGTCTCTGCCTTTGCGGTCGGAGAGGACTGAGCCAGAGCCGAAATCGGCAGACTGATTGCGAGCCCAACTATGGCGATTGCTGCCAGCCATCGCAGCAATTTGATGACTCGTTCCCCGGCTCGCACAGGGCAAAGGTACTTGAGCGGGCGCAGTAGTCCCCGAACTGTTCGTGCGCAGTGCCGCACTCCACCGCTAGCCTTGTGGTTCTTGCTTGTGTTCTCAGTGGCTTGCCAGTGAGTCGTGTGCAGGGACGATCACGGGGCTGATCGGTTTCGACGTAGGGACCGAAGGCTGGATCGTGCGACCGGAGTGGCCTCAGACTCCTTAAACGGGGGCACAAAATCAACCGCCGATGAGCAGTTGACTCTCGCCGCCTGATCACTCAGACGGTAGAGAGAAATCGTGACCAGTAATGGCGCACGGGGCCTGCTCTCCGCAGCCCGGCAACAGAAGCGGAGGGTGACAGCCTGAAAGAAGGCTGACGACGGGAAAGACCGTTGGCATCGGAGAAAGATCCGGCGGCGAGGTTTCGGCCTCATCCGACCCGGCGGTGTGGTTGCCGTAAGCCACTGACTCGGGGATGGTCGTAGCGCGGACAGTTCTCACCAGACGGACGGGGGTTCGATTCCCCCCAGCTCCACCCAAGAGGCAACTACCTAAGTAGCCGAAACGAAGTACCGAAGTCCCGTCGTCGAGTGATCGATGTCGGGCTTCTTCGGTCAGTGGCGTCGGGCTTTACTGCTGTGACGGTATCGAGGACACACGTGGAGATCTCTTCAAATCGATCAAAGTGACTCACTGACCGCGAAGCATGCAGCGCAAGTCACGACAGTCGATAGGTGAGGGTCTGTGTGTAGGTTCCGTCTTCGTTGCGCTGAGAAACGACTTGGCCGCGAGCGAATACGAAGTCACCTGTTCCGCCGATAATTGCCAGCGGCTGTTGCGCAGCGTTGGCCATTGCGGGTATCGCAGAACCTGCATCATCGATCAGGAGGAACCGATCCCCTTCGACCTCGATCGTTCCTCGCTCATGAAAATGAAACGTCATTGTCTGATGCCACACCGATGCGTTGCGGATCTGAGCTCCGTCGGCTCCTGGAACTCTGTGCTCCAGTGCCCAAGCAACGTCAGACTGTGCCTCGGTGAGCACACGCTCGCCAGTAAGCCAGCCCACCTCGGATCCGTTCTCACTTATCGGTGCCTCGAACGTATTGAGATCGCCCACATCCGCGACACCGTGACCGAAATCTTCTACGTGGTGGGTTGGCGCTGGTTGAGTCAGGACCATCGTTGAGGTCTTCGGCGACGAATCGCCACAGCCGCTGAGACCAAGAAAGGACACCGCCAAGAGACCGACGGTTGCAACTAGAGGATTGATTTTCATTTGACGACAGTAGATCTTGGCGCCGAAAAGCATCCGACCGAGCCGAATCGTCGGCGGCGTGCGACAATAAAGGCTATTCAGCAAATTGGAGTTCTCATGAAGATTCATCTCGATACTGAGAAATGTCAGGGTCACGGTCGCTGCTACAGCCTCGCCCCCGACCTGTTCGATTGCGACGATCTGGGAACTGCAGTTGTTCTCGTAACCGACGAACTCAATGACGAGCAGCTCGCAAAGGCCAAGCTTGCTGAAGGCAACTGCCCCGAGTTCGCGATTGTGATTGGCGACTGACCATGATCAAACCTCCCGTCACCGATTTTGCAACTGACTTCGATCACACCGACGAGGCGTGGGTCGCTGACCCCTACCCCATCATGGAAGACCTCCGCGAACGCTGTCCCGTCGCTCACAGCGATCGCTACGGCGGTCTTTGGGCGCCAATGACGTATGAAGCAGTCGCAGCAATCGCCAATGACACCGAGCATTTCACTTCACGCACCGTCGTCATTCATAACGGGCGACCAGGCGATGATGCCCTTCCTGCACCTATCGGCGTTGCTCCCCCAATCTCTTCCGATCCTCCGTTTCACGAGATCGCCCGCCGACTCCTCCTGCCGGCGTTCGCGCCGCGTCCAATTGCTGCACTGGAACCATTCACACGCGAACTTTGCGCACGCCTTCTCGATGAAATGGCCGATGCCGAATTCGTCGATGCCAGCGTTCAGTACGCCGAAAATATTCCGGTTGGTCTCATCGCAAAGCTGTGCGGACTCCCCCAGGAAGATGGCGAGCAGTTCCGCGAATTCGTCCGAATCGTTCTCGAAGGAGTCGACCTTCCAGCCGAAGAACGCATCGAGGCGTTTAAGCCGGTCGAGGAGTACATCAGCGCTGCGGTTAACGAGCGCCGCGAGAATCCCGACGACGGATTGATCAGTTACTTGCTTGATGCCGAGATCATGGGCAACAAACTTTCCGATGAGCATGTATTCGGTTCCATCATCCTGTTAATCGTCGCGGGCATCGACACCACTTGGTCAGCGATCGGTTCATCGATCTGGCATCTCGCCAATAACCCCGATGATCTTGCCCGCCTCGTCGCCCATCCCGAACTGCTTCCTTCAGCAGTTGAAGAGTTTCTTCGGGCTTACGCGCCGGTGTCGATGGCTCGACTCGTGAAGGACGACTTTGACTTCCAAGGCTGTCCCATGAAGAAGGACGACTGGATCTTCCTCAGTTTCCCTGCAGCAAACCGCGACCCAGAAGCATTCGACAATGCTGACGAGGTATTGATCGATCGCGAAATCAATCGCCACAGCGCATTTGGTCTTGGCATCCACCGTTGTCTCGGTTCGAACCTTGCCCGAATGGAAATGACTGTCGCTCTCGAAGAGTGGCTCAAGCGCTACACAAAGTTTGAGCTAAATAATTCGGAGCCGACCACTTTCTCGCAAGGCCAGGTTCGCGGTCCTCGTCGCTTGCCGGTGCGCATTCTCGAACGTCGCTGACTCTAAAATCCTTCTGGATCGACCTTGGCTAATTCATCACGCACCCTTCACTTGTTTGGCGAGCGATGAACCTCGTTAAAGCCCCAACGAGGACGTCAATCGAGTTCGCTGTCAAGGCAGGCATCTCGACAATCGCAGCGGTCGGCATTGCGCGCTGGATCGAATTGAGTTCGCCCTATTGGGCTGGCATCTCCGCCGTCGTCGCTACAGCCGGAAGCATCGGCGCTTCGATCAACGCGTCGATCACCCGAATTGTTGCAACGGTTATCGCACTCCTCATTGCGGTTGGTGTCGTCCTTCTCCCTGTCAACGGACTGATTGTCGCCGGTCTGACCGTGACCGTCACCCTGATCGTCATGTCCAGTTTGAGACTTGACGCTGGCGCACGACTTGCGGGGGCCAGCACCTTGCTCCTCACCGCGATCCCCCAAGGCGATCCGCTCTCGATCGCAATTGGACGAGGCCTGAATGTTCCTCTCGGTTGCATCGTTGCTGTCGCTGTTGGTGCAGTGGTGTTCCCCCATCGGGCCGTCAACGCTCTGCGTATCGGCTTGACCGAAGACCTGATCGGCATCTTTCGACTCTCCTGCGACGCACTTGATCAGTGGCTCGATTCCACCGTCGATCCCAACTTGGAAGAACGCCTTCATGCCCTTCTTGGCGATGTCAGAAAACGTGACGCCACCTATACCGAGGCGACCTACGAATTAGGCGGAATGAGGGGGCGCTCAGAAAGCCTTTCGCTCGCCCTGGAACTCACAAAACGCGCCAGTCGGGTGACGCGCTCCCTCGTCATCGTTGCGACTCGAGGCCACACCGATTCCGCCCAACGGCTCCTCGAACCTGAATTTAGAGGTGTCATCCAAGCTCTTCATGAGTTGATCTCAGAAATCGACTTTTCTCATTGGTCTGACACTCCTGTACTGGCGCAGCGCATTCACTCACAACTACGTCCAGCGATCGATGCCATGGACGCTGGTTTCCGACAACTGCGCGAGCGTCAAGCCACCGCTACATTCAGTGACCGCGATGTTGAGCACCTTCTCCACGCGATGTGGTGCATTCACGCCTTCAACGAATCATTCGCCGATCAAGGCCTCGAAGCCGACTGAGAGTCAGTCGCCAATCCGGAAATACGCAGTCAGCATTTCCTGCAACACTCCCTCGCTCATCAGCCCAGCACGAACCTGTTCCCGTGATCCAAGCGTTGCTGAGATGACGATCCGAGCCTCTTCGGGCGACACCTCGCCATCAAGAACCGCTCGTGAAAGTTTGCACTCAAACTGAGAGCAGGCCGAAGGTCGATGCAGGTCGTGGATCGTGCAGATCCCTTCGTTCACTGCCGGACAAGGCAAAGCGAAGACTGGAGGATCAGCTGCAGCAATGATCTCAACCCCAAGCCCTCGCAACGGAGCGCCCAAATCGCTTTCGTCGCGTACCGCTAAATGGGTGACGATGGTTCCGTCGCAGCAGAGCCCACATCCGATGCAGATCGATTGCTCGTTGGCAAACGCCTCCGATGAGGTCATACCGCTGTCGCACGAATTGGATAGTGGAGCCAACCAGCAAATTGGTTTGCCCGCAATCGCTGGGGCTCACTCGCTAACTCGACGGTGCCCATCCTCCGGAGAAGTTCACCGAAAACGAGTTTCAAATCCATCCGTGCCAGTTGTGCGCCAATACAGAAGTGTGGGCCTCCCCCGCCGAACGCCACATGATCAAGGGGATCTCTCGATGGATCGAAGAGTTCGGGATGAGAGAAGTGCCGGTCATCGTGATTTGCGGACGCATACGACAGAAGAACCTTGTCGCCGGCTGCGATGTGTACCCCGCTTCGCTCATGGTCCCGTGTGGCTGTTCGCCTGAACGTCATCACTGGTCCTCGCCACCTCAAAAACTCTTCAACAAACGCCGGCGGACATTCATCGCCACGCCATGGATCGAACAATGTTGGTTCCTCAACCCATGAATGAATCATCTCGGTCATTGAATGCGCTGTTGTACTCAAACCACCAACGAGAACGGCAGGAAAGAATCCCACGATCTCCGCGTCGCTCAGACGATGAACGCCATCATCATCAATAATCTCGGCGTTGGCGAGGTCGGCAATAACGCCAAGATGTCGATCGGGATTGGTTCGCACATCAGTAATGAGCGAAAGCGCATACTCGGCGATGTCGCGCTGCATTTCCGGCCGAGGAGCCAGGCCCGGGTTCACTTCGGGATCCTGAAAATCGGCCATCACTCGCGAGATCTCTATGAGCCCGGGCCAATCTGACTCGGGCACCCCAAAGAGCGTTGCCACCATCTGGAAAGAGAGTTCTTCGGCCACTGAAACAAAGTCATGAATTTCGCCATCGAGCAGTCCATCGACAAGACGCGCGCAGGTCTCCTCGATCAAAGGAACCATCCGCCTGATCTGACCTGGAGTGAATGCCGCACTCACAAGTTTGCGGTAGCGCGTGTGTTGAGGTGGATCTTGATTGACGAACATTCGTCGACGAGCGATGAGCTCATCTTCCGAACGTGCTTCTTCGATCGACGAACCCTTTAGGGAGTTCGAATACAACTCCCAATCTCTGTTGGCCGCGACAACATCGTCGAATCGAGTGAACACCCAATACCCCGGGCCCTCAACTTCCTCATGCCAAGAGATCGGATCGTTGTCTCGCAACCATTTGAGATAGTCGCGCGGCACCCCATTCACGTACAGATCGGGATTTACAAGATCGAGTTTGTCCACGTGGCGCTCTTAGAGTTTTGGTGTGCTTGCCATCTGGCCGCCGTCGACCGTCAGGTCAAGGCCACTGATCCACGCCGACTCATCACTCGCGAGGAAAAGAGCAGCCGACGCTATGTCCATCGGCTCTCCGATTCGACCGAGTGGAAGGCCGGCGGCAAGTCGCTCTTCGTGGTCGTCGACGATGTAGGAGATCATTGGCGTACGGATAACTCCGGGGAGAATCGCGTTCACTCGAATACCAAGTGGCCCAAGGTCGAGGGCGGCCGCTTTCGTCAAACCACGCAAGGCGAACTTTGAGGTCGTATACGCAGAGGTGTTGATGTTCGCCGCGAGTCCGTTCAGCGAAGACACGTTGATGATTGAACTTCCGCTTGGCATATGGGGCACGACCGCCTGAATTCCGAGAAGTGGGCCCATCAAGTTGATATCCATCACGTGCTGGAAGTCAGAGATCGGCATTTCCTGAACCGGCCCAACGGCGCGGATTCCGGCGTTATTAAGCAGGACATCGATATGGCCATGGTCTTTCAATGCCCCAGCGACTGCCGATGCCCAGCTGTCGGGCGAGGTCACGTCGAGGTGGATTCCCTCGTGGTCGAGCACATCGCCAGCAATGACATGGGCGCCTTCGGCGGCGAATCGTTCAGCCTCGGCTTGTCCCTGCCCACGTGCAGCGCCAGTGATGATGACAACTTTCCCCTCAAGCCGACCAGCCATGACTCCCCCTCATTTGCGAAGACCAGACGCTAGTTCGCGACCATGTTCGCCAAAAGTCTCGCCGGGCCATGCGCCCAAAAAACCTCGACGCCTTCGAACCCGGAATTCACGAGACTGACTTCCTTCACGCGATCAAGGAAGACATCCAGTGCCACACGAGCTTCAAGTCGGGCAAGTGTCGCCCCGGGACACACATGAGGTCCACCTCCGAAGGAAAGGTGCGCTCTCGGGTCAGAGCGATCGAGGCGGAAACTATTTCCGTCCTCGAACTTGTTGGCGTCACGATTCCCTGAACCAATACCGAACGCAACTTTCTCTCCCGCAGGAATCTCAACCTCAGCCACATTGCTGTCGATCATGCAGTTCCGCATCAGAAATTTCACGGGCGGATCAAGTCGTAAACACTCCTCGACCGCCAACGGGATGAGTGAGCGGTCATTTTGGAGTGTCGCGAACAACTCAGGGTCTCTCGAGACACGCCACAAAAGATTTCCAATGAGGTGCCGAGTGGTTTCATTTCCCGAAACGAAAAGGAAAACGAGTTGCGTTCTTGCTTCGATCTCGGTGAGTTTGCGTCCATTGACCTCTGTGTTGATGAGTCGGGTTATGAAATCATCAGTAGGTTCGCGGCGGCGGTCAGCGATTAATCCGTCTACATAAGCGACAAACTCCGGATGCGCGCCGGCAAGCCCTTCTCCCCGTTCGTTGCGATTCTTCGTCGGGTAAGTGCCCTGCACAACTTCGTCTGACCAGTTTGCCCAACGCCAAAAATCTTCTGGTGGCGCACCGAGCAGATGAGCGATGACGTTGTTCGGAACTGGCATGACGTAATCCGAAACCAGATCAACCGGTCCCGGAGTGCGAAGAATGTCGTCGAGCAGCGAATGACAAAGTTCGAGGCAAAACGGTTCGACGCGGCCGATGCGATGAGCGGCAATTGCAGAGTTAATGATTTTACGGATCTGGCCATGCCGCGGTTCAGGGATTTCGCTAATAAGTTGCTCTTCAGGAGCAACCACGACTCCCGGTTCGCGGAAGCTTGCAATGAATCGGTCGACACTCTTTGCGCCTTCGACACTGTCGTCATAACGAGCGAAATACCACGCACCCATTTCGGTCTTCGAAACAGGACACTGCTGTCGCAACTCAGCGAATCCAGGATCATCGAATGCAGCGGACAACGGATCAAACGTCATGACTACCCCCTACCGTCGAAACCTAGCCGCCGCGAGGCTTAAAGTCGCTCGGCATCAAGATCACCCAACGACCTACACTGAAAAAAGAGGCCACCAATGGTGTTCTGTTACAGGGGGAATCTATGGCTATCTACCCGCACCACGTTGGCATTTGCGTTACCGATCTCGAGAAGTCACTTCGATTCTGGTGCGACGGGATGGGTTTCGAGACCACTATGGTCCCGCCCGTTGGCGGCGAATGGTCCGATTCACTTGAGGTTGGCGGCGAAGTCGACTTCACCGCTCATTTCATTAAGCGCGACGGATTCGAATTCGAGCTTCTCTACTACCGCACACCCGGCACTCACGGAGCCCCATCGATGTCACGCAATCAGGTCGGCTTCACCCACTTCGCGGTCTACGTCGACGACATGGACGCCGAGATTGCTCGCCTTGTCGAGTGTGGCGGAACGGTCATCGAAAAGACACGTACCAAGATGGGTGAGGGCGCAGAATCCGTCGAGCTCGTCTTCATCGCTGATCCCGATGGCGTTCGAGTTGAACTCATGAAGGCCGGAGAATGAACGTTTGAGACAATCCCGACTCGGCAGGCCCAGAACTTCTAAACTGATGTGAGGGACATCTCCGATGTCACCGCTAACCCAAAGGGGATCCAATGCGTCCTGTTGGAAAAATCCGTAATCCAATCGTTGTCATTTTATTGACCATTGTCACTCTTGGCATTTATGGCATCTACTGGCATTACGAAATGTTCAAGGAAACGAACGAATTCGACAATGAAGGCGTAAGCGGCATCGTCGGCCTCTTGATCACGATCGTCTGCGGCATCGTTGCCATCTTCCTCATCCCGTGGCAGGTTGGCGAGAGCCGCAAGCGTGCCGGTATGCCCGAGCGCGTCAACGCCATCCACGGTCTCTGGATTCTGCTTCCCATTCTGGGAGTTTTCATCTGGATCGTTCAGGTTCAGAA
>Ga0194055_10003049_pt1 | contig 13066 bp, 3 predicted proteins | sample SepL449m_MetaG_FD_155482 | JGI IMG/M metagenome (GOLD analysis project Ga0194055, IMG submission 155482) | Anoxic zone freshwater microbial communities from boreal shield lake in IISD Experimental Lakes Area, Ontario, Canada - Sep2016-L442-9m | ecosystem: Environmental > Aquatic > Freshwater >... | reverse complement strand
GACGGTCGCCGGCGGTGGAAACGCGCTAGCCGTCGTAGGCGACGCCGTGGTAAATGGCGCGATCAGCGGGGTCTCGGACTACTCAGTGACCGGGGCGACGAAGCTGGCCGGTGACGTGACGACGACGGGGAGCCAGACCTACGGCTTCGCTGTAACACTGGCCAAAAGTGTGTCGCTGGCGTCGACGGGCGGCGCGCCGGTGTCGTTTGCCGGTTCCGTGGCTTCGGTTGCTTCGGCGGCCAACGGCTTGACCGTTTCCACAGCCGGCACGACGACGTTCGGCGGCAATGTCGGGGAATCGCTTGGGGGAGCGACCGCACTGGGCGACCTCACTGTCGGCACCGGTCCGATCGTGATCAAGGCGACGCTCGTGAATACATCCGGAGCCGTCGGGCAGACCTATGGCGGGCCGGTATCGCTTGGAGCGAATGTGTGGATCAATTCCGGAAACGCGGCAACCGCCGCGCCGGTGACGTTTGCCAGCACCGTCGACTCGCTCGCGGCGCCTGTCAATCTTGCGGTGAACGCCAGCGGCCGGACGAAGTTCGGAGGCCTCGTCGGCGGCTCTCTCGCGCTGGCCAACCTGTGGACGAATCCCGGCGATGGGCGGGCGGACACCGGGAACACCCGTTTCGACGCGACGCTAAAAGACGGGCAGTCGACGGTGCGGACCGTCGGTGCCCAAATCTATGCCGATGATGTCGTCCTCGGCCAGAATGCCGTGCTTACGAGCACTGCCAACGGAGCCATCAGTTTCTCAAGGACGGTCAATTCCGCCCCCGGCGCCGCCAAGACTCTAGCGACGGTCACGGGAGGCACGACGACGTTCAGCGGCAACGTCGGGGGGGTGCTTGGGGGGACGGTGTCGCTGGGAGGACTGAGCATCTCCGGCCCGACGCTCTTCAACGCAACGGCGTCGCTGGTCAACACGAGCGGGGTCGCGGGGCAGTCGTATGGCGGCCCGGTCACGATCGGGACAAACCTCACGATCAACTCCGGCGACGCCTCGACGGCGGGCCCCGTGACCTTCGCGAGTACGATCGACTCGCTTGCGGCGCCTGTCAATCTTGCGGTGAACGCCAGCGGAAGGACGAAGTTCGGCCACCTCGTCGGCGGCAAGACCGCTCTGGCCAACCTCTGGACGAACCCTGGCTTCGGCCGAACGGATGCCGGAAACACCCGCTTCGATGCCGTGCTCACCCCGACGCTGTCAACGGTGCGCACCGTTGGCGCTCAGGTTTTTTCTGACGACGTCATCCTCAACGCGAACGCCGTGTTCACGAGCACCGCCGGCGGGGCCATCACGTTCGGGAGGACGGTGACAGCCGCTCCGGGCTCCGCAGTCAGTTTGGCGACGGTGACATCGGCCGCGACCACGTTCGGCGGAAACGTCGGCGGCGGCCTCGGCGGCGCGGCGTCCCTCGGCAGCCTGAAGATCGCCGGCCCCACGGTGATCAACGGGGCGCAGGTGAACACGAGCGGACTCGAGGGGCAGTCGTACGGTGGCCCTGTGACGGTGGGAACGAACCTGACGATCAACTCCGGTGACGCATCGACGGCGGGGCCGGTGACCTTCGCGAGCACGGTCGACTCGCTCGTCTCACCGGTCAATGTGGCGCTGAACGCAAGTGGCCAGACGACCTTTGGCGGCCCGGTGGGCAGTACCGCTCCCCTCTCGAATCTCTGGACCCGCCCCGGGTATGGGCGGACTGACGCCGGTGTGACCCGTTTCAACGCCCTCGCCCCGGCGACCTCGTCGACGGTGAGCACCGTGTCGGCCCAGGTGTACGAGGATGCCGTCTTCCTCGGCGCGGACACGACCTTCGACACGGGGACGGCGGGGACGCTCGCGTTTCGAGGTGCCCTCGACGGGGCCGCGATCGTCACGTTCAAGGCCGGTGCGGGAGCGATCGCCCTCGATGGGGCGGTCGGTGCAGCGACCGTGCTGCGCGGCATGAACATCGTCAGCGCGGGGAGTGTCCATGCTGCTGGAGCGATCACGCTCGCGGGCGCCGATCCGGCGGCAGCGACCGACGGCCTCGTCATCGGGGCGGGAGTCAACTCGGTGGCGATGGCGGCTACCAAGAGCAGCATCTTCAACTTCCGTAGCGCGGGCATCCGGCTCGCCGGCGGTTCGACGAATTCCACGCTTGCCGGGTTCGAAGTGGCGGGCAACGGTAACGGGGTCATCGTCCATTCGGGGAGCTACGCCGGCTCGCGCCTCCAGGGGAACAAGATCCTGAACAACGGCGATTCGCTGGCCCACACCGGCAGTGGCATCCTCCTCGATGCCGCCGGAGGGAGCCTGTCGGGACTTCTCGTGGGCGGGGGAACGGCGAGCGAAGGCAACACGATCAGTGGCAACCGGGGCAACGGCGTGGAGACGACGGCCGGGAACCTCGCCGGCGTGACGCTCGCCGGAAACATGATCAAGAGCAATGGCGACGTTGCGAACAACTCGGGGAACGGGATCCTCGTCCGCGGCAGCAACCTCATGATCGGCTGGGACACCGCGCCCTTTCCCAAGGTCGACGACTCGGCCCCTGCCCCTTCCAATACGATCACCGGCAACGGTCTCAATGGGATCGAGATTGCTGCTGGGAGCGGCAACTCGATTCTCTCCAATGCGATCTTTAAGAACGGTCGAGACATGGACCCCGGTGCCGTCGGCAAGGGGATCTCGCTCGGGGCCACGAAGAACGGCAACGACAGTCAGGTCGCCCCCGAGATCCGCAAGGTTGTCTGGGATCACGCCACAGGATTTGTGCGGGTGCAGGTGGTCGTGCCGGCTGAAGGCCAGTTCTTCGTCCAACTGTTCCGCAACCTGCCGAAGGATGAGGCGGGAGTGCCACCGGTGGACATCAACGGCTTCGAGGGGCGGGCGCTCGTCGCCCCCGTGGGGCGTGGACAGCCGCTCACCGCCGGGAAGCCGGTCATGGCCGGGGCCGGGGTGATCGCCGGCAACTTGCCGGCCGTTTTCGAGATCCCGGGTACGAGCCTCGATGCCGGCGACTGGCTCACGGCCACCGCGACGAATCTCACCGGCACCACGCCCGGCAGCTCGAGCGAGTTTTCCAAAGCGGCGCAAGTGATCGGCTCCCCGGCGCTGGCCGTCGGGGGTGACAGTTTTGGGGCGACCTGGAATCCTGAGTATGCCTATACGCTATCGCCTACCACACCGGGCTACATCCGCGTCGAGAATCTGACGACGACCCAGGTCGAGGTGCTCACGGTCGGTACGGCGATCACGCTGACGAGCACTGCCACCAGCGCCGTGGTGCAACCGGGGGTGATCAGCGCTGTCACCAAGGTGTCTCCGAGCTCCGTCGACCTTCAGGTCCTCCCCGGGTCGCCTATCACGCTGCTGAACGGGACGTTCGTCGTCGGTTCGTCGTCCCTGCCGGCCGCCAGACTGTACGACACCTCTGTCCCGACCTCGTCGCCGAGGTCAATTCTCCGCACCATCGACGAAGTGGCGATCGGCAAGGCGCTCAGCGAGCCCATCCCCGGCCCTTCCGGAACCTTGTCAACGATTCCCAATGCCCAAGTAAATGCCTTCCTTGCCCGCTTCCAGGGGGGGATGCGTGTGGCATCGGCCGACTTCGACGGCGATGGTGTCATCGACATCGTCACGGTTCCCGGGGGTGTGCCCCAGTCTCCGAGTTCGGGGCTGCCCTTGGCCAGTGAATTCGGCGACACGCTCCGGGTGGTGACGATTTACAACGGCGACCCGAACGGGGAGTGGACGTCGACGTCGTTCAATCTCGGATCCCTGTTCAACGCCGACTATCCTACGGGTGAGGCTCTCCTGGGCCAGGGGACCTATACCGGGGGCTTTCTCGTCACCGTCGGTGACGTGCTGAAGGACGTTCCCGGATCGCAGAACGCAGTCACCGAACTGATCGTGGCCTCGTCCTCCTCCTCGACCACCGCTCCTCACCGTGTCGTCGTGCTCGATGTCACGCGAAAGAAGCGCGATGGTCTGCCGACCATTTCTGCCGCAGGTGCGGTTCACTTCCACGTGCCCGCGCCGGATCCACTTTTTCCCTGGTCGATCACGGGGGTGACCACGGGTGCATTCTCGTCGGTGCAGGGACGGTCTGACATCCTGGTAGCAACGACCAAGGCACAGCCAGGCGATTGGATTGCGAATCAGCCGATCACGAACACGGCCGCGGTCACGGTCTATTCACCATTGCCAAGCGGCGGATTTCAGGCGCCGTGGTCGTTCTTCATCAACGCCTTGGTCCAGAATGGCCCTCCGGCCAATGGCGGTGCCGACCAGAACGTTTTCCTCTACGGTGCCGGTCTCGCCGCGGGTGACATCAACGATGACAATGCCGGCCATCCCGACCTTGTGCTGGGCGCGAGAACCATGGGCCTGGCCAATTTCCGCGTCATTCCCTACGAGGCGCTGACGGCGAATCCCGCTGTCCGGCAGGGGATGATCAACGCCGCCCTCTCGAAGGACGGCACGTTTGCCCAACCGCCTCGCTCGTCGCAGCCGAGTTGGCAGCCCCAAGGAGGGCCAGACTTCTTCACGCCAGGCGCCGTGCCGATGCCGATCGGGGACGGTTACAACGCGCCGCTCAACCTCGCGGTGGTCGAGAGCGACGGCGCGACGTCCGGAGCATTCAAGGCCGAGGTGTTCGCCGCACTCGGAGCCGCGAATCAAAGCAACAACGTCATCCGATCCTTCATCTGGGAGGGATCTCCCTCGATCAAGTGGAGGCAGGGCAACCAACTGAAGGTCGTGGAGATCGATCGCAATCGACTCGCTTCGGGCCAGGGCCTCTGGCTCGGGTGAGACGACGTCGAAGCGCCGTCAGGGGAGAACGACCTCGACGCTCTTCTTCGCCGGGACCGGTGCTTCGAGAACGAGCTTTTCGCGGGCGTCTCGGATCTTGTTGCGGACGATCCCCTCGACGACGATCTCGTGGGATCCGGCCGGAACCTTGTCGAAGGCGAATCGCCCCTCCGCGTCGGTCGTGGCGGCGGCCTTGTCGAGACCGGGGATCGTCACCTTCGCCTTCGCGACCGGCCGTTTGCCGTAGAGCACTCGGCCGGTGACTCGCGTGGTTTTTTCTGCATCCTTCCCCTTGCCGTCGTCGGTTTTCCCGGATCCGGGATTCGACACCATCGTCACCGTCGGGCGGTCGACGGTCGCCGGAGCGGCCTCGGCCGCGCCCCCTTCAGCCACGAGGAGCACCGCGTCGGCGACGGCGCGCCGCGCCTCGGCAAGCGTGGCACAGGCGCGGTAGCTTCCGCCCGATCCGCGGGCGAGTTGCTCGAGGTCGCTTGAGTCTTTTGCACCACCGATCACGACCACGTGCACCGGTGCCCCGTGCCGATCGCAGCTCTCGAGAGCCGACGTGAGCGTGCCGGGGCGGATCGCCTTGTCGGCCTTCGTGGCACCGTCGGTGAGGACAACGATCCCTTGCCGCGAGACCTTCGCCGCCGACACCGCGGCCTCGGCCGTCTGGACGGCTCGATAGAGAGGCGCTTCACCGAAAGGTTCGAGGGCCTCGAGCGAGGCACGGAGCATCGCCACGGCCGTGGGATCGATGGCAGAGACTGGGCGGAGCGACTCGATATCGTCGCCTGGCAGGAGCATGTTGATGCCCGCGAAGCCGTTGGTCTGCGCCAGGTAGTTGGCGTTGTCGTCGATCGAGTCTCCGTCCGCGCGCCAGGCTACCCGATGGCCGTAGAGCACCAGGCCCACGCGGACATCTCGGACCGCGGTCAGATCCGCAAGCGCCTCGAGGAGGATCGTGCGGGCGGCATCGAGCCGGTCGGCCCCGTCGTCACCGATCGGCTCCCCCATCGTGCGCCCGGAAGAGAGCACGAACTCCAGCGCCAAAGGCTCGGTGGCAGGATCCGCCGCGGGGAGTGGAGCGGAGACGATGAGCGCTGCCGCCAAGCTCAGCCCCGAACGGAAGAGAAGGTCGAGCGTCATCGGACGACGGGACATGGGGATTCCCCGGGAGAGCGTGGGGAGTGCATCTGCCCCGCGACCCCGCGGCGATGATCCCCTCTTTTGGGGATCGGCGCCCGGGTTATCGGAACTGGAGCGAATCTCTCCCGACCCCTTTGGGGGCCATCACCGGCCGTCAAGCTCGCCCCCTCTCGCCCCATCCCCCGTCAATTCCGGCTGACTTTGACGCGGAGGCTCGCCCCCGCGGCCCGCTTTCGGAACGTCTCTCCGTCGACCTGAAGCACGCGCCCGCTTCCGAAATCGCGCCGTCCCGCATCGCCACTGATGACGTAATCGAACTCCTGACGGAATGTTTTTTCCGTTTTCCCGCCCGAACTGTCACTGACGACCGACCTTCGGATGACCTCGGCCTGCGGTTCCACCTGCACCATTCGGGTCGGTCCCTGCTCGTCACCGAGCGCTTCGAGCACCACGATCCGGCGCCGGTCTGCCGACGTCGTCAATTCAATCGAGAGGCCGTATTCCTTGACCATCAGCGGTCTGCCCTCCTCGAGTTTTGACTGCTTTCCTCCGATCAATGGCGGATCCTCGGCCGATGGCGCGAACCAGAGCGACACCTCGGCAGCATCGGCATCCTTGGGCCACGACGGCACCGTGAGGTTGATCACCGGCACCGGCATGTGCGGCTCGTAATCGAGGTCGAGGAGATGGATCGGATCGCCGCTGGGCTTCTCCCCGGCCAGCGGCTGGACCTTGGCCCACAACCGGGCTGGGCGAAGGGAGAACTTTGTCCCGTCGGGATTCTGGATCGAGATGGGGAAGCGGTATCCGGCATTTTTCGGCTCCGGGGCATGGGCGGCGACGTACCACGTCTGGCCATCCAGTTCTGCTGACGTTTCCGCCACCGTGCCCTGCTGACTTCCCCCTGTGTAGCGCTCGTGGACCAGCGTCCGGCCTTCGGAATCGACGAACAACTCGAGTCCTTCGTCGCCCCCCACCTCCACCGCCGACTCGGGTGCCCCCGGGCCCGCAAGCCGGACGCGGTATCGGTCGCGCTGTCCGTCCTGCGGCTTTGCCAGGACGATCGTGCCGCCGACGACTCCCTTGTGGATCGTGCCATTCCCCTCCGCCTCCCACTCGACGAGGCCGAGCGAGTCGAAGAGCGCTTTCTTGAGCTTCTGCCCGTCGGAAGCCTCGATGAACTCGCCACCCGAGTCCTTGGCCAATTGTTTCAACTCCTCGAGCGCTGAACGATCTGTCTGGGACGCTCCCTGGAAATCGAAGGCGATCACGGCGAGCTTTGTCTTCTTTGCGCGGGCGCCTTGGCCATTGACCTTCTCGAGCTCCGTCCGCACGTCGGCTGCGGTGACTCCGTTCCTGGCCCGGTTGACCCCGTCGGTGACAAGGACCACCCAGTGGTCATCGTCAACTCCGACACGGGGGGCATCTTTCTCGATGGCTTCGCGAACGGCGTAATACAACGGGGTGCCGCCCCAGGGGTAATGGTGCTCCTCCTTTAACTGCACCTTCAGAACGTCGGCCGCCTCGGCATGAATCGGTGCCATCGGGATCAGGCACTCGACATCGGTGTCTGGCGTGACAACCGACTCGATGCCGCGGCGCCGGTCCGCGGCCACGCTCGCCTCGAATGGCTTGGTGCGCTCGGTCTCACCACCTCTCTCTCTGACACGGTGGCCATAGAGCCAAAGCGACATCGACACGGTGCCCGGGCCTGCGAGCGCATCGATGAATCCTTGCGTGGCCTCGCGGGCCAGCTGGATCCTTTGTTTTTTCTTGTCTCCCTCCTTGTCGTAGCGGTTTGTCCCCAGCGTTTCGGCCATGCTGCCCGAGAAATCGAAGATCAGCGACACCGACATGCGTCGATCAGGCCCGCGGACCTTGATGGATGGTGCGGCTGTGGACTTCCTCCACACCATCGCCGGAACGGCATCTGCCTTTTGGATCGTCAGAGTCTTTGCCATCCGATGGCCACGGAACAGGGCGTTTTGCTCAACTTCCCCCACATCGAAACGCCGGTCAGGGTGCGCGGGCCAGGGCATGGCGCCCGCCTCTGAAGCGGAGACGGGCACGATCTCGCGGGCCGCTTCGCGTTTGTCGGCCCAAACGGCTGCCCCTCCCTGGGAAAGACCCCGATCGACGAGTCGTTGATCGACGACGACGACGGTCGGCAGTGGTTTTCTGGGAATGCCCTGGTCATTGACCGTGAGCGTGTCGGCAATGACGATCTGCGGCTGGGCCATGGCGCCTTCGACAAGCAACTGGGCCAGGCTGTCGTCCCCCTCGTCGCCGGGATGGCCTGACTGGGCCGAGACATCGTTGGCCAACGTCAGGCAGGCTTCGGCCGCCCGCTGAAACCACGGGGCAGACTGATCCGCTTCGACCGCGGCGAAGTAATCGGCGACGAAGCCACCGGCCGCATGGCGGAGCCGGATCGCCCACCGCTCCTGAATGGCTTCGGCGACGGTTTTCCAACGCTTCGACGAATCCTCGGTGAGGTCCGTATTGTCGATGATCGAGCCGGCGAGGACCGCGAGGCGACGGAGCCGCAGAAGCATTGCCCGGTCGTCTCGCTCGTCGTCGCGGTCAATCGAGTCGTCCTCCTTCCGCAGTGAATCGCGCAGCTTGCGGATCTGTTCGCGGATCCGGGTTCCCCAGTGAGCGGCGGCGGCGGCGACGTCGCGGGAGTCGTCGGTGCGCGGGAAGAGATCCGCGTCGCCGAGATCTTCGACGGCAAACGCCACCCACGGATCGACGAACTTTTCATCCCCCCACGGGAGCCAGGCAACGGGTATCGAGCCGGGGTCGGCGGGGGCAGAGGACCCTTCGTCGTCTCCGGTTCGTGTCTCCCAATCAGCGAGGTGTTGGAGGAGTTCACCTCGGAGCCTGGCGGAGACCAGTGGGGTTTCGAGCAACCGCCGGATCGCGGCGACGGTCGCTTCATTTTCGGCTTCTTTCGAGAGTCGATCGCATTCCCCGCGAAACCTGTTCCGCCGCTTCTCAACGAAGCTGTCGCCACTGGTGGCCAGCTTCGAGATCGAACCGATCCAGCCATCGATGTCGTCCGTGTCCGGAATTGTCTCGTGAAGGAGAGCCTTCTCCAGGTCGTGCAGCCCTTCGAGGTAGTCCTTCCAACCTTCGTCGGGGTCTTTCTCCCTGGCCTCCCAAACGGCCAGCCAGGGCATCTCGGCCCGGCCGACATCGATCGACTGCCACGCCGCGGAGAGCTTTGCGCCCCTTTCCTCGACGATTCGATACGCCGCCATCGCCGCGCGGATGTCTTCACGCGCCAGAGCCTCCTCGCCGCCGAGCACACGATCGAACGCGGTGCGGCGTCGCTCGTCTCCCAGACGCAGCTCGGGAAGGAGTCGGATCACGGTGTCGGCCCGGGTGTCGGGCGGGGCGTGAGCGCGGGCGGCGGCATCCTGCAGGCGGGCGAGATCGGCGAGGAGTGGATGAGCCGCCTGTCCGGGAGCCCAACGCTCGAGCAGACGTACGAGGTGGATCTCCACCGGCGGAATCGCTCCCTCTGGCGGTGCCCCCACCAGATCGAGCCAGCGTTGCCAGGCGGCTCCATCCAAGGTGGCATCGGGGGTGCGGAGCCGCTCGAGCAGCGCCCGCCAGCCGATGTCGGCCCGGCGCCGCCACGCTCTGGCGTCGGGCGGCGTGGCGGCGTCTGGCGATACCGGCTCCTCCGGTGGCTTGCCGGAGAGTGCGTCGGCGAAGCGCCGCGCGAGGCCGGGCGGGTCTTCTGGAGCGTCGATCGGATCGGACTCGCGCCGCGTCGACAGATCCGCGATCGACAAGGCCCCGTTCGACAGGTTCTCGAGGCGGATGGAGGGGAGGGGAGCATGTGCCTTCAGCAGCGGCTCTTTGAGCTTGCCCAAGAGCGTGTCGTTGACGGTCTCCTGGTTCGATCCCCAGTCCGCGCCGATCAAGGCGAGCCGCTCGGCCCGCAGCAACTCCTGCTGGAGTCTTGACCAGAACAGCGGCCGGGCATGGAGGGCAAGACGCTGGCTACCTGCTTCCTCGGCTTTTTTCCAAAGGATTGAGAGGCCGTCGGTCCCGGGGACGCGGTCAGACCCGTTCTCCGTTGGCCGAGGACGACCTCCGACGCCGGAGGAGGAGTAGGCGATGTCACGGTCGGAGCGATCTTTGGGGACGACGAGGAAAGGGTGCTGTGCTGCGGCGAATTGCGTGCGGGCTTCGATTGCGACCCGTTTTTGGACGAAGTTTTCGAGTTCACCGAGGCTGACGCGATGGAGGAGGCCCGGGTCGGCCAAGCCGGCGAGTCCTTCGACGAACGCCCGGGCGAAGATCGATCCCCCTTCCGCCAAGCCGGCATGCGACACTTCGCCCGGCCCAGCTGGCAGCAAGACCCACACTTTTTTCAGAGGCGACTTGTCGAGATCCACCCGTACCGCAGCGGCGAAGGTGCCATCGAGGACGCCGAGGGCCTCGGCATGCGCCGGCATGCAGCAGTCGAGAACCACCAGCACGTCGCCGATCGACGAGTCGTCGTCGATCTCTCGGAGCAGGTCGCCCACCCGGAGCCAACCCTTGGGGTCGGTGGACTCATTCCCCGCCCGCAGGTCCCGGTCGGCCTGCGGCGGAAGCAGACAGGGCGAGGGCGATCCGTCGCCGTCGGCCACCGCACCAATGGCAGAAAGGTAGAGGACTCGCATCTGGGAAGGGCCCCCCGGGGGCGCCTGCCGCAACGTGTCGAGGTACTTATCGCGGAGCGTGCTCGCCGTGTCGACCCCCGTCAGTTTGATCGGATGCCAGTCGATCGTGGAGCGCTTGAGCCAGTCGCCGCGGCTCCCCTGCGCGAAAGGCGAGACATCGTGGAGCGTGACGGGCCCGATGAGTTGGTATTCAGGAGGCGGGGCATAGACGATCGGCACGCGGCTGGTCTGCCAAAGAATGATCCAGACCAGGCATCCCACCAGGCCCAGCGCCACGGCCGAGGCCGCCAGCCTCCTGCCCCATTGCCGCCGCCGCCGTGCGCCGTTGGCAACCTCGACCATGCCTGGGGTCTTCGGCTGCCAGGACCGGTCCTTCCGCACACTCCCCCGATGGGCCTCGGGGGAATGATCCGATCGCCGCCACGACTTTCGACGGGAGTCGGGGCCTCCGGGCTGGTTGTCCATGTCGTCTTCCCGCTGGGCTCGGCGAGTCCGCAGGGGTAATGTCCGGCGGCTTTCCCCACCGGCCGGGGCTTGTCCACCGGATCAGGGGGGAGCCCTGAGTCTACCGGAAGGCCCCGGCCAGTCCACCGACAACCGCGGGCGCACCGAGCCGCAGAGGGGGTGGACCGGCCGTCGCCCCCTCTGCGACCGTTTCAGCGGGCGCTTGCCGCGCGGAGCGGATTGTCGAGGGGCTCCATCGGCTCGAGCGCTTCGATCCAGGTGGCGTCTTCTTCGAGGGGGCCGCTGGCACTGTTGTCGGCGTCGGGAAGGGCCTCGAGCTTCGGGGCGTCGGGAGTCGTCTCTTTCTTCGGGGCATCGGGAGTTGTCTCCTGCGGCTTCTCCGCGATCGGCTCCTGCACCTTCCCGAGTGGCACATCCTCCGGCTCGACCGCTTCCGGAGAGACCGGCTCCGGCGTCCAGGGGCCGGCCGCCGGGCAGGCCCGCAGGGCCTCGCGTGCCACCGCCCGCACCCGTTCGCTCGGCTCCTTGAAGCAGCCGCGGTCGTCGCGGGCGTAGACGATCTCGGAGAGTTTGTTGCGAATCTCAGCGGTGCAGCATCCGCTACAGGCGCACTGTTGGCACTGCGGGTGATCGCAGCCACTGAGTCGGGAATGGAGCTTCGACTTGAGCGTCTGGCCGTCGGGGCCGGGCTTGCCGTGGAGCATCTTCATCCGGGCGGAGGCTTTCTTGATCATCCCGATCCTGGAATCCTTGCAGGCTTCGTGGAGCGACTTTGTCTGCCGTTCACGTTTCCGGTCGCAGCGGTCGGGATCGCATTGGGCCGTCCGCAGAATCGCCTTGGCCGCCTCGTAACGCACCTCTTCGGTGCAGTCCTCGAGGGCCGCCGCCAGCGCTTCGGCCACCCCCTCGTGGCATTCGTCGGCGGAGCATCCCAGATCGGCGAGGTATTTGATGGCCTTGATCTTCTGGTCCTTGAGGTCCGCCTCCGCCTTGAGCTCCGCCGCCTTCTTGATGGCGGGGTTCTTCGAAGCGAGGTTCGCCGGGTCGGCGATCTTCTTGAGCTTGGGTTTGCGCTCCATGCCGGGGAAGTTCCCCTGCCGGTTGAGAACCCCGTCAAGCGGATTCTTCGGGACTCCGAGGAAGTTCCAAAGCGTGGGGGAACTGGCCGGGGCGGCTGCGGGCGCCGCCGCCGGCGCCTGACCGAACGCGGTTACCGATGGCAGCAGGATTCCGAGGGCGACGACGGCTGTGCCGGTGCGAAAGCGACGATGCATGGTTCCTGGTTCCTCTGACGAGACGGCGGACGCCGGGTAACGGTTGTGTCGGTTCGACGGGAAAGGACCCCCCGTACAAGGGGCTATCGGCCGGCGACCGCCATCATTTGTTGGAAAAACCGTGACAACCGGACCAAAAAAACCAGCGCAGCAGGGGGTGGGAAGGGGAGGCGAACGGTCGCGGTCCGCCCGCAATCTGGGCAGACCTTAACGCCTCGGAAGACCTTCCTGGGATACCGGCCCCCTGATCCCAGAGGTGGGGGTGGCTCGCTTCACGGCGCGAGGACGCTTTCCGCCGCAGGGCGGCGCTTGATTGGCCGTTCTTGCAACGGCCACGCGCGGCGTCGGACGGCGCGAGCGTGTCGCGAGCCCTGCTCGGGGATCACTTGTAGTCGAGCGATGCCGCGGCCTTCGGCGGGCCAGGCTCGACCGTCACGGTCACTGACGCCTGGGCAGGCTCGTAGACCTTGTTCGTCTGGGTCACCTTTGTTGGCCCTTCGACGGTGTACGGCCCAGGCTTAAGGTTGGGGAAGGTCGCCTGGCCACCACTCGTCTTCGCCGTCTTCGTGCCACTCGGTCCCTTGACGCTGATTGCGACCTCTTCCCGGGGACGACCACCTTTGACCGTGACGGTGACCACCAGCGTGTTGGGCTTCGGTGGAGGGGGGGCATCGCCCCCCTCGCCATCT
>Ga0194055_10003042_pt1 | contig 13078 bp, 12 predicted proteins | sample SepL449m_MetaG_FD_155482 | JGI IMG/M metagenome (GOLD analysis project Ga0194055, IMG submission 155482) | Anoxic zone freshwater microbial communities from boreal shield lake in IISD Experimental Lakes Area, Ontario, Canada - Sep2016-L442-9m | ecosystem: Environmental > Aquatic > Freshwater >... | reverse complement strand
GTCATTTAGTTACTACGCCAGCGCCGAGGCGTCATCACTGCCTTGACCTGCTCGGCGGTTGCGACGTAGGTGGCAGGGTCAATGTCACAGAAGACTGGAACGGCCCCGGTCGGCGGGATCGCCTCGGCGCTGGCGTAGTAACTAAATGACGGAACGATCACTTCGTCGCCCGGGCCAACGCCGAGCGCCCGAAGAGCGATTGTGATCGCCTCAGTTCCATTGGCAACGCCGATCGCGTCGCCAGCACCGACGAACGCCGCAAATTCGCTTTCGAACGCCTCCACGTTTGGCCCAAGGATGAACTGGCCGTTAGCGATCACCTGGCGCAGCGCAGCTTCGATTCGATCGCGCAGCGGCTCAATCGACGTCGTTGGATCAAAGAGTGGGACGGTCATTCGGCACTCAACGCTACCCTTTCGAGCGGTGCCGCTCTCCACGCTCCTCGTCCTAGCGGCGATAACAGACAAGCTAGCCGATTGGGCAACCGGCGTAGTCGGCGACCTCGGGCTAGCAGGAATCTTCGTCCTGATGACGCTAGAGAGCATGTGTATTCCGATCCCGTCGGAGCCAACAATGCTCTTCGCTGGCTTCAACGTCGACAAAGGCACCTATTCCTTCATCGCGGTTGTTGCCGTCGCGGTGGCGGCAAACCTGCTCGGATCATGGATCGCCTACGCAGTCGGTCGATTCGGTCGAATTGAATTGATCGAGCGGCACGGCAAGTGGCTCCACATCACGCCAGCACGGCTTGAGCAGGCCGATCGCTGGTTCGAAAACTACGGCGGCTGGGCGGTCTTCTTCTCGCGCATGCTGCCGATCGTCCGTACCTTCATCTCGCTTCCAGCAGGCGCTGCCCGGATGCCGTTCTGGCGCTTCACGCTGTTCACGGTGCTGGGATGCATCCCGTGGATGGTTGGGTTGACCTACATCGGCTACACAGTCGGCAACAACTGGGGCCAGTGGAAGGGCTACCTCCACTACGTCGACTACATCGTGATCGTGATCGTGATCGCTGCGGCGGCTTACTTCCTGCTCCGTTGGTGGCGCTCGCGCGGCGACTCGGCCGATGCCCCAGCCGCTTGAGCAGGCACTACCGCTGCGCCACGCGTTAGCGCTGGGCCTGATGCATGGCCCGGCTGAGCTCTTACCGATCTCGTCATCGGGCCATACGACTCTCGTTCCGTGGCTCCTGAATTGGCCTTACCCCGAGCTGGAACCGTCACTGCGAAAGAGCTTTGAGGTCGCGCTGCACGCGGGAACTGCAGTCGGGCTACTGATCGCTCTAAGAGGTGAAGTGGCGGAGGCCGCTGTGGGGCTAGACCGTCGCCGCGCGATGCTGATCGCCGGTTCGTTTCTGCCGCCGGCGATCGTCGGCTACACGCTTGAGCACCAGAGCGAGCAGCGGCTTGGGACGCCGCGGTCAATCGCCCTCGGGCTGCTCGCCGGTTCAGCCGTGATGGCACTGGCAGACCACTTTGGTCCGCAAACCCGCTCGCGCGACGACGCGGGGCTAATCGATGCCCTGCTGCTTGGCGGCGCCCAGGCAGCGGCGCTCCTTCCTGGCACCTCTCGCGGTGGGATGACGCTGAGCGCGATGCGCGCCCGCGGCTTCACGCGGCCAGCAGCAAGCACGCTCTCCCGGCACGTAGCGCTCCCGGTGATCCTCGGCGCCAGCGCGCTGAAAACCACACGGCTCGCGCAGAACGGTTTGCCGCCGGGAGCCGCGTCGCGGCTGGCGCTTGGCGCTGTTGCAGCAGCCGCCTCAACGACCTTGGCAGCACGGCTTGTACCGGTCGAAAGGGTTGGCTCGCTGCTGCCTTACGCCGCTTACCGCAGCGCGCTGGCGACAATCACTCTGCGCCGCCTGCGAAGATCGCGATCATGAGCGAAGCCTACGCCGCTGCTGGCGTGGACACAGATAAATCGGACCTTGCCGTAGACGCACTGGTCGACGTGCTGCGCACAATTGATTTGGGCAGGCCGTCGCGATCAATCGTGCGCTCGGGTCACTACGCCAGTGTGCTGAAGGTGAGCGACGAGCTGGGCCTCGCGATGTCAACCGATGGAGTCGGCTCGAAGCTAGTGCTAGCGGAGCAGGCCGACCGTCTTGAAACGGTCGGGATCGATTGCATCGCGATGAACGTCAACGACATCATCTGCGTTGGCGCCGAGCCAATCGCAATGCTCGACTACCTCGCAGTTGAGCAAGCAGACCCAACGGCGCTCGCGCGCATTGGCGAAGGGCTCAAGGCCGGCGCCGAGCAGGCGGGGATTGAAATACCTGGCGGCGAAGTCGCGGTTCTTCCGGAGCTGATCCGGGGACACCCATCCCCACACGGCTTCGACCTTTGCGGGACCGCGATCGGCACCGTGGTTCCCGATCAAATCATTCTCGGTGATGCGATCAAGCCTGGTGACGCGCTGATCGGCGTTCCCTCGAGCGGAGCGCATTCCAACGGCTACACGCTCGCCCGCAGAGTGCTCGTAGAAAACGGCCCAGGGCTGGACGCTACGCCCGAGCAGCTCGGCGGCGCGACAATCGCCGAAGCACTGCTGGCGCCAACCGTTATCTACGTCAAGGCGGTGCTCGAGCTGATCGCCTCGGCGGTTGAAGTCCGCGGCCTCGCTCACATCACCGGCGGCGGCCTTACGAACCTGCGTCGACTCGCCCCAGGTCGCGTGGGCTACTCGATCGAAAACCCGCTCCCGGTTCCACCAATCCTGCAACTGATCGGCGAACTTGGCGCGGTACCCGAAGCCGAGATGTGGGAGGTCTTCAACATGGGCTGCGGTCTTATAACCGTCGTGCCTGAAGCAGACGTTGACGAGACGGTCGCGATCCTTGCCACCCGGCACCCGGGCGCAGCTCGTATCGGCACTGTTACCGACAGCGGCGATCAAACGCTCGGGCCCGGCGGAATCGTGGTCGGCGGAAACTGATCGCCACCCGATGACGCTCGCCGCAGCCCCGCAAACGCTCAAACTCGCTCCCTCTGAGGAGCGATGAGTTCGCCGGTCGGCACAATCCTTGGCGGCCGCTACGAGATCGACGAGGTAATCGGGCGTGGCGGCATGTCAACCGTCTACCGAGCTCACGACCTCACGCTTGAGCGTTGGGTTGCCGTCAAGATCATGCACCGCGAAGTCGCGCGCGAGAGCGAACAGCTGGAACGTTTCCGGCGCGAAGCTAAATCGATTGCGAAGCTCTCTTCGCCCTACGTAGTCGGCGTGATTGATGCCGATGAGCAGGACCAAACGCCCTACATCGTGCTCGAGTACGTAGAAGGCCAGACGCTCAAACAGCGGATCCGTGATTTCGAACGGCTCGATATTCCAGAGGCGGTGGCGTTCGCAATTGAGATCGCTCGAGGTCTGCAAGCAGCACACGAGCGGCAGATAGTCCACCGCGACGTTAAGCCGCAGAACGTTCTGTTAGATGAGGACGGCGCAGCGCGCGTGACCGACTTTGGGATCGCTCGCCAGCTCAACGACGAGTCGCTCACTGCCGATGGGCGCGTGCTCGGCACAACCGACTACGTCAGCCCTGAGCAGGCGCTGGGGCATGACGTCACACCCCAGTCAGACCTCTACTCGCTCGGCGTCGTGCTGTTTGAGATGTTGACCGGCGACGTTCCCTTCCATGGCGAAAACCAAGTCGCTGTCGCGATGTGCCACGTCCGCGACGACCTGCCCGACGTTCAGGCGATTCGACCGGAGATCTCCACCGTACTGGCGACAGTCGTAGACACGGCAACTGCGAAGGACCTCGACACTCGCTACCACGACGCCGCCGAGATGATCGCCGACCTAGAACAAGCCTTGGCGATCGAAACCTCACGCTCGGGCCAGATCAGTGGCGAAGCGACAGCGGTCTTCGAGACGCTGCCGCGCGAAACGCGCAGACGAGTCGACGTCAAGATGTCTCACCCGTGGCGTTGGCTCGCGGTGATTGCAGCCGGAGCGATCATCGCCGTGGCCGCTTTTGCGATCGCCGCTCAGAACGCTCAGCGCGGCACCGGCACCGATAATGCCCGCGCTGGCGACGGGCTCACCGCGGTCTCACTCGCCGGAACCTCAGCGCACGCTTACGACCCAACTGGTGACAACGCCGAGCACGACAATCAAGCTGCCTTCATCGTCGACCGAACGCCGTCAACAACTTGGTCCACCGAGGATTACCTGAACGGCAATCTTGCCAAGCCCGGGGTTGGCATCGCGATCGACGCCAGCCCATCACTTAAAGCACGAGCGATCGACATTGTGACGCCAACTCCGGGGTGGTCGGGGCGGATCTACGCAGCGAATGGAAATGAGCTTCCCGCGGGGATCGACGATCCAGCATGGAACCAAGTTGGAACGGTCACGAACGCTTCCCAGAGGACCCGCGCACGGCTAGACACCGGTGGCAAGTCTTATCGCTGGTATCTGATCTGGATCGAACGCTTCGCGGCCGGTCAGAGCCACGTTGAGATCAGCGAAGTCTTCCTCTACCGCTAGAAGCGATAGCCGCTCTGTTCGCGATGACGCGCGAGTGCAATCTCTAGCAACCGCTGACAGAGGTCCGGGTACTCGAGCCCGCTCTCCTGCCACAGCCGCGCATAGACACTGGTCGAAGTGAAGCCAGGCATCGTGTTCAGTTCGTTGACCAACACGTCATCGCCATCAACGAAGAAGTCGGCCCTCGCTAGGCCGCAGCAATCGCTCTCACTGAAAGCCCGGATCGCCAGTTCGCGGACGCGCTGCGCTGCGAGCGCAGATATCCGCGCCGGCACAACTAGGTCCATTCCGCCGGGCGTGTATTTGGCTTCATAGTCGTACCAGCCACCGGGCGACGCACTCTGAAGGACGACGATCTCGCCAGCAACGCTGACCTCTGCCGCGTCGGCGGTACCGAGTACGGAGCACTCAACTTCGATCCCAGCGCTGGCAGCTTCGACGATCACGCGGGGGTCATACGTAAACGCTTGCTCGAGCGCCGCCGGTAGCTCCGCGGCATCGGCGACGCGAACAATGCCGACCGATGAGCCGAGCCGGGCGGGCTTGACGAAGAGCGGGAGGCCAAGCTGCGCGATCTGCCCTTCCAAGGCCGCGCGGTCAGCGTCATACGCTGAGCGGGTTAGTGCGACGAACGGAACCTGCGGGATCGAAAGGTGGTCAATCAGCTGCTTAAAAGCGAGTTTGTCAATACAGACAGCCGATGCACGAACACCGCAGCCGACGTACGCAACATCGAGCATCTCAAGCAGTCCCTGAATCGTCCCGTCCTCTCCGAACGGACCGTGCAAAACGGGGAAGACGACGTCGGCGTCGAGCAGACCGTGCCCGGGGCTTAGCGCTACCTCACTGCCTTCATGTAACCAGCGACCCTCACCATCGATCTCAATCATTCGAACCTCGTGACCTGCCAACTCGACGCCCTCACGCACGGCGGCGCCGCTGAGTAGCGAAACCTCCCTCTCGGACGACCGGCCGCCACAGATAACAGCGACGATCATCTCCTTCTCCCCCTTAGTTGAGCCCCCGCGGCAGGTGGCGGCGGGGTGTACCGACCGACCCCGATCGTCACGGTCGAGCCGGTCTTTGCAACGCCACCGGATGGATTCTGAGAGACGACCGTGCCGTTCTCAGACTCATTGGGCACGTCGACGCGTTCGATGCTGACCTTGAACCCGGCGCCTTGAATTTCCGCGATTGATGAAGCTTCATCCTCGCCAACCGTATTGGGTACCTTGGTCGTAGAAGGGGCCTTGGCAACTACGAGAGCGATCGTTGCGCCCGTGTCAGCCTTTGTTCCGGCTGCAGGATCCTGTCGCAGGACCGTGCCAACCGCGGCCGTCGACTCCTCGCTCGTAACGCTGACGCCAAAACCGGCGCCGCGCAACGTCGCACGCGCGTCATCGACGTTCTGCCCGACCACAGCCGGCACGGCAACGGTCGCCTTACCGCTCGATACGAGCAGCGTCACAATTGACCCTTGCGCGACCGGCGTGCCTTCGGGTGGGAGCGTCGCAACGCAGTCCCCAACCGGGACCGTGTCAGACGATTGCTTCCGAACTCGAACTGTGAAACCGAGGTTCTCGAGCCTCCGCTGGGCCTGAGCTGCGGCGAGGCCGGACACCGACGGGACGGGGATTGAAGCCGGTCCATCGGAAACAGTGAGCGTCACCGTTGAGCCCTTGTCAGCTTGGGAGCCGCCGCCAGGGTCTTGGGCGATCACCTGGCCTTTCGGCGTCATTGACTTCTTCACCGTGGTGTCAGTTTTGAGACCGGCCCGTGCCAACACCGTCTGCGCCAGAGCTTCGTCGCTGCCGACCACGCGGGGCACCGTGACCTGCTCGGTCTTTAGTACCAGCAGCAGCAAGATCAAAAGTCCAGCAGCAACCGCAACGCCACCAGCAAAGAGCCACCAGCGGCGGCTCGGGCCATCCTCGTCATTGGGCTCAACACTTCCAGCCGCATAAGCGACGGGAGCTACCGCCGCCGACGCAGCGAGCGATTGCCCCGACATGCCGACGATCGTCGACTCGGTTGCCGGCGGCATCACGCCGATCCGCGCCTGCTCGAGCGCATCGATGAACTCGTCGGCCGTCGCGAAGCGCTGCGCTGGGTCCTTCGCCAGTGCGCGCATAATCACGGCATCGAGCTGCGGAGTGATGCCCGGGTTGATCGAGCTTGGCAGCGGCGGCATCTCGCTGACGTGCTTGAGCGCGATCGTCACCGCGCTCTCACCATCAAACGGGACCTGCCCCGTCACCATCTCGTAAAGGATCACACCGATCGAATAGAGGTCGGATTGCTCGCTCACGGCGTGGCCTTGAGCTTGCTCCGGCGATAGGTATTGAGCGGTGCCCATGATTGAGCCGGTCTGTGTCATGTCCGAGGCGCCCGCTCGCGCAATCCCGAAATCGGTGACCGTCGCCAGCCCGTCGTCATCGACGATCACGTTGTGCGGCTTGAAATCGCGGTGGATCACATTTCGGCGATGAGCGAAACGGGCTGCGCGCAGGATCTGCGTCGTCATCTCGATCGACCAATCAGAGTCGAGCGCGCCGTACTCGTTGATGATCGCCTTCAGCGTCCTGCCCTGCAGATATTCCATCGCGATGTAGTAGGTGCCGTCCCACTCACCGCGGTCATAGACCGAAACGACGTGCTGATGTTGCAACCCAGCCGCAGCCGATGCCTCGCGGCGGAACCGCTCAACGAATTCGGCGTCCTGCGCAAAGCGGCGGTAGAGCACCTTCACCGCAACCTCACGATCTAGCTGCAGATCTGTCGCGCAATAAACGTCGGCCATCCCGCCCGAACCGAGGAGGTATTCGACGCGGTAGCGACCGTCGATTGTCGTTCCAGGATCAACGCCGGTGTTCATCGGAGCAACGACTCCATGACGGCTTTGGCGATCGGGGCGGCGTCGGTTCCGCCAAAGCCACCGACCGTCTGCTCGATCGTGACCGCGATCGCAATTTGCGGGTCGGCGGCCGGAGCGAAAGCGATGAACCACGGCTGAGTGATGTTGTTGGCGACGTCGCGCTCAGCGGTGCCGGTCTTGCCGGCGACGTCGATCCCAGTCAGCGCCGCTGCCGTGCCGGTTCCCTCCTGGACGACCTTCGTCATCATCACCGTCAGCTTGTCTGCGGTCGCAGATGACATAACGCGCGAGTACTGCTGCGAAGTGTTCTCAAACGCCGTGCGCCCATCGGGATCAACCGTGCGAGTAGCTATCTGAGGGCGCATAAGGATTCCGTGATTGGCGACAGCGCTTGCCACCATCGCCATTTGTAGCGGCGTCGCCAGGAGCTTGTCCTGCCCCATCGCCGTGCGGCCGATGTCAACACAGCTATCGGTGGCAACAACGAGCCTGCGGCGACCCGAGGAGGTGCAGTAGTCGCCACTGGCTAGTCGCTCATCGGCAGGCAGATCTACCGGCACCGGGCTGCCAAAGCCAAACCGCTGCATGTAGAGACTCATCCGAGTCTTACCGACGCGCTCGCCAACTTGCGCCCAAACCGTGTTGATCGACTGCGTCAGCGCGGTTGTCAGATCGATCTGGCCGTAGCTTTGGCCACCGTCGTTGTTTAGCGGCACACCAGAGATCAGCACACCGTTATTGCCGTTGACGGTTGACGTTGGCTGGAACAAGCCGCTGTCGAGCGCAGCCGCCGCTGTCACGACCTTGAAGGTCGACCCTGGCGGGTAGAGGCCAGCCGTGGTGCGGTTGAGCAGCGGGGCACCAGGCGCGGCGTTGAGGGTCGAAGTCGCCTTTGCACTGCGAAGCACATTTGGGTCATAGCTCGGTACCGAAGCCATCACCTTGACCTTGCCGGTTCGAGGGTCAAGGGCAACCACCGCACCCGGCCTACCCGCAAGTTGATCGAGCGCGACCTGCTGCGCTTGCGGATCGAGCGCGGTGTGCAGATCGTTGCCCTGCTGGCGCTTGCCCTGGAGCTTGCGCAAAGTCTGCTCGAAGCCAGCCGTTCTCCCTGTCAACTGGCCGTTATAGAACCTCTCAAGCCCCGCGGTACCGGGGTTCAGATATGAGTAGCCAACCGCCTGGGCAAAGAGGCCGTTGTCGGGATAGCGGCGAGCATATGTGCCATCTGAGCGCCGAACCGATTGAGCAAGGACATTGCCTGATGCGGCAAGGATCGAGCCGCGCGCAATCCGCTGCTGAGCGAGAAGTTCGCGCTTGTTCTGCGGATTATCTTGGAGCTGGGCGCGATCGATCACGGTCCATCGCGTGGTGAAGTAAGCGAGCAGGCCAAACAGCACCAGCAGAACCGCGAAAACGCGGATGATCGGTTTGTTCATCGCCGTGCCTCACGCCGAGCGCGATCGGAGATCAGCAGCAGCAACGCCGCGATCACGAAGTTGGCGACGATCGAAGATCCGCCGTAGGAGACGAACGGGAGCGTGACTCCGGTCAAAGGGATCACCTTTGTCACCCCGCCGACAATTACGAACACCTGCAGCGCAACGACCGTGGTGAGTCCGGTAGCGAGCAACTTCGAAAACGAATCGCGAGCCAGTACAGCGATCCTGAAGCCGCGCTCAACAAAAAGCACGTAAATCAGCAGCAAGACGATGCCGCCGATCAAACCAAGCTCATTGACGATCACGGCATAGATCAGGTCGGTCTGAGCTGCTGGCAGTATCGGGCTATCGCCAACACTAATTAAGGCCTGCCCGAAGCCTTGGCCCCAGACTCCACCGTCGGCCTGCGCGAAGAGCGATTGAGCAATCTGGTAGCTGCCTCCAATCTGTTCGTAGAGCTTTGGATCAAACGGGTGCTGCCAAGCACTCACCCGATCGGCGACGTGACCGACCGTGTTGGCAAAGAACCAGGCCCCTAAACCGAAGAGTCCGAAGCCAACGACGGGGAAGATCAATCGATCTGTCGCTACGTAGAGCATCGCGAGAAAGCCGCCGAAGAACATCAGCGACGAGCCGAGGTCACGGATGAAGACCAGCATCAGCATCGCCAAGCCCCAGACCAGCAGCAACGGACCGATGTGCTTCAGCCGCGGCAACGTGATGCCAAAGCGTTTCCTGGAGACCAGCAATGCGCGCGTATCACGCAGGTAACTGGCGAGGAAGATGATGATTCCGATCTTGGCGAACTCGGCTGGCTGGAACGTCACCGGGCCGAGGCCGATCCCGAGATAGGCACCGTTAGCCTGCTGCCCGATACCCGGGATTCTGGGAAGCAACAGAAGGAACAAGCTCGCCGCCGCGATCAGATAGCGATAACGCTCAAGCACGCGGTAATCGCGCAGCAAAAGTATCGTCGCGGCAAAGGCGATCAGCCCAACAACGAACCACTGCGCCTGATCGCGCGCCAACGTCTCATTGAGCCGATAGATGACGACTAGGCCGATGCTCGCTAGCACCGCGATGATCGGCAACAGGTACGGATCGGCATCGGGCAGGCGAACCCGGATGATCAGGTGCGCCGCGAGGCAAAGACCAAGGAAGATCGCGCCGTAAGTCAGCGACAGGTTTCCAAGCTTCGCCTGCTCCTGCAGGAATACGGCGCCGAACCCGGCGACGATCAGCAGCGAGGCTGGCAGCAGGCCGAGCAGTTCGCGATTACGCGCACTCACGGAGAGCCGCTCCCGAGCCGCCCGAGCTCTAGCTGACGGACGAGATCATCTGCGTCACTGCGTGAGCGCAACCGATGCTCGGTAATGATCGTCCGTTCGCTGGCAGGCAGCTGCGAAAGGTTTGTTCCAGATACGTAGTCCTCGCGATAGAGGTTGATTCCCAGCGGCAGCTCGTAGGGAACGCCCTGATACACACTGACGAAGCCTTCACGATCGACGCCAACGAAATAGATCGCCTGCGACGCGAAGTAGACCCCTGAGAGCAGCAAGGCGGCAGCGAATACCGCCAGCAAAGTTCCAATGCCAGGCTTCCACCGTCGGCTCTTGCGCACCTCGCCGCGGCCTGCGCGCGGCAAGCGACGCTCGACGTTTGCGGCTGCTGGGGCCGCCGCCGAAGCCTTCGCTTGCGGCAGCTGACTCGTTACAAGACCGACCTGAGTCTGTTCGATCTCGCTTCCTTGACCCCCATCGAGCCGCTCGATGCGAAACAGAACCACAGTTATGTTGTCGCGGCCGCCAGCATCATTGGCAGCCCTGACGAGCCCTCTTGCGGCATCGGTGAGCTTCTCCTCGCCCGCAAGCACGGCGGCGATCTGATCATCAGAGATCATCGTTGAGAGGCCATCACTGCAGAGCAGAAGAACATCACCGTCGCGGGCGTTGACGGTTTGGGAATCGGGCTCAACGACCGCTTCCGGGCCTAGCGCGCGAGTGATGATCGATCGTTGCGGGTGGTCGAGCGCCTGCTCCTCCGTTAGTTGACCCTGGCGAACCATCTCTTCAACCAGCGAGTGGTCATCGGTCAACCGTTCGAGAGTGCCATCGCGCCAGCGATAACAGCGGCTGTCACCGACATGCACGAGCGTGATGTCGTTCTCGCCAATGTAAGCGGCAGTGACAGTCGTGCCCATCCCGGCGCGCTCATCGTCTGCCACCGAGAGCGCGTAAATCTGGGCGTTGGCCTCCTGCACCGTTGCGCTCAGCCGCTGCTCAGTGCTTTCACCGTCACCTAGTCCTTGCGAAAGGATCTCGATCGCGGTCGCCGAAGCCACCTCGCCGGCCTGAGCGCCGCCCATCCCATCAGCGACAACAAAGAGCGGCGCGCGGGCGAAGAAGGCGTCCTCGTTTGCCCGGCGCTGGCGGCCAGTGTCGCTCAGCTCGGCGTGTTCGGCGACGCGCAGCATCAGTTATCTACGTAATGAAACTCGCTGTCGCCAATCCGTACGTGATCGCCTTGGTGCAGCGGCTGCGGGCCACTAACGATCTCCTCGTTGAGGAAGGTGCCGTTGGTTGACCCAAGGTCCTCAAGCACGATTCGGCCGCCTTGCATGCTCAAACGAGCGTGACGGGACGATGCATATGGATCATCAAGGCGGATCTCTGCCTGCTCGCCGCGGCCAAGGATCGCTCCGTTGCCTACCTCGTACTCCATTCCGGGCGTGTGGCCAGGAGCTCGCTCGACGACGAGACGGGGATCATGCGGACCGCTCGGCGCAGCGCCAGCGGTAACGGCACTGTGAATCCCCGTGGCATCGGCCGGTGGCGGGCCTGCCGAACGCTGTTCGTCGGGGCGCTTCAAGTCGCGCAGCGTGCTGCGCGCAACCCAGGCGACAAAGAGGAAGAGGACGAGCAGAAAGGCCGCCTGAAGGATGATCGCAGTCGGTTGAAGCATTATCGGGCCTCGAATCTCCCGCTCACAGGTCCGAGCGTAATTTGGTCACCGCTGCTGAGCGGCAGCGATTTGTTGACGAGACCACCGTTCACGATCACGCCATTCGTAGATCCAAGGTCCTCGACGATCCATCCTTCGACCTCGTCGTAACTGATCTGCGCATGCCGCCGTGAAACGTCAGGATCGCTTAGAACAACTTCGCACGAGCTACTGCGGCCTACAACAGCGCCCGACGGCGGGATTGTGAAGCGGGTTCCTTCGGCTTCGAAGGTCGCCCGGCCGATTGCCGGGGCCGAAGCTTCGCGACGTGCAACAGGCGGCGGGTCACGGTCGGGCTCCTCGGCTGGAAGCTGATCGAGCCGAACGACGCGCGTCTCAATGCCAAATTCGCCCAAACCGAGTGACTCGTCAACGCCGAACTCAATGATCGGACTCGTAACCAAGGTCAAGCGCTCGGAGCGCGCATGCTCAAGCAGGTTGCCGGCAAGTTCATCGGCGACCTCGTCCTCAACGCCGTTGTAATGATCACGGTCATCCTGCGAGAGCCAGATCACGTACTCGTTCGGCGCATAGCGCCGCGACCGCAAGACCTGAACATTTTGATCCATCTCGCGAGTCAACCTACGGGCGATCTCGACCGGGCCAACTTCGGTTCGAAACACCCGTCCGAAAGTCCCCTCGACGAGGCCACTAAGTCGCTGCTCAAGATTGCGAAGAACACTCATGGTTGATGGGCTCACACAGCATTGCGATCAAGCCCGATTCGATCACCGCTGTGCTCGCGTAACTATGCTACGCACTGGACCTGCCGCTGCGGGCCACGGACGCTTTTTAATGCTGTGGGCGAAGGCCGGCGCCGACCACTGCGAGCAGTGCAGCTACGGCGCTCCCAGCAAGCAAAACTCCGGTCTGAGGCAGCGAAACAGGCCAGTTAAGGGCGCCGGCGACGGCCACGCTTGCGGCGGTCAGGCCTGCAGCCCAGAGCACTGCGACGCAAAGATCCACGATCACGCGGCCGCTCGCTGTAACGGACGGCAGCACCCACGCAGCTAGCGCCCAGATCAGCGCTACAAGCGGAACTCCGTGCGCGATCATCGTCCCAACGCTGCTAACAGCCGCCGTCGCCGACTGCGCCCAATCTGCCCTGAGGGCCATCTGACCGAAAAGCAAGCGACTGTGAACAATCGGCTCGACCAGAGCAAGACACCAGAATCCAAGGCCGCCAAGCACGGCGCGTTGCTTTCCAGTCGGCGCAAAACTCGCCAGCGCCGGGAATGCCAAGGCCAAGCCCACTAGGCCAAGT
>Ga0194055_10003039_pt1 | contig 13087 bp, 7 predicted proteins | sample SepL449m_MetaG_FD_155482 | JGI IMG/M metagenome (GOLD analysis project Ga0194055, IMG submission 155482) | Anoxic zone freshwater microbial communities from boreal shield lake in IISD Experimental Lakes Area, Ontario, Canada - Sep2016-L442-9m | ecosystem: Environmental > Aquatic > Freshwater >... | reverse complement strand
TTTCAGGGCTATTGCTCCGAATGGATTCTTCCGATGCTTTCAAGCAGCGTCTCCAAAACCACCCTCCAAAAACCCCTTCGAGGGGAAAATAGTGAGTATCTGATTCGCGAAAAGACCCCTAATCCAGTTGAACGGGAATCGCACAAGTCCGACAATAAGAAGGTTGGAGGGTGCACTTCCTGAAGTCACCAACATGTTGGATCTTGTCCTTTCTCTGCCACGGCGTGCGGGTAGGTTATGCTCAAACGACTTCGCCAGCGATTCAGCGACTCCAAGGAAATTGAGACGACTCTCGATTCCGATATCGCCGTTCAGCCAATCAACGCGATGGGGGTCTCCAGGGATGACTCCGTCGACGAAGAGGATGAAGAAGACCTCGACGATGACGAAGAGGATGACGACGATTCCGATGAAGATTTTGACGATGACGAGGAAGATGAAGAGGAAGAAGTCGAGGACGAGGAGGAGGCATCGCTCGCTTGGTTCGATCGAGATACCGTCGCATTCCTCGCCAGCATGGGTTTGCACGTGCTCGTCGTGGTGGCATTAGGCTCGATCACGATCGCGACCCATCCGGAGCTCCTTTCGGTGCTGATCCAATCGGAGCCGATCGCAGAGGAACTGGCTCCGCTCGATGTGATCAATGACATCGCGTATTCCGAATCCCCAACCGATGACATCGGCGCGGACTCCGTCGGTGCCATGGACATGGCTTTGTCGACGGCCCCTGTTTTGGCCGACATGTCGACGGTGGAAACGGTGGACCTCGACCTATCGATTCCCAATGGGACCGTCGAAGTCTCGAAGACGGTCCATCAAGCCATGGGGCTTACCGAAGCTCCTAAATCCGTTCGGGGGGTGACCGGTGTCGGAACGACCGGAACCGACGGTGCCGTAGATCGAGTGACCTACGAAATCCTGCAGTCTTTGGAAGAACGTCCGACCCTTGTGGTGTGGATCTTTGACAGCTCCGTTTCCATGGTCAAACGGCGTCAAGAAATAGGAGATCGCTTCGATCGAATCTATCAACAGCTCGGTATCGTCCAAGAAGAAAAACGGAAACGAGAAGGTGACCCAGAAGTTGCTCCGCTCCTCACCGCCGTCATGTCCTTTGGTAGCGAGGTTCAGGTCCTCACCAAAACCCCCACCGACGATCTGAAAGAGATCCGCTCCAGCATCGAATCTATCGGCAATGAAGGTGGAGACGAAATGGTCTTCCATGCGGTCAAGACCGCCGTCGATCGATTCAAGGGTTTTCGAACGGCTCGCAATAGCGGTTCTCCTGAACGCAACGTCATGCTGATCGTGGTCACCGATGAGCGGGGCGATGATTTGCCCATGGCAGAGGAAGCAATCAAGTCCTGCCGATTCCATTCAATGCCTTGCTTCGTGCTCGGCGTTCCGTCACCCTTCGGCCGCGAAAAGGCTTACATCAAGTTCGTCGAATTCGATCCGAAGTATGCCCAGGGAGAAGAGTGGGCGGAAGTGGATCAGGGTCCCGAGACCCTCTATCCGGAAAGAGTCAAACTCGGGTACCAGGACGATTACATGGCCGAACCTGTGATCGATTCTGGCTATGGACCCTACGCTTTATCCAAGCTCTGCTACGAAACAGGTGGAATCTATTTTACGATCCATCCAAATCGTCGCTTCAATAGCCGTGTTGACCGTCGTGAAACCGAAGCCTTTGCGTCACAAATGAGCTATTTCTTCCCTCCCGAAGTCATGGAACGCTATCGTCCTGACTATCTATCCGAGAAGGAATACATGATGCGGGCAAAGAAAAGTCCGTTGCGATTGGCTGTCTTGAATGCATCGCAGCTAGCCCGCGTCGGCACGCTGTCGAAACCTCAGATGGTTTTTGTCAAACGGGACGAAGCGACCTTCACCCGCGCGTTGACAGAAGCTCAACTCGAATCCGCCCGCCTCTATCCCGAACTCTCGGAAATGTGCAATGTTCTCAACGAGGGGGACAAATCTCGTTCCAAAGAAACCTCTCCTCGTTGGTTGGCCAGCTTTGAACTTTCGTACGGGACGGCCTTGGCCGCAAAGATTCGAGCCGAGTCCTACAATGCCATGCTCGCCAAAGCCAAACGCGGAATGAGCTTCGAAAAGCCCGAAAACAACACTTGGAATTTGCGCCCTAGCGAAAAGGTCACGGTCGACAGCAAACTGGAAAAGGAAGCCAAGCAAGCGCGGGAACTATTGCAAAGCGTGGTTGAAAAGCATGCTGGTACTCCTTGGGCATTGCTCGCAGGACGCGAATTGGATCACCCGATGGGTTGGGAATGGGTTGAGTCTCTCACCGATCTGAATCCACCTGCAAAGATGAACAACAATCGCCCCACGCCGACACCCACACCTCCGATGCCCGAGGATGAAAAAGCGCGGATGCTCAAACCACCTCCCCCCAAACGATCTATCACCAAAATCTAGCACCCTATGCAAACGATACGAAATCAAGTCCAGAAAGCCTGGCGGCGCCTTTGGCTTCAGAATTTTGTATCCGCCTTCGGTTGGGCATTGCTCGCCTGTTTCTCGGCCTGCTTCATCGCACTTCTGCTCCCAAAATTGGTGTATCTGCCGTATACATTTGCTTCGTGGAGTCGCATCTGGATGATCGGTAGCGGTGTCGCAGCAATTGTGGCATCGCTCCTTTATGCCAGTTGGAAACGTCCTACCGAATTGCGAGCTGCGATCGAACTAGATCGACGTTTCGATTTGCGTGAACGCGCCTCCAGCGCTCTCGCTCTGCCCAAGGAAGACCGCGAATCTGCCGCTGGAATCGCGCTCTTGCACGACGCCCAGAACAAGCTCGAACGGATCGACATCCGCGATGAATTCCCCGTCCGACCCGCACCGCAATTGGCGTGGACGTTGCTACCCCTCGCGGCCTGCTTCACTTTGTTCTGGGTCGCAGATGCCACTTTGCCTGACGGAGTTTCATTGCCCAAATCCGCATCGGAAAACATCGTCAATGTCAAGAACTCGACGGCCCCGCTGCTGACCGCAGTGCAAAAGAAAAGAGAAGAAGCGGAAAGCCTTGGCGACCAGGAATCGGCCGAGCAATTCAAGAAACTCGAAGAGAAAATTCGCGATCTACAAAACAATGCAGAAGCGGATCAAAAGAAAGTCATCGCGGATCTGAACGAAATTAAGAAAGGCCTGCAGCAGAAACGGGATGCGCTAGGCAATGCCGATCAAATGAAGAAGACCATGGAGTCCCTGAAGGAACTCGACAAAGGCCCTGCCGAGAAAATGGTCAAAGCCCTTCAGGAAGGGGATATCGATCAAGCCGAAAAAGAACTGAGCAAGATGCTCGATGCTCTGAAGTCCGACAACCTGGATGAACAACAATCCAAGCAATTGCAAAAGCAATTGGAGCAAATGCAAAAGGCGATGTCCGACGCTCAAAACAAACGAGAGCAACTCAAGCAAGACACCCAGCGAGAACTCGACAAAGCAGAAAAGGAAGGGAACACCGAAAAGATCGCCAACCTTCGCAAGAAGCTTGAACAAATGGAAAAGTCCGAAAGCCAATGCAAGGCAGGAGAGAAACTCGCGCAACAGATGGCAAAAGCTCAAAAGGCTCTGCAAGAAGGGAATAAAGAAGGGGCCGCGGAAGCCTTGGAAGAGATGCAAGGTCAACTCGAAGAAATGCTTCAAGACGAAGCAGCCTCCGACGAACTCCAAGAAATGCTCGATCAACTAGAAGACGCGAAAAACGCTTCCAAGTGTGATGAGTGCAAAGGAGCTGGATGCAAAGCGTGCAATGGAACGGGCAAGAAAGATCAGGAAGGAAAGGGCAAAGGGAAAGGCAAAGGAAAGGGCAAAGGGAAAGGAGAAGAGAAGGGGGACGGGGATGGAGAAGGGAAGGGCTTCGGCGATCGCGATGAAAAGGAAGCCGATTTCAAGAACTACGATGCCCAAGTGCGCGAGCAGATGCGAAAAGGTGAAACCGTCAACGGTGGCAAAGCAGGAGGTAAGAACCGCAAGGGTGTCTCTCAAGAGCAAACACGAGAAGCGGTCCTTTCGTCTCAACCCGATCAGCCCGATGCCATCGAAAGTATTCAACTTCCCAAGGCTCAGCGCGATCAGCTCAAAGAGTACTTCGATGCCATCCGAGGCGACAACTAGCGGAAGCGACCCAGTTAACATGATCGGCGCCCCGATGCCCGGCGCTGACGCTTAGGGCTCTGATGTCCCCCTCGCCGTATCCGACCGCAATGAAGCAATCAATATTGCACTTCCCGCAATCATGCTGATCAAGGAACCCAGCAGCGTTCCCAGCTTGCCCGCCGATTCCAATTCGGGAAACTCGTTGGCATTAAATGAAAGCGCATTGAGAAATAGCGCCATTGTAAAACCGATCCCACCCAAACAAGCGCCTCCAAAGAAGACTCGCCAATTCACCCCGGCCGGCAATCGAGTCAGCCCGAGTTTTACCGCTACAAAACAAAAAGCGAATATCCCTAGTGGTTTGCCGATGGCCAGTCCAGCTGCCACCGCCGTCGTTACGGAATTTCTCAATGCTTCGGCCTGCAATTCGACTCCCGCATTCGCCAGCGCGAATATGGGCATGACAGCAAAGGCCACCCAGGGATGCAATCCCATCTCCAAGCGATGCAGCGGCGATAACGATTCGCGCGCAACGAATTCGAGCTGCTCCAAGTTCACCTGCGGCGATTCCTTCTGTTCTGGTTGATCGCCGCGCTCTTGCACACCGTCCCAATAATCTGCCAGCACCTCGACGAGTGTTTTTTCGCCAATCCATGGACTGGATGGCGTGAGCAATCCCAAGAGCACTCCTGCAATCGTCGGGTGAATGCCCGCGAAATGAAATCCCAACCAAATGGCAATTCCGACCAGCAAATAGACCAAAACCGATCGGACTCCGATGCAACGAAAGAGCAGCGTGATACCAAATCCACATGCGGCTGCGATCAGATAACCCCAGGCAATCTTTTCCGTAAAGAACACGGCGATGACGAGAACGGCGAAAATGTCATCGACAATGGCGAGCGTGAGCAAAAAGATCTTGAGACCAAATGGGACTCGCGAGCCGAAGAGGGCCAAGACTCCGACCACGAACGCGATATCGGTCGCCATAGGAATCGCCCAACCCCGTTGACCGATCTGCCCATACTGAAGCGCGAGATAGATCAGTGCGGGAGTCAGCACACCTCCAATCGCTCCAAACACCGGCAGCAGCGCTTTCCTGGGATCCCGCAACTCTCCCGTCACAATTTCACGTTTGACCTCGAGCCCGACCACAAAAAAGAAAATCGTCATCAACGCGTCATTGACGACCAAATGCCCTAGATCCCCTTCGATCCGCCATCCTCCAACATGAACGCCAACATGCGTGTGCCAAAAATCTTCATAGGCATGCGACCAGGATGAGTTCGCCAAAAACAGCGCAGCCAACGTGCAAGACAGAAGAACTAAACCACTGGCTGCCTCGATCTGCAAAAATCGTCGCACCGGCACCAACCACCGATCAACCGGCCGAACGGGAACCTTCTTGCTACGTGGAGGTCGATGATGGTCTGCCATAATCCCTTAATTGATTTCTATGGTCCAAAGAGTGCGTGAAGCAATCGGGGACGACTACTCTAGCAACCTAAGGAAAGATTCCAAAGGCCGAAGGTTCTCTATCGCCAAGGGACCAACCCTGGCTTTAAATTCGTTCGTCGCCTCACACCGGCCATTCGACGTCAATTTGCTGTCGCGAGCTAGTCCCCATATCCTCCCTCATTTGCTCTGTCGCTCATTGCTAGCCTATAACGATGGTGCGCAAACTTCCCAATACAAACATGGCTTAAAGACTTCAATTCCTCAGTCAACTTCAAAATCGCAAACGGATTGATTCGATCGGCCAACAGCAGCCGATGGCCCCAGGTTCCGTATGTTGCTGGACGGCATCGATCCCTATAGAATGCCTGACTTGGACTCTCGCTATGCTCGATGCCCAACAAAAGCGAATCGCAAATGGACTTGAAACCTTCCTTGACACGCAACACACTCAGCGAAGCCCGTACGAAAATCGTCGCCACGATTGGCCCGGCGTGTGAAGACGAAAAAATTCTCGGCGAATTGGTGAACAACGGGGTCGATATCTTTCGAATCAATGCGGCGCATGGTACGCAAGCCGACTTCGAACGTGTCTTGAACAAGATCAAGAATGTCCGAGAACAAGTCGGTTTTCCCGTTGCCGTCCTCTTGGATCTCGCCGGCCCAAAAATCCGTTTGGGAAAATTGCAACAAGATCCATTGGATGTCGAAGTCGGCCAAGAGCTTTTCTTCATTCGGGGGGACGAATCCCACGCTCCCAATGAACTGACCAGCAATTACTCGAAACTCGTCGACGAAGTACGGCTGGGTGATCGCGTGATGTTGGCCGATGGTACGATCTCGCTCGAGGTCGTCGAGAAGTCCAAGGATCGCATCCGCTGCGCGGTGAACGTGCGCGGTACGATTCGATCCCGCCAAGGCATCAATCTGCCTGGAGTCTCGCTATCTGTTTCCTCGATGCGACCAGAGGACGTCGACAACGCGTTGTGGGCGGCCAGAAACGATGTCGACTTTATCAGCTTGTCCTTCGTTCGCAGCGCTCAAGACGTCACTTCCCTTAAGAATCTTTTGGCATCGATGGATGCCAATGCACTGGTCATCGCAAAGATTGAAAAGCGCGAGGCGCTTCTGTGCCTCGAAGAGATCGTCGATGCGGCCGATGGTGTCATGGTGGCTCGCGGCGATCTCGGAGTGGAGATCGATGTCGCCGAGACTCCCGTCGCGCAGAAGCGAATCATCCAAGTCTGCCGCGACAAACTCAAACCGGTTATCGTGGCGACCCAAATGCTGGAGAGCATGCACCATAACCGCCGTCCCACCCGCGCCGAAGCCAGCGACGTGGCCAATGCGATTCTCGATGGAGCCGACGCTTGCATGCTCAGTGGTGAAACCGCCATCGGTGACTTCCCTGTCATTGCGGTTGAAACTATGAACCGCATCATGCTCAGCACCGAACGGATGCTGAAGGATCAACCCGAAGACTCCAAAACTCGATTCTCCTCACGCGTTCACCCGATCACTGCGGCCGTCACCCACAATGCCGCCAACATTGCCGAAGCCATCGACGCCAAGCTCGTCGTCGTCGCTTCTCGCACCGGTGGAACGGCTTGGGTGAAATCGAAACAACGGAACTATATCCCCACCGTCGGCGTCAGCGATTCCGACCAAACCCTTCGGCGCATGTGCTTGTTTTGGGGAATCATGCCCCACAAAGTTGCAAATCTCGACAACCCCGAGAGTTTGTTTCAGGAGGTTACCAAGTGGGGAAAAGCCTCCGGAATCCTGGCGGCAGGGGATCGCGTCGTTTACGTGACCGGGACAGGGCTCTTAAATAACACCCATAATTTGTTGGTCGTGCACGAAGTCCCGAACGACTGAAAATACTCAGATCCTCAACGATTCATCTGGCCAAACGCACCTACGGACTTCGATTCGCACATTTTGCGCCCCGTCCCCTGCTGAACCGTGCCTAGAGAATTGTTGCCAAGAGTTTTACATTGCGGAACGAATTCCGTAGCATAGCTTGGCACGGAATGATGAGGGCCTGGAAGTCACGGCTGGCCTGGAAGTCACGGTTGGCCTGGAAGTCATCGTGGGCCTGGAAAGGGCGGGGCCTTGAAATCAAGGCGAAACGCCAACGCAATCATGAATATCCATTTGAGTTTACGTCCTACAAAGTTCTTTACGACCACGTTGATCACCGCACTCCGATGTGCATGCGCCGTAGGCATCCTTCTATGGATACCTCTTGTCTCAGTTGGCCTAGCTCAGATTCCTCCTGACGGTGGCCCGGACGCGCGTCCTGGAGGAGCTGCGCCGAGCAAAATCGCATCCTTGATCAAGGTCCCCTTGCCACTCTCGTCCGAAGCGGAAAGTCGGATCCTGGCTTCGCTGGAGAGCCTCGCCGCTCGAGATGCAGGTGCCGAACGTCCCATTGCCGTCCTTGAGTTTGTTTTGGCTGAAGGATTGCATCCTGCAGACGGTCAACCCACCGTCATCGGTACAGGAACCTCTTTCGAACGGGCACTCACCTTGGCACGCTGGATCAGCGGCCCTCGCGGCAATCGAATACGCTCGATTGCGTACGTGCCAGATACCATTCGTGGGCATGCGGTGCTGATTGCTTTGGGCTGCGAAGAGATCGCCATGCATCCCTCGGCCGAGATCGGTTTGGCCGGCCTCGATGAACCAACCGTCGAAGCTACCGTCGTTCAAGCCTATCTCGATATTGCTGCGCGCCGCGGATCGTTTCCTCCCGCAGCTATACGATCCCTTCTCGATCCCTCCGAGCCGCTCATCCGATTGGATTTAGAAGGTGGCGGAATCGAATACACCACACTGCCGGAACTGGAAAAGAAAGCCCGTCCCGAGAATGCATGGAAAGAAACGCAGCTAGTCCCTCTCCACCAAATGGCTTCGTTCAGTGGGCAGGAACTGCGCAATTGGCGTTGGATCGCTCATATGGTTAACGATCGCGATCTTCTGGCGCCAACCCTCAAGCTCGACGTGCAATTGCAAGAGCGACCTTCCTTCCCGATGCCCCGAAAAGCCGCGAGAGTGCAATTGCGAGGCGTGATCCAAAATCGGGTTGTCAATCGAACCATTCGGGCCATTGATGAAGCCCTCAACAACGACCAGTGCAATTTGATTCTGATCGATCTGGACTCCCCGGGCGGCAGTATCGAAGAAAGTTTCCGATTGGCCTACCACCTCGCCGAGATACCGCCTGAACGGGCCGAAGTTGTCGTCTACGTAAGTGGTCACGCGCGGGGCGATGCATCCTTGATCGCTATGGCCGCCGACCGACTCTATCTCGATCCAAATGCAGTGCTCGGCCAAGCTGGCGAAGCCACCATAAGCACGCAAGACGTTGCAAACCGCAAAGAAAGTTTGTTGCGGTTTGCGAAGTTGGTGGGTCGCTATCCCGGAGACATCGCTGGATGTTTGTGCCCTGACATCGAAGTACAGGAATTCCTCGCGGCGGATGGACGACGCACACGCAGCGTGGCGGGATGGATCGAAGACGATGCAAAGCTTCCTCTCTGGAAAGCGATCGGCAAGGTCGACTTTAGCAATGGCCTTTCGGCGGATCGCGCTGTTCAATTGGGTCTCGCGGCCGACAAGGCGCCCGGATTGGAATTTGTTGGACAGCAATTCGGGCTGGATAAACTGCCTATCGAAAAACAAACGAACCGAATGGAATCCATCGTGGAATGGATCGCATCGCAACGATGGCTGTCCTTCCTATTATTCATGATCGGCCTCGTGTGCTTAAGCGCGGAACTAAACGCACCCGGACTCGGTGTTGCCGGCGCCATCGCTCTCGTTTGCTTCCTGCTCTTCTTTTGGCTCAATCTCTTTCAAGGAACGATTGAATGGCTCGAGATTCTGCTCATCTTGGCTGGGATTGCATGCCTCGTGGTGGAGATCTTTTTACTGCCGGGCTTTGGGGTCTTCGGTGTTCTGGGGCTCGCACTGTTGGCTCTAGGACTGGTTTTGGCAGGCCAAACATTCGTGATTCCCACCAACCGTTATCAGCGCGATCAATTCATCCTGGGATTTGGGCAACTAGCGATCGGCTTGCTCACGCTGATAGGATTGGCAGTCGCATTTCGAAAGCAGCTCGCCAAGCTACCGATGATCCGATGGTTCGCGTTGCAACCTCCCTTGAATGATCGCTTCGTGACCGAAATGCATGAGCTTGATGAGGGACGCCGCTCGTTGATGGGACGCTACGGCTCGACATTGACCCGTTGCAATCCGTACGGCAAAGCCCTGGTTGGAGATCAAGTCATCGATGTCGTGACGCAAGGGGAATGGCTAGACGAAAATGCGCCGATCGAAGTGGTGGATGTTAGAAACCATCAAATCAGAGTCAAACGCCGCAGGATCTAATGCATCGGACGAGATAACGAAGCGTCTCAATACGCGTCAAGGAATCGATCCCTCTCGCGCGATGCGTTTTCGGGATGACTTTGATTGCTATCGGCCGCGATCAGCCAATGTTGCGGTAGCCACATAGAATTCCGTTGAACCCCTTTCCCCTCCTCTTGGAATTCAGATGGGAATCACGGAAACTAAACGCCCGCTTAATTCGCATCGGATGCATTTTTGCCTGGAAGGACCCTGGGTCATGCGACCACTTTCGAATCCCTTATTGATCGCAGGCCTGCTTCTGCTCGCAACGGGCTCGAGGACGCTTGCGCAAAACGAACCCGCGCGGACGTTCGATATTGGCGTTGCGCCCTCGGAAACACAGCCCAGCATTGCTACAGACGAGGAATTAGTAAAATCGTTCGAAACTATGCCACATGACCCACTAGCCAATTGGAACTTGCCTCTTCCCACCACGGGCGGCATCCAGTTTTGGACAGATCACCGCTGGTGGAATGGCTGGCGTGTTCAATCCAACAGCACGCTTCACCAATGGCGATTGATCGACCCGAATTCCATTCGACGCGGTTGGGGTACGAAGGAAGCCATGCTCGCCCGGCTCGAGCGCGTACGCATAGAGAAAACCGCATTAGATCCGAGCGCAGCATTGTCCGCCGAAGCTCCCGTTTTCGTCTTGATGCACGGCTTGATGCGGACTCCTGGCAGCATGAAACCGATTGCCAAAGCCATCCAGAAGCGATTCTCGGATATCCATCAAAGTGCATCCGATTCTTCCGATGACACCCCGCAACCGAGCCCCGTAATCGTTCCGTTCACTTATGCCAGCACGCGCGATCCGTTGAGCGAGCATGCGTCGGCCCTTCGCGAAGTCATCGAGAACCTGCCGGGAAAACCTCGCTGGAATGCCATCGGTCACAGCATGGGAAACATCGTATTGCGCACCGCCATTGCTCAGTGGCAAGCTCAAGGGGATCCGCAAGGTGCGCTCGAAAGGTTGGATCGTGTCGTGATGCTTGGCCCCCCCAATCAGGGCTCGTCGTTTGCAAAGAAGCTCTCGCAGTTGGGCCTGTTTGAAAAGATTACTGGGGATTCGGGCATGACCCTTGGTCCCAACTGGCGCGAGTTGCAAAAGCACTTTGGCGTTCCTCCGTGCCCGTTCGCCGTGATCGCGGGTGATGTATCGTCGCTTCCCATCCGAAATCCTTGGCTCGAAGGTCCCAATGATGGTGTCGTGACGATTGAAGAAGCCAAGCTCGATGGCATGCGAGATTTCGCGACCGCCCCCGTGTTGCATTCCTTCTTGACGCAGGACCAACGCTGCATCGATGCAACAGTCGAGTTTCTTATGGGGGGCGAATTGCAATCGGTACTAGCGAAGTAATCGAGAGGAATGCGCGATGGACGGTTTAGAGGTTGCGCTATTTGGGCATCCTGGATCCCAATCCATGTTTTCCCTGGTTTTTTCGTGCTCTTCCTCAGCGTTAGCGGTACTCGTACTCAGCATTAGCGGTACTCGTACTCAGCGTTAGCGGTACTCGTACTCAGCGTTAGCGGTACTCGTACTCAGCATTAGCGGTACTCGTACTCAGCATTAGCGGTACTCGTACTCAGCGTTAGCGGTACTCGTACTCAGCGTTAGCGGTACTCGTACTCGATGCAGCATCTTCGAGTACGAGTACCATTTCATTGAGTACGAGTACGAGTACGAGTACGATAGAAGCCAAAAAAGCGCAACTTCAAAAGTGGACGGTACACTTCGATAGATGTTATTGTTTGTCTCTCAAACAATACAAACTCGTGCGCGTTCGAACGATCAAATCGGTACCGACTGCCACTGGCGATGCGAGGCACCCCGCATCGAGCATGTTTTCCGCGAGGATGTTTCCGTCCCCATCCAGAACGTGCCCTTTGCCTTGTTCATCCAAGCAATAGATCCGATTCGCGGCCACAATCGGCGAACTAGAAAAATCTCCACCCAACCTCTTTTGCCAGATTACGTCCCCGGTGTTGGGATTCATGGCGGTCAGTACTCCCCGATCCTCCAACGAACAGAGATGATCCCCTAGAAAGACTGGGGATGGCTTGCAACCAATGGCTCTTGCGGCTTCCCACAGCACATTCGACTGGGTGATGTCCCCTTCACCCACCGGATTAATCGCAATGAGCTTGGCCTTGCTGAAACCGGAACTGAGATAGATCGTCTTGCCATCGAAGAGGGGGCGTATGGCATTGGAATGTTCTTCATAACGTACTTTCCAAAGTTGCTTGCCAGTCGCTGGATCGTATGCCAGAACGGCTTTGGCTGCAGGGCTGATGAGTTGCAATTGCTGGCCGACTTGAATGACATGCGGTGTTCCGTAGGATTTTTTCCAATCTCCATCGTCGGTACCGTAATCAATATCGCGATCGACTTTCCAAACGGTCTCGCCTGTGTCGCGATGCAACGCGACCAAGTACTGGTAGTCGAATCCATCCATGCTGAAGATCAATAGATCCTCATAAAGGATGGGGCTGGCTCCTGCACCTCGATAATGATTGCAAGGCAAATCCCTGCGTTGCCAGAGGATCGATCCATCCTTTGCGTCGAGTGCGGCCGTTCCATAGGATCCAAAGGAAACGTAAACACGTTTGCCATCGCAGACGGGTGTTGGCGATGCATACGAATTGAACTCGTGGTAGTCCTTTTGGGTTGTCTCGTTGGTAAAGACCGGTCGGTCAATCAACACCTTTCCCGAATGCCGGTCGATGGCCACGACCGACATAGTTAGTCCATCCGTGGTCGCGTTGGTCAACCATATGCGGTCCCCCCAAACCACGGGGGAGGACCACGCCTTGCCCGCAATATTTACTTTCCAAGCAACGTTTTCGGTCTCGCTCCAGTGGATGGGAGGTTGAGAGAGCGCGAGCGCGTGACCATCCCCTTTGGGACCTCGAAATTGAGGCCAGAATCCTTCGCCGGCGGACGCTACCTCCTGGTTCGTCCAAGCCCATTCCACGGTTCGTTTCGATGTTCCATCTTGCGCCGCGATTGGATGGAGCAGTCCGACAAATACCCAGCAAGCCATGCTCAGCGCGATCCCCGGTCTGAGCCGATTGCTTCCTTGTATGTTGGGATAGA
>Ga0194055_10003038_pt1 | contig 13088 bp, 13 predicted proteins | sample SepL449m_MetaG_FD_155482 | JGI IMG/M metagenome (GOLD analysis project Ga0194055, IMG submission 155482) | Anoxic zone freshwater microbial communities from boreal shield lake in IISD Experimental Lakes Area, Ontario, Canada - Sep2016-L442-9m | ecosystem: Environmental > Aquatic > Freshwater >... | reverse complement strand
GATCATTTCGCTTGGAGGCGGCTCGCTCGGTTCGGCGGCGGTCGTTGAGGCGCTCGCGAATCACATCACAGTCCTGCTTGACGTTGATCTGGACGTCGCCTGGGGTCGAATTCAAGGGTCGGATCGTCCGCTAGGGCAGGATCGGGCTGCGTTCGAAGCGTTATTCCACGAGCGCGACCGCGACTACCGCGAGATCGCGGATGCAAATCTTTCGAGCAGCGACTGGGAAGTCATCTCGGCAGCGATCCCGTCACTGGTCGCAATGGCGCACGGGGAATCCGCGGGACTGCGGCTGCTCTGGGCTGCGGGCCCGGGCGGTGGCTACCCGGTTTGGGTCGGTTCCAACGCTCTTTCCGTCGCCCCGTGGCCATTGCCTGACGAGTCGCGCCGTTTCGTCATCAGTGACAGCAACGTCGGCGAGATCTACGCCGGGCAGGTGCCCCAGATAGCGGGCCTGATCGAGTTCGAGGCCGGTGAGCAGTTCAAAACTTTGGAGACGGCTGAAACCGTTTGGGATGCGCTCGTTGAGCAGCAGGCGACGCGAGCCGATCACGTCGTCGCGGTCGGCGGCGGAGTCGTCGGAGATCTGGCCGGCTTTTGTGCCGCCAGCTTCCAGCGCGGCGTTCCAGTGATCCAGGTGCCAACGACGCTCGTCGCCCAGGTCGACTCGGCCCTCGGTGGAAAGACTGGCGTTGATCTGCCGCAGGCAAAGAACTACATCGGCGCTTACCACCAGCCTGCTGCAGTAATTGTCGACCCGGCGATGCTCGCGACGCTGCCCCCCGACGAGATGGCGGCCGGCTACGCCGAGGTCGTGAAGACGGCGTTGATCGGCGGCGGCTTGTTGTGGGAGCGCGTCAGCGCGGGCGAGCCTGTCGATGAACAGATCATTCGCGAGTGTGCGCGTATCAAGCTGGCGGTAGTCGCCTCCGACGAGCGTGACGAGGGCCCGCGCCAGAAACTTAACCTTGGTCACACGATCGGGCACGCGATTGAGACCGCCACCGGCTACAGCGAGCTGCGCCACGGCGAAGCAATTTCGCTCGGGCTGCTCGCAGCGCTGCGCATCTCCGACGCCCCCGAGCTGCGCGAGCAGGTTCGCGTGCTGCTCGACGGGGCGGGACTACCGACGAGCCTCCCCGGGCTCGACGTCGACGCTGTGCTCGAAGCGACCTTGCTCGACAAGAAGCGCCTAAGAGGAGCCGTTCCGTTCGTTTGCTGTATCGATCCCGGCGACGTGCACTACGGGGTCGAGGTCGAGGCGGAACTGGTCCGAGCAGCGGTTGAAGAGCTCGCAGCCTGACGGGCGCCCGCCCGACATGGCAAACTGGCACCCGTGCTCGCCCATAACCGCATCGCAGTTCTTCACGGCGTCAATCTCGATCAGCTAGGCCGGCGCGACGCGGCGATCTACGGCGATCTCGATTACGACCGACTGACCCAGCGAATTGGCGAGTTCGCCGCCGAGCTCGAGCTTTCAGCTCAGTTCTTCCAGACCAACTCTGAGGGTGAGCTGGTTGAGCATCTCCACCGCGTGAACGACATCGCCGACGCGATCATCATCAACCCGGGCGCCTGGACGCACTACTCCTACGCTATCCGTGACGCGCTCGAGATTTCCGCGCTGCCAGCCGTCGAGGTGCACCTCAGCGACATTCAAAACCGCGAAGAGTTCCGCCGCGTCTCCGTGATCAGCGACATTTGCCTGACGACCGTCAGCGGTCAAGGCGTCGACGGCTACCGCCCGGCGCTCGAAGCGTTGCGCGACCACTTGGCTACCGCGGCGAGCTAGTGCCCGAACGGATTGAGCGGCTGGCGGCGAAGGTGGCCGAAGCGGGGCTCGACTGGCTAATAGTGTCGGCGCCACTAAACGTGCTCTGGCTAACCGGCTTCACAGGGAGCAACGGAGTCGCGCTCTGCCCGGCCGACCCGGGCCGCAACCCTGCCTTGCTGCTAACCGATTTTCGCTACATCGAACAGGTCGCCGCGCAGGCGCCAGCGGCCTGGCAGGTCGAGATCGCGACCAACGACCTGCTCGGCGCTGGACTGGCCGAACATTTTCCCGTGCCGGATGTCGGCGGCGAAAGTAACTACGGAACGGTTGGCTACGACGACAAGCACTTGACGGTGGCGCAGCTAGCCGCCTTGGAGACTGCGTTCGACGGGCGCGCCCGGTTCGAACCGCTCAGCGGCAGCACCGAGGCTCTGCGGCTAATCAAGAGCGCCGCTGAGGTCGAGAAGATCCGCGCCGCCGCCCAGCTCGCTGACGCGGCGATGCTCGAGCTGCTTGAGGGCGGATTGATCGGGCGCAGCGAGGTTGAGGTTGCGCTGATCCTCGAATCAGCGATGCGGCGCCTCGGGGCGCAGGAACTGAGCTTCCCGCCGATCGTCGCGTCAGGTGCGCACGGCGCGCTGCCGCACGCCGAGCCGCGCGAGGTGGAGATCGAACAAGGACAGATGGTGACGATCGATTGGGGCGCGAAGTTAGACGGCTACTGCTCAGATTGCACGCGGACCTACTTCACTGGCGAGGTCGACGATCGGCAGACGCGCATCTACGAGGTTGTGCTCGAGGCACAGCTCGCGGCGGCCGCGGCGGTGATGCCAGGGCCGACCGGCCGCGAAGTTGATCTCGTCGCACGGACGATCATCGAGGACGCCGGCTTTGCTGAGAACTTCGGCCACGGCCTCGGCCATGGCGTCGGCTTGGATGTTCACGAGGCGCCGCGACTCTCGCGCCACGGTGACGCCGCGATTGAGGCTGGAATGATCGTCACGGTCGAGCCGGGGATATACCTAACAGGCGAGTGTGGCGTCCGAATCGAGGACCTCTTGCTTGTGACGGCCGACGGAAGTCAAGCGCTAAACGGCCTGCCGAAAGAGCGGCAGCTAGTTAGCTGACAGGAGGAGTCGCAGGAGTCGTCGGTGCGGTGGGGGTTCGCGCAGTGTTGCGAAGGAAGGCCCAGCCGAACACGGCGAGGAAGACGATGGTGACGATCGGCGCGAGCACTTCGAGTGCGCTCGTATCGCTCAATTCCGCAATCTCCGCAAGGCCACCATAAAGCAGGTAGGCCGCGAGAGCGAGAACCAGCAGGCCGGTTACGAGGAAGAAGCGACGCAGGTCGAGCTTCAAGCTGCCGCGGTAGAAGGCAACCCCTAGTCCAATTGAAACCGCTACGCCGATTGCCCCCCCGATGATCGTCGCTGTCGCGCCGCTCTCGCCGACCGAGACGAACAGGAAGAGTGCAGTTTCGAAGCCCTCGCGGACGACGGCGACAAATGCGACTGTTGCTAGTGCGAGAGTGCCGCCGCCTGCCATCGCTACGCCGATCTGGTCGCGCAGGTCTGTTCCCATTGTCTTCGCCTGGCGGCGCATCCAGAAAACCATCCCTGTGAGCACGCCGGCCGCGATCAACATCGTCACTGCTTCGAACAGCTTCTGGGCCGTGCCCTCAAGGTTGCCGAAGGTGGCGAAGAGGATCGTCGCGGCGATCGCGCTGACCAAGACGGCGGCGGCTGTTCCCTGCCAGACGGCGCGGCCGTGCGTTTCAAGAGCCCCGGTCTTCTTCAGGAACGCAAGCATTAGCCCGATGATCAGGCTGGCTTCGAAAGTTTCGCGCAGCGTGATTAGAAACGCGCCCACGAGCCCTCATCTGTCGTAACAATTGACATCTCTTAGGAGACCCTAACAAAGACCGACGAGAACAGTCGGGTATGGCGCTGGGACGCTACCTGCGCCCTGCTAGCTCAGACTCAATAGAATGCTCCCGCTGTGGTCCGTTTCCTAACAGCAATCAGTGCCCTGCTCGCCGCAGGCGCGCTCGTAGTCGCCCCAGCGCAGGCCCAGCAGAGCGACCAAACGACCGCTCGAAAAATCGTTGCGATTGCCCAGCAAGAGCTCGCACTCGGCGTTCACGAGGTTCCGATGGGATCGAACAAGGGCGAGCGGATCAAGATGTACGGGCTCGCCACGCAGGCGCCGCTGCGCTACTACCCGGCAGCTTGGTGCGCCTACTTCGCCTCCTGGGTGACGCAGCAGGCCGGCGCGCCGATCGGCTGGAATGGGCTCGGCGATGGGCTCGTCTCGCGGCTGCGCGATTGGGGTCACAAGACCGGGATCTGGCAGACCGTTCCCCAACCCGGCGACCTGATCGCCTTCCCAGAGCACATCGGGATCGTTGAAACGATTCAGCCGAACGGCCTCGTTACGACGATCGAAGGCAATACCGGCGACGCTGTCCGCCGGCGGCTACGCCTGGTTAAAAGCGCCACGGGCTTCATTCGGGTTGCCGCCAGTAACGCTCCGGTCCCCGTGTTGACCGCTCCGAGCGACACCGTCTACCGCACCGAGCCGGTCACGCTGACGGTCGAGAACAATTCTCCGGTAAAGCGCGTGATCAAGAGCTACCGCTGGGACCTCAATAGCGATGGCAAATGGGACAAGACGACGACAGTCGGCCAGCTCACAATTGCCTTTCCCGAGAACGGAATATTTCCTCTCACGGTTCAGCTCACCGACGTGAATAGCGTTTCCGCGAAGGCGAAGATCAGCCTGACGGTGATCAATCGCCCGGGCGTCGTCATCGCCCGCTGAGCGGCTGCAGTAACCGGAAGCCGCCGGCTCGAGCGTCGGCGTAAAGTGGGTGAATGAAGGTCCCTGGCATTACAGAGATTCCGCCGACGTTCGCTGCCACCCGCGACGCGCTCCACTCCGTCGCCGAGCAAATCCTTGCGCCGGCGCGCGCCGCAGCGACTGGAGACGAGTTTTCCCTCGTCGTAACTACCGGAGGTTTTGGCACGCCGCCGCTTCCTGGGGGCGGCTGTGTCCGTGTTGACGGTTTGGAGTTGGTCGTCGAGGGAGCCGACGGCGAGCAGAAGCGCACTTTGTTGACAACCCTCAGAGAAAGCGCTGGCGCTGTCGGCCTTCCATCCGAAGGACTCAGCGACGAAGCTTTGGAGCTCGACGCCGCGGCCGCTGCGCTGGTCGCCGAAGCCTACGTCCTGGCGGACGGCGTACTGCGCGACCTATACGGCGAGGCGCTTCCGGGGGCCGCACCAACCGGCAACCAACTATGGCCTGAGCACTTCGACATTGCGATAGAACACGGCGAAGAGCCGGCAGGGAAGCGCGCGACCTATGGGCTCTCGCCTGGAGACGCTGCACACCCAGAGCCTTACTTCTACGTTGCGCCGTGGAGCCCGCCGAGCGATCTGACGATCTGGACCGCCGTCGGTTTCACCGGCGCCGAGCTCAACTGGGCGCAGCTGCTTGGGGCTGAGGACCCACGCGCTGCCGCGCTCCAGTTCTTCCGTGAGTACCGCGACGCTCTGGTTCTGCGGGATTAGAGCGAGCCTCGCGGCCTCGCCTGATCGGTTAGCCTCGGCCGATGCTCGAAGCAGCTGCTTTCGCAGCCATCGGTCAAGTAGCGCTCGTTGTGGGTGCTCTGCTGGTCTGGCGCTTCCGCACGCTGACGCGAGCTGCGGTTGTCGGTTCGCTGATGGCATTTGGCGCCGGCGCCGTGATCTCGGCCGTCGGCACCGACCTAGTCGCCGTTGCCTATGACGAGGCAGGGGGAGGAGCCACCGCTTTGGGCATCGGCATTGGTGGCCTCGGCTATTTCCTGATCATCACGCTGCTAGAGCGCAGCGGTGCGCGTGAAAGCCGCAGGCACCGCTCGAAGCGGCGGTGGGCTCTGGGGACAGCGAAGTCGCCGCCGCTACACCAACCGAAGCGCGAAACCTCTTTGTTGGAATGATCATCGACGGCATTCCGGAGTCGGTCGCCGTCGGCCTGAGCCTTCATCTTGGCTCGGTTGGCGTATCACTGGCGCTCGTCGGCTCGATCTTCATCGCTGGCTTGCCGGAGGCGATCGGAGTGGCAGCGGCGCTGCTTGCTGGCGGGTACTCGATCACCAAGATCCTGGTCCGGTTCGGCTACATCGTCGTCATCGGCGCCGTCTCCGGCGTCGTTGGCTACAAGCTGCTCTACGGCGAGAGCGACGAATTGATCGCGCTAATCCAGTCGATCGCCGCCGGCGCACTGCTGGTCGTCGTGATCAACGAGATGGTCCCGATCGCGATTCGCGGAGTCCAGCGCTGGGCCGGCGTGCTCGCTGCGTCAGGCTTCGTCTTCTCAGCTGCGATCACCTGGATCTCTGGCGGCTGATCAACTTTGGTCGGCTGGCTGCGGTGGCGCCGGAGAGTAATCCGCCAGCTCGTGTTCCCCGTATAGCTTTCGTTGTCTCGCTCAAGTCGATTGAGATCGATTGCGTCTCGAGCCGACAATGTTGCGCACCTAACAATTAAGCCCGTCAAACAGGGCAGAATGGAAGAGAGACAATGGAGATGACAAGTGGCCTCAAGGCGATCGCCGATGCGAGCTTTGACTCAGTAATGATTACAAGCGCTGGCCGTAAGAATGAAATCGTCTACGTGAACAAGGCGTTTGAAAAGCTGACCGGCTACAAGGCTAAGGACGCACTCGGCAAGGACCCAAAGTTCCTTCAAGGAGCAGCCACTGACCCTGCCACGATCCGGCAACTAGTCAAAGATTTGAAGGCAGGCAAGACCTTCGAGGGCCGTACGATCAACTATCGCGCCGACGGCGCTCCTTTCATCATGCACTGGCGCGTACTGCCGGTGAAGAGTGGTCGTGGCGCTTCGGCGAAGGTCGAAAGCTACGTCGCGATCCAGCGGGTCATCTCGGCGTAGCCCCTCGTCTTCGGGCGAGTCGAGGAGCTGTCGGAGTACTGAAGCGGCTGAAGGGACTCGAACCCTCGACCTTCTGCATGGCAAGCAGACGCTCTAGCCAACTGAGCTACAGCCGCAGTGACGGCGGAGTATAGAGCGCGGCGGTGCGGCTAGGGAACGACGTCGAGCTGGGCGATCTGTGTGCTCGGGTGAAGCTCCACTTCGAATCGTCCTGTGTCCTTCGCTACGAAGCTGAACTTGGCTGGCGCTCCGGGCGCGGTCGCCTCCTCGATGTCGTATCCGTGGATGTGGACGTCGGCTTCGGAGCCATCGGTCGTGACGGTCAGCTTGACCGTCGAACCCTGCTTGTAGGTCAGCTTTGCCATCCCACCGACCGGCTCTCCGTCCTTGATCACGATCGTCTCCGGGTTCTTGTTCACCGGGGCGGGCGCGCTCGTCGTTGCTGTGGCGGGCGTCGTCGCGGCGCTGGTAGTCGTCGTCGCCGGAGTCTCGTCCTTTGGCTTCAGCAGCAGGAAGCCAATCAAAAGTAGCGCGGCGGCGGCGAGCAGGATTGGCAGCGTCTTCTTCGTGTCCATCGAGCCAGTCTATTGGGAGCGCTGACCCGAGCGGTCTGTCACGCGCGCCAGCAAAACTGGCGCTTCCGTTAGTCCGCGGGGTGACCGCGACACATAAGGTTGGCGAAGATGTCGTCAGCAGCCGAGCGCCTCTACCGATGAGCAGCGAACTACGTTTCGACGGTCAGGTCGCGATCATCACGGGGGCTGGCCGCGGCCTCGGGCGCGCCTACGCGCTGGCTCTAGCAGGGAGGGGCGCGAAGGTCGTTGTTAATGACCTTGGGGGAGACGTCGCAGGAATCGGTAGCGACGCCGGCCTGGCCGAAGCGGTTGCGAGTGAGATCATCGAGGCGGGTGGCGAGGCAGTCTCCAACTGCTCGACGGTCGTGACGGAAGAGGGCGCTCACTCGATCGTTGATGCCGCGCTGAACGAGTGGGGCAGAGTCGACATCGTCGTCAACAATGCAGGAAACCTCGAGCCCGGCGGCTTGCCGGAGCTTACAACTGAGGGCTTGGAGCGCCACATCGACATCCACGCGGTTGGGGCCTTCAATGTCACGCGCGCCGCCTGGCCTGCGATGGTCGAGCAGGGCTACGGGCGCGTCGTGGTGACCACATCGCTGAGCAGCTTCGGAGCCGGCCACATGATCGCGTACTCAACTGCAAAAGGGGCGACTATTTCGCTTGGTCGTTCGCTGGCGGACGCTGGGATTGATCACGGCATCCGTGTGAACATGATCGCTCCCACAGCGGAGACGAGGATGGTCACCGATCCTGAGTTCCGTGAGAAGTGCGGGTTGCCGCCCCTGCCAGACGATCACCAGCCAGACCCAGGCAGGGGCCCTGATCCGGTCCTACCAATGCTCTTCGTCCTCGCGCACGAAAGCTGCCCATCGAACGGCGAAACGTTCATTGCCGGACTCGGCCGTTACGCCCGCATCTTCTGGGCTGAAACGCCCGGGATTATCGCTCCCGGGATCGCTGCCGAAGAGCTGATCGACAGATGGGATGAGATCTCCAACCCCGCCGGATACGTGGCGCAAGCTCTGACTGCCGACTCGGTTCGCTTCCGCGAGGCTCTGCTCGCCGACGTGCTGGCCGACGGCAGCTAAGGCGACGACCAGAATCGAACTGGTGTACGCGGCTTTGCAGGCCGCTGCGTAGCCACTCCGCCACGTCGCCAATCGGTTCGAAGCGTAGCGCCCGCGCTCGTCGGCGCGGAATGTCCCTGCCCGCGCCGCGCTGATACTCTCTCGCTTCTTCCCAGGGCGATTAGCTCAGCTGGGAGAGCGCCGCCTCGACAAGGCGGAGGTCACTGGTTCGAGCCCAGTATCGCCCATCAGCTTCGCGTGTAAACGGCTCTCGAGCTAGGCGGCGAGCGCGGCGCGCAGTACGCCGGCCATCTCACAGACAGCGTCGTGTGAAGTGCGGTGGACGACGGAGAAGTTGATGAAGCCATGGATCAGCGAAGGGTGGCGACGGAGCGTCACTTCAACGCCGTCAGCCTTCAGCTTCGCCGCGTACGCCTCGCCCTCGTCGCGGAGGGGATCAAACCCCGCAGTGATTATGTGCGCCGGCGCCAGACCCTCTAGGGGCCCTGCCTTCAGAGGTGAGGCCTTCGGATCGTTCAGATCGTCGTCGACGCTGAGGTAGTGCTGGCCGAACCAGTCCATTTGAGCTTCGGTGAGGAAGAACCCCTCACTGAAGAGGTGATAGGAGGGGTACTTTTCGGCGAAGTCACAGACCGGGTAGATCAGCAGTTGGAAAGCTGGGGCAGGCCCACCGTCGGCGAGCGCCTGCTGGGCGGTGACAGTTGCGAGTTGGCCACCAGCGCTGTCACCGCCAACGGCGACCCGCGACGGGTCGGCGCCAAACTCGTCAGCCCGCGCGACTACGTCCCGAAATGCTGCCAGTGCGTCATCGGCCGCGGCGGGGTACTTGTGCTCTGGGGCTAGGCGGTAATCAACCGAGAGGACGCGGCAGCCGGAGTGCTGCGCAATCAGCCGGCACGGCGCGTCATGCGTCTCGAGGTCGCAGATCACGAAGCCGCCGCCGTGGTAGAAGACGAGTAGCGGGCCGATGCTGTCCTTGCACTCCTCTGGCACATAAAGGCGCGCAGGGAGCGGGCCTTCGGCGCCCGCGACCGTCGTTTCCGTGACGCTCGCCATCGGAAGCTGCGGCGCGGCAATCAAAGAGCGCGTCTCGGTCACTCCCGCGCGCGCCTGAACAGGGCTGAGCCGCTCCATCTCTGGCTGCGGTGCCATCGCCATCAGCTTGAGCAATAGCTGAAGGCCGGGGTCAAGCGTCTGCCCGTCGAGCACGGTCGGCGTTCCGCCGGCAAGGCGAAGCTGAGCCGCTGGCCCGAGTCGCATTAGGCCGCGAACCACGGCTCCTTGGGCTTTCAGGGCAGCAGAGGCGGAATCCATCGTGCGAAAGCTAACTGGTCGGTGCCGTCGGCGCTGCGACGAATGCGAGCAGTGCGTCGTTGAACTGCACTGGCCGCTCAAACATCGGAACATGACCCGTATCAGCCATCGTCAACAGCTCGGCGTTCGGGATCAGCTCACAGAACTCGAGCGCGTCACCGAGCGGCACAAGAATGTCGTCCTCACCTTGAATGACAAGAACAGGGCAGCCGATCTCTTCGAGCCGATGACGAAAGTCGTAAGCGAGGATCGCCTCGAACGCGTCGCCGAAGCCAGCGTCACCAAAAGTTAAGAGCTGCTCTGACAAGAGCTCTTTCGAGATTCGCGTCGGGTAGCGCGCGACGAGGCCCATCCCTAGTGCGATGTAACCGGGGCGCGTGAGCATCTTTTTTGCAGCGTTTGGATCTCCCTGCCCGCGCATCATCAGCTGCCGCGCGAGCGTTTGGCCTGGGCGGGAGTTGGTGACGTTCGCTGAGCTGATTCCAGCCGAGTCAACGAGCACCAGAAGCTCGACTCGCTCCGGGTGCTGGATCGCCACCTCGGCGGCAGTGAAACCGCCCATCGAGTTACCAACGAGCACGACAGGCCCAAGCCCCAGCGTTTCGCAGAAAGCGTCCACGGTTGCAGCAAAGCCGGTGATCGAGATCGGATCGGCGGGCATCTCGGAGAGGCCGAAGCCGGGAAGGTCGAGCGCGATCGCGCGGCAATGCTCAGCCGTGCGCGGGAGGTTCTCAAGCCAGTTCTGCCAAGAGCCGCCAAGGCCGTGAATGAACACGACGGTCTGGTTGCCCTCACCGATGTCGACATAGTTGACCGGGCGACCATTGATCTCGACCTGCTTTGTGTGCGTGGGCCAGTCAACGTCGCGCCAGTCGGGCGTGTCTGAGACGCCGTAGCTGGCGTCAGCTTTGCGCGCCGCGCGATGTGTCAGCGGGCGCGCGGTTGAAGGCCAGACGCTGCGCAGTGGTCCGCGGCGGTAGACGCGCTCTGTTGGTGTATTGGCCATAAATCAACGGTAGCGGAGCTGGGGAGCCAAACTGCCACGAAACGGCCCATTCTTGGCCACTCGCCCTCGCAGCTGGACGTGATCTCCCTGCGGCTCGCGTAGCATCAGCCTCGTGCAGGTAACACTTCCCGATGGCACCGCTCTAGAGCTCGCGGATGGCGCGAGCGGTCTCGACGCGGCCGAAGCGATCGGCCCAGGCTTGGCGCGCGCCGCGCTCGCTTACCGCCAGCAAGGCGAGCTGCGAGATCTCTCCGCTCCGCTGACCGCCGACGAGCCGATCGAGATCATCACCAAAACCTCCGGCGACGACGGCCTCGCTCTGATCCGCCACGACGCCGCCCACGTGCTCGCGGCAGCGGTGACAGAGCTCTATCCCGGCGTGAAGGTCTCGATCGGCCCAGCGATCGAACGCGGCTTCTACTACGACTTCGAGTTCCCCGAGGGGGTCGTCATCAGCGAGGACGACTTCGAAGCGATCGAAGCACAGATGAAGAAGCACATCAAAGCGGGGGAGGGGTTCGAACGCGAAGAGGTAAGCGTCGCTGACGCGCTTGAGCGCTTCCGCGGCGAGCAGCAGGACTACAAGGTTGAGCTGATTGAGGACCTCGTCCGCGACGAGGGCGTCGAGACCGTCTCGCTCTATACCAACGGTCCGTTCACCGACCTCTGCCGCGGCCCGCACGGGCAGTCAACGAAAGCAATCGGCGCCGTCAAGCTGCAATCGGTCGCCGGCGCTTACTGGCGCGGCGACTCAGACCGCACGATGCTGACGCGTATCTACGGCACCGCCTTCTTCGGCAAGAAGGAGCTCGAAGCCGAGATTGAGCGCCTCGATGCCGCCCGCGCCCGCGACCACCGCCGGCTTGGCAAGGAGCTTGAGCTTTTCGAGTTCTCCGAGGTCTCTCCCGGCTCTGCCTTCTGGCTGCCACGCGGCACAACAATCTTCAACGAGCTAGTCGCGCTCTCACGCGAGATGGGCGCCGCCCGCGGCTACCAAGAGGTCAAAACGCCGCAGCTCTACGACGCCGAGCTGTGGAAAACATCGGGCCACTGGGAGAAGTACCGCGAGAACATGTTCGTAACCAGCACAGAGGATCGGGACTTCGGCCTCAAACCGATGAACTGCCCCGGCCACGCGCACCTTTTCGGTGGCCGCCGCTGGAGTTACCGCGAACTGCCGGTCCGCTACTCGGAGCCCGGCCTGCTACACCGCAACGAACTCAGCGGCACGCTTCACGGCCTGCTGCGCGTGCGCCACTTCGCGCAGGACGACGCACACGTGTTCTGCACCGAGGAGCAGGTAGCTGACGAGGTTGCCGCCTGCCTCGAGTTCGCCTTCGCCACCTACGAGCTCTTCGGCTTCGACGTTCACCTCGAACTTTCAACGCGGCCCGAGCAGCGGATTGGCAGCGACGAGATCTGGGACCGCGCCGAGGCAGCGCTGATCGGAGCACTCGAAGCTCGCGGACTCGACTACGAACTCAACCCAGGCGACGGCGCCTTCTACGGGCCGAAGATCGACCTCCACATGACCGACTCGCTCGACCGCTCCTGGCAGCTCGGCACGGTCCAGCTCGATTACTCAATGCCGGAGCGCTTCGACCTTCAGTACACCGGCGCCGATGACTCCGTCCACCGCCCGGTGATGATCCACCGAGCATTAATGGGCTCCTACGAGCGCTTCGTGGGAATTCTGATCGAGCACTACGCCGGCGAGTTCCCGGTCTGGCTCGCGCCGGTGCAGGCAGTAGTCCTTCCAGTCTCCGACCGCCACGCCGAGGCGGCCGAGGCGATTGCCGCGCAGCTCCGCGCGCGGGGTATCCGCGTCGAGGTCGATCTCCGCTCCGAATCGGTCTCAAAGCTGATCCGCGACAACGAGATTGCGAAGATCCCTTACATGCTCGTTGTCGGCGACAAAGAGGCTGACGAGCAGAGCGTTGCGGTTCGCCGCCACGGTGAAGGCGACATCAGCTCGTTCCCGGTTGAAGCCTTCGCTGACCATCTCGTCGCCGAAACCGAAACGCGCCGCGATGCGCCACTAACGGCTTGACCGTCACCGTCGCCAGAGGCTTCGTCCAGCGCACGCGGGGCCTTGCCTGGCGCAAAAGCATTCCGGCAGGAGACGGGGTCCAGATCAACCGATGCCGTTCGATTCACACCTTCGGAATGCGCTTCTCGCTCGATCTTCTCTGGCTCGACCAGCAAGGGCAGGCGATTCGGGTGGATTACGACGTGCCGCCGCGGCGCCTACGCAGCTGCAGACAGGCACATGCTGTCGTCGAGGTCACTGCCGGAGAGGGGCGAGATCTCCTTGAATCTGGCTATACTGCTGCGCGTTGACCCGAATGTTCGTCCAGACGCCGCGCCCTTGACGCGCTGCCTCCGAAGCTA
>Ga0194055_10003036_pt1 | contig 13092 bp, 12 predicted proteins | sample SepL449m_MetaG_FD_155482 | JGI IMG/M metagenome (GOLD analysis project Ga0194055, IMG submission 155482) | Anoxic zone freshwater microbial communities from boreal shield lake in IISD Experimental Lakes Area, Ontario, Canada - Sep2016-L442-9m | ecosystem: Environmental > Aquatic > Freshwater >... | reverse complement strand
GGTAGAGGGGGTCGCAGCAGCTGGCGTCGAGCAGCACCGCCGAGACGCCGAATGCGGCGGCGTTGCGGAACAGGCCGCCCATGTTGTCGTGGTTGGAAATCCCGGAGAGGGCCAGGATCAGGCCGTCCCCGGAGACGCCAGCAAGCAGGGTGGAGGGATCGGGCGGTGCAAGCCTTTCCCCGACGGCAAGGATTCCCCTGTGGATGGGAAACCCGACGATGGCGTCCATCACGGTCTGAGAAGCGGCGAAGACAGGCGTTTCGCCGGGAAGCTCCGATATCAGCGGTTCCAGCCGCACCCGCTGGCGATCGGTGACCAGGAGAGAAACGGGGCGCGCCAGGGAACTCCCGAGGAGCGCACGAAGGACAACCTCGCCCTCTGCGATGAAGCGCCCTCGCCGACCCACGAGGTCGCGTTCGCGGACCTCCTGGTAGTCGGCGATGCGTAGATCCTTGGGGTCTGTGATCTGCTCGATCATTCCGCCTTCTAGCCGATCCCGGCCGGCAGGCCCATGACGGCCCCTTCCCCTGCGACGCCGAACCGTGACAATCTCGACCAAAGCGGTCACCGCCAAGGGGGTAAGAGAGTCTATGTCCACACGTGAAGCCGATCTGCCGTCAGCGGATCGCCCTGTTTATTCGAACAACTACAAATCCCTGGTGCTGACCCTCCTGGTCACGGCCTACACCTTCAACTTCATCGACCGCACGATCATTTCCACGATCGGCCAGGCCATCAAGGTTGACCTGAAGATCACGGACACCCAGCTCGGCCTGCTTGGCGGACTTTATTTCGCCCTGCTCTACACCATCCTCGGGATCCCGATCGCGCGGCTGGCCGAGCGGTTCTCCAGGGTCAATATCATCACCGCTGCCATCGTCGTCTGGTCGGGGTTCACCGCCCTCTGCGGCTCGGCGACGAGCTTCGCCATGTTGGCGGCCTACCGGTTCGGGGTGGGCTTCGGCGAGGCTGGACTGAACCCGCCAGCCCACTCCCTGATCAGCGACTATTTCGAGCCTAAGAAGCGGGCGAGCGCCCTGGCAGTCTACGCCTTCGGTATCCCTTTCGGGACCATGGTCGGTGCGGTCGCCGGGGGTTGGCTGGCGCAGAACTTCTCCTGGCGGGTCGCCTTCATGCTGGTGGGCCTGCCCGGCGTACTTATCGCCATCGCCATCAAGCTCCTGATCAAGGAACCGCCGCGGGGACACTCCGAGGCCGACGGCGGGGCTTCGCTGGTAGCGCAACCGCCCTTCTCTATGGGCGGTGAGTTCCGCGAGATAGGGGCCATCGTGAAGACCCTGTTCGGCAAGTGGCCGGTGCTCAACATGATCCTCGGCGTGACCATCGCCTCCTTCGGATCCTATGGGTCGGGCCAGTTCGTGCCGCCCTACTTCTCCCGCGCCTTTGGCCTCGACTATGCCCAGGTTGGCCTGATCACCGGCCTGGTGGGCGGCATCTCTGCGGGCATAGGCACCCTGCTTGGGGGCGTGGTGACCGACCGCCTCGCCCTGCGCAGCCCCCGGTGGTACTCGCTGACCCCGGCCATCGGCCTGGCCATCGCGACACCGATCTACATCACGGCCTACCTCCAGCCCTCCTGGCAGTCAGCGGCCTTGATCCTCCTGATCCCCGGTATCTTCCACTACACCTATCTCGGCCCGACCTTTGGCGTAGTCCAGAACATGGTCGAAAGCCGTCGCCGGGCGACCGCTGCGGCCATCATGCTGTTCTTCCTGAACCTGATCGCCCTTGGTGGAGGCCCGCCCTTCACCGGCTGGGTGATCGACCACTTCGCCCAGTTCAACTTCAACCATGGCCCGGGGAGCGGCGTGCTGGCCTCAATCGGCCAGATGCTGGGCGGTGCAGGCGGCGCGGAGAACTTCGCCAAGGCCTGCCCCGGCGGTCTGGCACCGGCAGGATCGGCGCCTGGACTGGTCGCGCGTTGCCATGACAGCCTGGTGGATGCGACCCGCTCGGGCGTGATCATTTCCCTGTGCTTCTACCTGTGGGCGGCCTTCCACTATTTCCTGGGCTCCATCGGTCTGGTGAAGGCCCTCGCGGACGCCCGCAAGGCCCGCGGAGAAGCATGATGTTCGGGGACTTCGCCCGGGTCTGGACTCCCATCGTCCCCCTGCGCAGCCTCGCGCAGGGACCGGTGGGCGTCCAGGTGGCGGGAGAGCGCCTGGCGGTCTTCCTCGGTTCCGGCGGAACGCCAGGCGTGCTTGTCGACAAGTGCCCCCATCGCGGTGTGAAACTTTCCCTCGGACGCATCACACCGGAGGGGTGCCTGGAATGTCCCTTCCACGGCTGGAGGTTCGGGACGGATGGAACCAACCGGGGCGCGCCCCTGAACCCGAAGGCCCGGCTGGAGACCCTCGGCGCGACCGCGCTTCCGGCCCGGGCGATCGGCGACTTCGTCTGGGCCTACACCGACCCGGCCGGGAACCCACCCGGCGAGCCTGTTGTCCCGGAAACCCTGACCGATCCCTCCCTGGCGCGGATCATCATCGAGCGGACCTGGAACTGCCACTGGACCCGGGCCATGGAGAACATGCTCGACAGTCCGCACCTGCCCTTTGTTCATCGCAAGACCATCGGGAAGTTCGTCAGCCGCTACATGAAGCCGGACTCCGAGATGGAGGTGATCTGGGAAGACACCGACTTCGGCGGCTCGACCCACGCCCTCATGGACGGCCGGGATGGTGGCGGCCGGCTGGACTTCCACCGCCCGAACGTCATGACCCTGCACATCCCGATCCCGCGGATGCGCCTGAAGATCCACGCCCTGGTCGTTCCCATCGACGCCACCCACACTCGGCTCTTTGTGGTCGGCGCCCGCAGCTTCCTGAAGTGGAAGGGCTTTACCGGCCTCTTCGAGGGCAATGCCGCCAAGATCGCCGATGAGGACCGGGACGTGGTGGAAAGCTCCTGGCCAAAGGAGGTTCCGCCACCCTCCGAGGAGCACTCCGTGGGCACCGACCGGGCCACCCTCGCCTTCCGACGGTACTACCTCGAGACCCTCAAGGGCTCCTCTGCCGGCTGATCCCGCCGCCGGCTTTGCATCCACGGCCGCCTAGGCCTAGAAGTCCCGACCATGATCCCTCGCTACACCCGCCCCGAATTCGCCCGCATCTGGGAGCCCCAGACGCGCTTCACCATCATGTTCGAGATCGAGGCCCATGCGGCCGACAAGATGGCCGAACTCGGCGTGATCCCCAAGGAAGCCGCCCGGACCATCTGGGAAAAGGGCCGGGGTGCAATCTTCAACGTCGACCGGATCGACGAGATCGAACGGGAGGTGAAGCATGACGTCATCGCCTTCCTGACCCACGTCACTGAGCTGGTCGGGCCGGAGGCGCGGTTCCTGCACCAGGGCATGACGTCCTCGGACGTCAATGACACCGCCCTGGCAGTCCAGCTGTCCCGGGCCACGGACCTGCTGATCGAGGACGTAGACCTGGTCCTGGCGGCCCTGAAGCGCCGGGCTCTGGAGCACAGGATGACCCCCTGCGTGGGCCGCAGCCATGGCATTCACGCCGAGCCCACCACCTTTGGCCTGAAGCTGGCCGGTCACTACGCCGAGTTCCAGCGCACGCGGCAACGCCTGGTGACCGCCCGGGCCGAGATCGCCACATGCGCAATCTCGGGCGCCGTCGGCACCTTCGCAAACGTAGCCCCCGAGGTGGAGGCCCACGTCGCTGCGAAGATGGGCCTAGCCGTGGAGCCGGTCTCAACCCAGGTCATCCCGCGCGACCGCCACGCCGCCTACTTCGCCGCCCTCGCTATCGCCGGTAGCGCCATCGAGCGCCTGGCGGTGGAGATCCGGCATCTCCAGCGCACTGAGGTCCTGGAGGCTGAGGAGCCCTTTGATCCCGGCCAGAAGGGGTCCAGCGCCATGCCGCACAAGCGCAATCCGATCCTGACCGAGAACCTCACAGGCCTGGCCCGCCTGATCCGCTCTGCCGTGACGCCGGCCCTGGAGAACGTCGTCCTCTGGCACGAACGTGACATCAGCCATTCCAGCGTCGAGCGCGCCATCGCACCGGACACGACCATCCATCTCGACTTTGCCCTGCGTCGCCTTGCAGGCGTGGTGGAGCGCCTGATGATCTATCCCGAGAACATGATGCGAAACCTCGATCGCCTCGGCGGCCTGGTGCATTCCCAGCGGGTCCTGCTGGCCCTGACCCAGAAGGGCATGTCGCGCGAGGCCGCCTATTCGGCGGTGCAGACCAACGCCATGAGGGTCTGGCGGGGCGAGGGCGATTTCCTGGGTTTCCTGAAGGCCGATCCCTCCATCCAGCCACACCTGGACGCAGAGGAGCTCTCCGAGCTTTTCGACCTCGGCTATCACTTCAAGGCTGTCGATACGGTCTTCGCCCGGGTCCTGGGCGCCTAACCGGGAGGCTGGAGGGTGCGGGCCGCCCTCTAGTTGCCGTCGCGCAGCTGTTGGCGCGACACGGCAAGGTACTCGCCCATCTTGTTGCGAACATCGCCCTCGGAGACCGTCACGCCCGCACCCTTGAGGTCCTCGAAGACCTTGCGGTGCACGTCGTCTTCACCGGGGAGTTCGAGGTCGGACTTGACCACCGCCTTGGCGTATTCGGCAACATGATCACCCTGCAGGCCCATCAGGCCCGCCGCCCACTCGCCCAGCATGCGATTACGCCGGGCCGCCGCCTTGAATTCCTGCTCTTGGTCGAGGGCAAACTTGCTCTCGAACCCGCGCTCACGATTTTCAAAAGAGGTCATGGTGTTCCCAAACAGGCTTTGAGGGGGCTGTCTATCCGCTGCACCGCCGGTCCGCAACGGAAAGCAGTGCGGTTTGCGAACCCCCCCCGGTTCGGCTAGTTTGCGGCAGCCTCGGCGGGACACGATCGTCGAGTCGTCCGGATGTGCGCGGGCCGTTGCTCCCGCGCCTTTTTGTCTCCGGAAGACCTGTCCCGCCCCTGAGGCCTGGAGAAGGCGCCGATGAGTACCCGTCGCAAGAAGATCTACGAAGGGCACGGCAAGATTCTCTACGAGGGTCCCGAGCCTGGCACCCTGATTCAGTACTTCAAGGATGACGCAAGCGCCTACAACAACGCGAAACAGGCCGTGCTCGAGGGCAAGGGCGTGCTGAACAACCGGATCAGCGAGTACTTTATGACCCGGCTGAACACGATCGGCGTCCAGAACCACTTCATCCGACGGCTCAACCTGCGCGAACAGCTGATCCGCGAACTGGAGATCATTCCCCTTCAGGTCGTGGTGCGAAACACCGCTGCGGGCTCGCTTTCGCAGCGCTTCGGTATCCCCGAAGGCCAGGCCCTGCCCCGGTCGATCATCGAGTTTTACCTGAAGGACGAAAAGCTCGGGAATCCTATGGTGACCGAGGAGCACATCACCGCCTTCAACTGGGCTTCGACCCAGGAACTCGACGACATGATGGCCATGTCCCTGCGGGTTAACGACTTCCTGAACGGTGCCTTCGGGGCCGTGGGCATCTCGCTGATCGACTTCCGGGTGGAGTACGGAAGGCTCTGGGAGAATGACTTCGCCCGCGTGGTCCTGGCCGACGACATCAGCCCGGACAACTGCCGGCTCTGGGACTCACAGACCCGGGAGAAGCTTGACCTTGATCTCTTCCGCCGCGACCTCGGCGATGCGATCGAGGGCTATGCCGAAGTGGCCCGCCGCCTGGGCATCATGAAGGAAATGCCGACCGTCATCCGGGGAGGGCTGCACTAGTGCGCGCAAGGGTCCATGTGTTTCTGAAGGCGGGCGTCCTCGACGTCCAGGGCAAGGCGGTCGAGAACGCCCTGCACGGGCTCGGCTGGAGCGGTGTCTCGGACGTCCGGGTCGGCAAGACAGTCGAGTTCGACCTCGCTGGCTCTGACCCTGCGGCCGCGGAGGGCGAGGTGCGCCGGATGTGCGAGACCCTCCTGGCGAACACCGTCATCGAAGGCTACCGGATCGAGGTCGTCTGACCATGAAGGCCGCCGTCGTCGTCTTTCCGGGATCCAACTGTGACCGGGACTGCAAGGTCGCCGTCGAGCGCTCCACCGGCGCAAGCGTACATATGGTCTGGCATGCAGAGACCGCCCTGCCCCCGGACCTGGACCTGATTGTCCTGCCTGGCGGCTTTTCCTACGGCGACTACCTGCGCTGTGGGGCCATGGCAGCCCTGTCGCCGGTCATGGTCGAGGTGCGGAAGGCGGCCGAGCGCGGCGTAGCGGTCGTGGGCATCTGCAACGGCTTCCAGGTGCTCTGCGAAAGCGGCTTGCTTCCGGGTGCCCTCCTGCGGAATTCGGCGCTGAAATACGTCTGCAAGCCGGTGGATCTCGATATCGTCCGCCCGGACACCCGTTTCACCCGCGCCTTTGGCAGCCGTCGCCGGGCGGTGATGACCGTAGGCAATGGCGAGGGCGCCTTCTTCGCGGACGCAGACACCCTCTCCCGGGTCGAGGGCGAGGGCCAGGTGGTCTTCCGCTATGCGGACAATCCCAATGGCTCGCTCAATGACATCGCCGGGCTGATTAACACCGGTGGCAACGTCCTTGGGCTGATGCCCCACCCCGACCGTTCCTTCGAGGCGGAACTGGGGTCGGCGGACGGTGCCCTGCTCTTCCAGAGCCTGCTCGAGACCGCCTGACCGCCGGGACGCCGGACCTGATAGCAGACATGAAAAGGGCCCCTCCGGATCCGGAGGGGCCCTCTCTGTTTGGCCGGATTGTTCCGTCAGTCGCCCTTGTGGGGCAGTTCCATCGGGTCGGCCTCGTGACCCGTGACCAGGATCCCACGTCCCAGCTTCGAGCTACCCATGCTGTAGACGAAATAAACCACGATGCCGATGACGAGGTAGCCGAGGAAGAAGTTGCGGGTGTGGTCCGTCCTCATGAGGGTGAGCAGCAGCAGGCCACACATCAGCACGCCCAGGATCGGGACCACGGGGTAGAGCGGAACCCTGAACGGGCGTTCAAGGTTAGGCGAGGCTATGCGGAGGTAGATCACTGTCGCGCAGACCACGCCAAAGGCCGTCAGCGCACCAACGTTGGACAGGTCCGCCAGACTGTCGAGGGACATGAATCCGGCGGCCAGGCAGGCCAGGACGCCAACCAGGATCGTGTTCACCCAAGGCGTCTGGAACTTCGGATGCACGCGGGACAGGACATCCGGCAGCAGGCCGTCCCGGCTCATGGTGTAGAAGATCCGGGTCTGGCCATAGAGAAGGACCAGCATCACCGATGACAGGCCGGCGAGCGCCCCGATCTTCACCAGGATGGCGAACCAGCCCAGGCCTATCGCGTCCACCGCAAGGGCGATGGGCGCGGGGTTGTCGAGTGACTGATACGGCACGATGCCCACCAGCACAGCCGAGGTCAGTATGTAGAGGACGGTGCAGATGGCCAGTGACGCCAGGATACCGATCGGCATGTCGCGGGCCGGATTACGGCTCTCAGCGCCGGCGGTTGAGACCGCTTCGAAGCCAAGGTAGGCGAAGAAGATGACAGCAGCAGCGTGAATGACGCCGCTGACCCCAAAGCGGGACTCCGTTTCACCCCCAATGATCCCCCCCAAGGCCCGCCAGATCTGGCTCCATACGTCCATGGGCGTACCGGCGGGGGGCGCTGGGACCTGAGGCGGGATCAGCGGGCTCCAAAGATCGGGGTTAACGTGGAAGGCGCCGATCCCGATGAAGGCGATCACTACGACCAACTTGATAATTACGACGATGTTGTTGACGGTCGTAGACTCCGACACGCCCCTGACCAGCAGGCCCGTCACGGCCAGAAGGGCAACCATGGCGGGGAGGTTCATGATCCCCGTGGCGACCACAGCGCCGGAGGCGTCCTTGACCGCGACACCGGGAGCCGCTGTGAATGCTGGCGGGATCACGACCCCAATATCCTTCAGCAGACTGACAAGGTAGCCCGACCAGCCCACCGCAACAGTGGATCCTGCAAGGCCGTACTCCAGGATCAGGAGCACGCCCATGACCCAGGCGACGATCTCGCCCATGGAAGCGTAGGAGTAGGAATAGGCGGATCCAGAGACGGGCAGTACCGAGGCCAGTTCGGCGTAGCAGAGGGCCACGAAGGCGCAGAGCGTGCCGGTGATGATGAAGGAGATCATGATGCCCGGCCCGGCGAACTCAGCGGCAGCTCGGCCGGTCAGGACGAAGATACCCGTCCCGATAATGCAGCCTATACCGAGCAGGGTAAGATTCAGCGCCCCGAGGGTGCGCTTGAGTTCACCATGCTCATGCTCGGACTGGATCTGGGCGACGGACTTGCGCCGGAAAATCCCCCCATTGGCCATCTGCGTCTCCTCGTTCGCCCCGCGCCTGCCGGGCCTGTCAGGGGGACGCTAGCCAGCATTGGAGGTTCGGGCAATGACTGAGGCCAGAATGGGCCGCCTCACTCGCCCTGTGGGTGACCCGAGGCCGCCTGCATTCTCTGCCGGGCCTCCTTGCGGGCACCCGTGGCGTCACGCACCTGGCCGGCCAGGCCCATGCCGAAGGCGGGCATGTTGTTGTAGACGTTCTCGTAGGCCCCGTTCTGGATCAGGTAGGTCTCGTGCCAGATCCCGACATCGCCGTTGGAGCCCACGGACGTGTTGAAGGCCTGCCAGGCGGGCAGGTGCTCGAGCTCCCGGGACCGGGCGTAGGCCTCCAGGTGATCGAAACTGCGCCAGTACTGGACCAGGAAGATGTCCGGGAAGCCGAAGTGGGTCCGGGCGTGAAGCATTCCGAGCTCCGGCCGCTTGGACAGCTCGATGATCATCTTCGGCATGGCGTTGGCCACCGGACCCCACTTCCAGAACTTCAGGGGGCGGTTCACCCGCATGCCGATCAGGAAGAGGACGAAGTCGCCGTCGATCTCGGCGCAGATGCGTTTGTCGATGATTTTGGGCACGGGGGCCTCCTCACGGCATGACTCATCTATACACTGTAAATGATACAGGTCAAGACTCGCTGTGCGGGCCTATCGCCCTTCTGCGCGAGTCCGGCTAGAAGCGGCTCATGACTTCCGCGACCCAGTCCATGGCCCAGACAGCCGCTGAGTTCGGGCTGAAGCCCGACGAGTATGACCTCATCCTGCAGCGCCTGGGGCGCGAGCCGAATTTCGTCGAGATGGGCGTATTCTCGGTCATGTGGTCCGAACACTGCTCCTACAAATCCAGCCGCCGCCACCTGTCCAAGTTCCCGACCACCGGACCGCGGGTGATCTGCGGCCCCGGTGAGAACGCCGGCGTGGTGGATATCGGCGACGGCCAGGCCTGCATCTTCAAGATGGAGAGCCACAACCACCCCTCCTTCATCGAGCCCTACCAGGGCGCAGCGACGGGCGTGGGCGGGATCATGCGGGACGTCTTCACCATGGGCGCCCGACCCATCGCCCTGCTCAACGCCCTGCGCTTCGGCGACCCGGCCCATCCGCGCACACGCCGGCTGGTGTCCGGCGTGGTCGCGGGTATTGGCGGCTATGGCAACTGCGTCGGTGTGCCCACCATCGGCGGCGAGACCAATTTCCACAGGGGCTACGACGGCAACATCCTGGTCAACGCCATGTGCGTGGGCCTGGCGAACGCGGACTCCATATTCTACTCGGCCGCCCCTGCAGCGGGGCTGCCGGTGGTCTATTTCGGCTCCAAGACCGGCCGCGACGGCATTCACGGCGCCACCATGGCCTCGGCCGAGTTCGACGACGCCTCGGACGAGAAGCGGCCCACGGTGCAGGTAGGCGACCCCTTCGCCGAGAAGCTGCTGATCGAAGCCACCCTTGAGCTCATGGCCTCTGGTGCCGTGGCCGCCATCCAGGATATGGGCGCAGCGGGCCTGACCTCCTCGTCGGTGGAGATGGCCGGCAAGGGCGGGGTCGGGATCGAGCTTAACCTCGACAGGGTGCCCCAGCGCGAGACCGGCATGAGCGCCTACGAGATGATGCTCTCGGAGAGCCAGGAGCGCATGCTGGCCATCCTCAAGCCGGGCCGGGAGGCTGACGGGCAGCGGATCTTTGAGAAGTGGGGATTGGACGCCGCCGTCATCGGCCAGACCACGACCACCGGGCGGATCGTGCTCCACCACCAGGGCGAGATCGTCTGCGACCTGCCCCTGGCGCCCCTGTCCGACGATGCGCCCCTCTATGACCGCCCCTGGACCCAGCCCGTTCTACAGCCCCGGGTGGAGCCTTCCAGCGTGCCGGCGCCGCCCGACTTCGCCGAGGCGGTCCTGCGCCTGATGTCCGCCCCCGACATGGCCTCCAAGCGTTGGCTCTGGGAGCAGTACGACCGCCATGTCATGGCCGACACCCTTGAGGACAGCGCCACGGGCGCAGACGCAGGGGTCGTGCGGGTGCACGGGACCCCAAAGTCCATCGCCGCCACCTCGGACTGCACCCCCCGCTATGTCCAGGCCGACCCCTACGAGGGCGGCAAGCAGGCGGTGGCCGAGGCCTGGCGTAATCTCACATCTGTCGGCGCGGACCCCATCGCCATCACGGACAACCTGAATTTCGGCAATCCGGAGCGGCCCGAGATCATGGGCCAGATCGTCCGCGCCATCGACGGTATGGCCGAAGCCTGCCGCGTCCTCGACTTCCCGGTCGTGAGCGGCAATGTCAGCCTCTACAACGAGACGAGCGGCGTCGCGATCCCGCCTACCCCGACCGTCGGGGGCGTTGGCCTGATCCCGGACCATGCCCACCGTGCGGACTTCTCCAGCCTGGTGGACGGCATGTCGCTGGTCCTGGTCGGTGAGACCCATGGGGAACTGGGTGCCTCCATGTACCTCCGCGAGATCCTGGGCCGGGAGGACGGCGCCCCGCCCCCGGTGGACCTCGCTGCCGAGCGCAGGAACGGTGACCTGGTCCGAATCCTGGTCCGATCGGGCCAGGTCAAGGTTGTCCACGACCTCTCTGACGGCGGCCTTGTCGCCGCCGCCGCTGAGATGGCCCTGGCCTCCGATATGGGGATCACCCTCAAGGCGGAAGGGCCCCTGCCCGCCCAGGCCTGGCTGTTCGGCGAGGATCAGGGCCGATACCTGCTCGGCTGCGCAGATGCCGCAGCCGTGTTGTCAGCTGCCGTCGCCGCAGGGGTTCCTGCCCAGGTGATCGGATCGGCTGGCGGACGCATCCTCGCCTGCGAAGGCCTCTTCAGCCTGGCCCTAGACGACCTCCGGGGCCGTCACGAAGGCTGGATGCCAGGCTATATGGGCTGAGGCTTAGCCCGCGGCCGCCAGGCCACGGCCCAGGAGATCCAGGGCCGCGGCGGCAAAGGCCTCCATGTTGGCCCGGCGATCCGAGCTGCCCGTCTCCAGGGTGACCACGGTCTCGATGGGTCCCGAGATGGCCACGCAGGAGTGACCGGCCGCATCCCCATAGCCGTTACCGGTCGGCCCGGCCGCCCCGGTCTCGGAAATGCCCCAGCTGGCTCCGAACTGCTCACGTACCGATCGCGCCAGGAGCAGTGCGTAGGGCTCGCTGGACGAGCGCATGCCCGCCGTGGCCTCACGTGGGATATCCAGCAGGGCGAAGCGGGCCTTGGCGGTATAGATCACGCCACCGCCCAGATAGTAGGCCGAGGCGCCGCCAACCCCCAGCAGGGCCGCCGAGATCAGCCCGCCGGAGGAGCTTTCGGCAACGGCAACCGTTTCGCCCCGGGCGCGCAGGGCCCCGGCGATGGTCTCAGCAAGGGTATCGAGGGTGGCGGTCATGGTGCGGCTCCCATAGCGTCGCGGGGGCTGGCCACGCCCCGCCTGTAAGGCGCATGATGCCCCGGAAAGTCCTAGAGACAAACAAGGGGGAGGCCCAGAACCATGACAGCGACGAACTCAACCGGATTCGACCTTTCGCGCCTGGAGCGCATCGGCGAGCATATTGAGCGCAACTACATTGGTCCGCGGAAGATCGCTGGCTGCCAGATTGCCATCGCCCGTCACGGCGTCCAGGCCTATTCCGGAGCCTTCGGCAGCATGGACCTGGAGCGCAACAAGCCCATGCGCGACGACGCCATCTTCCGCATCTATTCCATGACCAAGCCGATCACGTCGGTCGCCCTGATGATGCTGTACGAGCGGGGCTACTTCCAGCTGAACGACCCGGTCAGCCGCTATGTCCCGTCCTGGAAAGACCACCGGGTCTGGGTGTCCGGAGAAGGCGAGGACATGGTCACCGAGCGGCCTCGCCGGCCGGCGACCTTCCGGGACGTCCTGTCGCACGCAGCCGGCCTGACCTACGGCGGGGGACTTCCCGGCGTTGGAATTCAGCACCCCATCGACAAGGTCTACCGGGCGCTCAAGATCCGCTCATCGGACACCACCGACACCATGGTGGAGTTCATGGACAAGCTGGCCGAGGTGCCGCTGCGCTACCATCCCGGCGAACGCTGGATGTATTCCCTGGCCACGGACGTCTGCGGGGCCCTGGTGGAGATCATCTCGGGCCGGCCCTTCGCCGACTTCCTGCGGGAAGAGATCTTCGAGCCCCTGGGCATGGTCGACACCGCCTTCCACGTCGCCCCCGACAAGGTCGACCGCTTCTGCGCCAACTACCAGCGCGGACCGGACAAGGCGCTGAAGCTGATCGACGATCCCCAGACCAGCAATTATACCCGAGACGCCGCTTTCAAATCGGGCGGCGGTGGCCTGACAGGCACCACGGCGGACTACATGCGGTTCTGTGAGATGCTCCGCCGGGGCGGCGAACTCGACGGCGTGCGCATCCTCGGGCCACGGACCCTTGAGATGATGCACATGAACCATCTGCCCGGCGGGAAGGACCTGACCCAGCTGGCGATCGGCTCCTTCTCCGAGACGGCCAACGAGGGCGTGGGCTTCGGTTTGGGCTTCGCCTCGACGCAGGGTGTGGTCGAGACCGGCGGCCTCGGCGTCGGCGACTATTACTGGGGCGGCGCGGCCTCGACCATCTTCTGGGTCGACCCGAAGGAGGACATGACCATGGTCTTCATGACCCAGCTCATGCCCTCCGGCACCTTCAACTTCCGAGGCCAGCTGAAGAACCTCGTCTACTCGGCCATCGTGGACTGAGCTCAGGACGCGGAGGCGCGGAGGACTTCGCCCTCCGCGCCCTGACCGCCAACGCAGCCGACGAG
>Ga0194055_10003034_pt1 | contig 13094 bp, 18 predicted proteins | sample SepL449m_MetaG_FD_155482 | JGI IMG/M metagenome (GOLD analysis project Ga0194055, IMG submission 155482) | Anoxic zone freshwater microbial communities from boreal shield lake in IISD Experimental Lakes Area, Ontario, Canada - Sep2016-L442-9m | ecosystem: Environmental > Aquatic > Freshwater >... | reverse complement strand
GTGTTTGGTAAACATCTCTAATTTCTGTCCGGTGTAGTTATATACTAAATCCCACGCTTCATTCATTAAATCATCAAACATACGTCTTACTGATTGTGTTGCTGGCCAATTATCACTCCCATACCCGCCAATTAAATAAAAATCAACCCTGTAGTTATTGTAGGGATATTCCTGATGCGGTAGTTTGGTTCTATTGTCAGGATGTTTAACCTCAACCTTACAAACAACGTCTTTGTGGTCTTTAACAAACCCATCTAATAATGTTTGAATTACCGAAGTTAAATCTTTTTTAGATTCTTCCCTTAATATTCTTTTTATGTCGTGTCGTAAGTTCATACTAATCTCCTTTTCCTGTTCCTCTATGAATCATTTTGATAGCGTCCAAAGGTATACTGTCGAACGTAATGATATGACTATAATCCCCAAATAAAAAATTAGGGTCCTTGAACCAAGTGTTATTTATTTTTGTTGTGTCTATCTGATAGATATCATCATCGTATGTAGAGTCAAACCAACGTTTCTTGTCATCACTATTGGATGCAAAGATTACTTTACCTTCTATATTAGTGTCTTCTAACCAAGCATCACTTTTACCTTTAGGAATTAACCCCACCTTTTTTATATGTTTTCTATAAAATGGGTTAGACATATGATATACGTAGTGATTTGGTTCCACCGGAATTAAGTGTGGGTTGTCAATCCCCATCACTTCTTGTATTCTTTCTATATTCTCTTGTAAGTTCATATTATTCATCTTGGTCAGGTAATTTAGTATCTTTGATAAACTTCTTATGTGAATCCTTGTATGATTTTTGAGTTTCATCATTCACATCTTTGGTGTATTGCCAATTCCAATATAAGTCATTGTTTGGTTTGAACCCATAAAACTCGTGAACTTTCTTTTGTGTTTCACTTACAGTCTCACCATTCCAATTCTGACCAACACAAATGAATCCGGTCTCAATATCTTTAACAAGATTCGATTCCCCCAATGTATTATGTCTGTTCTCAATCCAAGTTAATCTCTCAATTAAATTTTGATAGAACATATTGGTTTGTCCCCATCTAACCGAACTAAAGAATATAACAGCATCAGACTCAAATAACTCTTTGGATATCTTCCATAACTCATCCTTTGGATTGTTATAACTTGCCCAACATCTATGGTCCCCGGATGGATTCTTTTTCTTATCTTTGAGCATTGCTTTAAGTAATCCACAACTGTTCCCGTCTTTTCTTGATACATTCCCCTCACAAGGAACAATGTTAAGTTCAGAGACATCAATTAACACTGAATCTTTTAACTCATCGTTAAGATACATTGCAATCATTTTTGATTTTGGTATGTCAAGGTTTTTTTCATCCCAATTATATCTATTGGAACAACTTAATAGTAAAACTTTCTTTTTCTTTTTAAGAATGTCTAAGGTAGTTTTGATTGATTTCCACGCATCTGATTGGACCATCTCTTCAGAAATCATCATTTCCCTTATTCTTTGTATGTTTTCATTTAAGTTCATATTTTTTTTATATTAAATCAAATAAAATGATTTCTGATTCTTTGCTATTAGTAATATTAATTTTATTTTCCTTAATAAAACTTAACCCATCTCCCTCAATCAACGGTAAATCATTTATTGTTACCTCACCTGAAACAACATATAAATAATATTTACGAGAATTATTGAGTTCAAATGTGTAATCTTTTATAAATATCCCTGAAAATAACTTTGCGTCTTGTTTTATTGGTAGTTTCTCTGTAATATCACAAAACTTATTAAGTTTATCTTCTCTTGTGAAATGATACCAATCATATGTTGGTTCTGTATTTAACACATTTGGTTGAATCCACAACTGTAAATAACGATTAGGTTTATCTGTTGCATTACCTTCAGTATGTATTATTCCTGTACCAGCACTCATTCGTTGTACTGCACCTGCAGGGATATCAAATGTATTACCAAGATTATCAGTATGACGACAAGACCCCTCAACAACATAACCAAATATTTCCATATTCTTATGTTCGTGGTCAGGAACAAACCCTTGAGATTGACCCCTGTCATCATTAATTGTTTGTAGATTACTAAAGTTTATATATTTTGGGTCATAATATCCGGGAAAACTAAATGTTCTAAATGATTTAAGCCAATCATAAAAAGAAAAGTTACCTCTTGTATTTGCGGGTCTGTGTATTATCATAAATTATCTATTTTTGTTCTTTAACATATTGTTATTGTTTAACAACCACAACTAGGACATAGATAACTATAACCGTTAACAGTAACCACTAATCCTGTACTGTCAGTTTCAATACCGACACTATCAGTACATTCACCATAAATTGGATTTGACACATAATTAACCCCTAAAGTATATGTAACTAATGGTATGGTTAATCCCGGATTGGTATACAAATACATCCCTACTGTAAAATTATAATAACCAAAATTCGATGTTGAATATACATTTATTATCCCATAACCACAAGCTAAAACAAGATAAGATTGATATACCCGATTAACACCGTATCTTGGTATACCCGCTAAATATATATAATTTATTTCAGTTGAAGTTAATTCTCTATTATATAATCTAACATCACCTATTTTTCCTTGAAATGGGTAAGAAGCACCACTAATAGTCCAATTACCTAATCTTAAAACATCATTAGTTGTTATTGATTGAGTACCATAAAATAATTGTTGAACAACAGAAGTTCCGTTTATATAAATTGACATCACTGTACTTCCAGCAGCATATGATGAAACAAAAGACATATGATACCAAACATTATCTGACAAATTTTGTAAAGAATCAACAGTTGATTGAGTACCACCAACATTATTTGAAAACGTAATGTAACCATCAGCTCTAAACGCAAAATAAGGTAAATACATACCCATAAACATATTGTAAAAATTATTTGATTGTATTCTTTTAACCCACACAGTCCAAGTAGTACTATACGCCAATGTATTTACAGATGTTTCAATCAAATCATTAACACCATCAAAAGAAAATACTCTTACACCATCATTATAAGATAAATTTGCCCCATTTTGAAAAGTCCCATTATAGTTATTCCCACTCATATCATTTGCCGTGGTTGGAGCAATTACATTTGTGTTTGTATTTTGACCATCCAACCATAAAACTAAATTATCCGTAGGTATTAATCTTTGGAGTCCTGCATAATAGTTTTGTGTCACTTCCGCCTGTGATAATACTCTATTATAAATCATTAAATTAAACGCTTTTCCTTTTGTTGGATAAGTAGTTGGTGACCCAAATCCGGCAAATTGATTTGTTGGATTAAAACCAATTAAATTTGAAGTTGTATAAGTATCACCAACTTCATTAACATAATAATTAACAAAACCTCCACTATTATCATATGACAATACTAAATAAACCCAAGTATTCAGATTATTATTATTATAAACTGTTAAATTAAGTATTGATACCCCCACTGTATTATAAGCGGTAAACCTAAAACCGACAAGCGAAAAGTTATAGGCGATAGAATAATGATTTCTACTGTTAGAAGCGTCTACATCAAAAATAGTAGATGATAATCCTCCTGATGTTGTATCTACATAATACCAAAAAGATATTGTTCCCTTAGATTGTGGAAACGATGTACCGGATAAAGACGATACTGACATATAATCATTTGTACCATCAAAAGATATACTACCCCCATTTGCAGAGTCATATACCGGACCATTAATCAATGTCCCCGTATTTGCACTACTACTTAAATTAGTCCAAGTAGTTCCTGATTTTGGATATGATGGTGTAAATCCGGCATCTAAATTAACTGTAAGTCCACTTGTAACAATACTTGAAACATCAACATTAACACAAGTTAATGTGGATGATGACCTAAAATAATTTAACGCACCGTATACAGTAGTTATTCCACTACCACCTAATTGATTTGAAAGACCAATTAATTGAGCATCATTTGCTGCGACATAAATTGCTGGACTACTAACACCATTGGCTTGGTATATTGTATAACCACTAAGATTAGGTGTTTTACCATTCCAATATCCTGTTATTGATGTTGGCCCATAACCACCCTGATTAACTCCGATGGCAAAGTTCCCCGATTTAATTGCATTTGTTGGTGTTGAACCTGTGTTATATTTAATTACATTTGACATATATTATAAATACATTATTTGGCGGAATAGTTTTAATTTTATATCTTTGCTTTCTAAATAATACACAATGGAAGTAACTGACAACATCGTAGCAATTAATTTACCTAAAATTAAAAAGTATATTAGAAAACATCCTGTAACCGGAATGGTTGAAAAAGAACAATGGTTTCAGTTTAAATATAGAGTAACCGGAGTTAGATTTAAAGATGATAGATGGACTTGGAATAAAGTTATTTATGTTAATATTGAAGTGTCTGACAAATATTGGTTACAATCAACCCAAGAATGGCGTCACGTAAAATACTATATGTATTCATCAGTAAGAAGAAACAAATACATCAGAACTTTTATAAAAGATGATGTAACATCATTTTTTAACCTTTTCTCACTTCCTTATAGAATAGAGATTGGAACTATTAAAATGGTGGAACAATAATCCACCATTTTTGTTCTTTGATATATTGTTATAAGTTGTGTCTTCCTTTACCCGCAGTATATATAGTTAAAACCTGAGCAGCGGTTAATGTATCGGCAAAGATTCTAACTATTGACATAGTACCTTTAAAATAATTAGTATTTGTACTACCATCTCTACCAATGTTAACTACGGCACTACTACCATAAGTAATACCACCTGCCGTTGAAGTTGAAGTAGCCACCACAACACCATCTAAATACATAATAAATGTTCCACTACCATTAAAGGTAAATGTCACATTATGCCAAACATTTAAAGATATTGAACTACTTCCACCAATAAAATTAGTTGTTGTTGTATATAAGCTATAATAAAGTGATGATGAACTTACACCAATCAACCATCCATTATTTGCAGCACCAAACTTTATAATAGTATTTGAACCAACCGGTGTTGTAGTAAGTTTAAACCAAACACTAACTGTTAAATATCCTGTTGAAATACTTATACGATAAGGTGAACCCAAGTCTATATAGTTATTTACCCCATCAAAAGAAAATGAGGTACCCGCATTTCTATGAGATAACCCCATACCATTCATTAAACTCCCATTATAATTAAAACTACTGCTATCATATGCCGTGGTTGGAGTAATCACCCTTGTATTTGTATTTTCACCGTCAATACATAAAATTATAGTGTCCGGTATAAATTTTTGAAGTCCCGCATAGTAGTTTTGTAAACTTTCTTGGGCAGTTAAGTTTCTATCATACATTGTAATTGAAACAAGATTACCACCTAATTGCCAACTAGCCGAGTAACCACCCCAATTCCAAACATTAGTCCAACTTGAAAAATCCACATTCTTAAACTCCCACATATGATAATTCCCATCTAAGTATAAATTGGGGTTTGTAATAACATTACAATCTACATAAGAAGTAATAGAACTACCACAGTTACTGTAAATAAATACACTACCAGACGGATAGTAACCACCAAGAAAATAACCACCTGTTGCAGGTGGGACTTCACCTGTTAAAAATATTCCCTGTGTTTTAGTTGTACTTAACCACACCACTACGGTTTTTGTTGATTTTAAAGCAGTATTACCTGTCAATTGAATAGCATCGTTAGAACCATCTAAATACAAAACACCGGGATATGAATAAGTAACACCATTTAATAAAGTAAAATTGTAGATATTACCACTCAAATCATTCCAAGCAGTTGTACTTTTTGGATATGATACCGTATATCCCGCATCTAAATAAAGTGTAAGTCCACTTGTAACTATATTTGGACAATCTATATTAACACATTTATAATTTCCAAAATTAAGAAAAGATAACGCATCTCCAATAGTTGTTATGCTACCCATACCACCTAATTGATTTGAAAGATTAATTAATTCAGTATCATCTAATGAGGTATACATTGTTGGAGAACTAGTTCCATTACCAACATATGTTACATAACCACCAATATTTGGTGTCTTCCCATTCCAAAACGCCGTTGATGATGTCAACCCATAACCACCTTGATTAACCCCAATAGCGAAACTTGCCTTCATTAATGAGTTTGTTTGTGTCGCATTAGTATTTTTAATTGGATAAGCCATTATTCAATAGGAAATGGTGTTGACCATTCCGGAGTAGATAAAATAACTAATATCTCTTCGTAGGTATATGGCCCTTCTTGTGTTGTTAAACTTGAAACGCACTCAGGCATCTCACCATCCCACTTAACAAATGTTTTGGTTTGGTCAACGGATTTTCTAACCGTTTCTTCAGATGTTTCTAACACCTGAGTAAAATCAATGTTCGGTAGTTCCAACACATTGAATATCATAAATTGTCTGTTTTCGTATTCTTGTACTTCCATAGTTATATTTTATTGATAAATATCTCTCTAAATAAAATATTATTTTGTATCTTTGAAGTATGAAACTACTTAAATATCTTATCATCCGAGTGACTTGTAAGAACGCCGACACAGCTCTTAAAGTATATACAACTTTGTATCCTGAAGTAACACCAATCGTTTCTCAACCACAAGTTGTTAAACAATCAATCAATGTACCTAACTCTCCTCTCAAACCTAAAGATAAGAAACAAGAGATGGTTGAATCATTGGAATACCTTAAAGCAAAACCTACAAAATCCAAACAAGATAAAGAGTCTATCTCTATGTTGGAAGCTGTATTGAAGAATATGATGTAATTACCTTTTGTGGTAGGATAAACCTCGTAGATTGGGGTTTATCTTGGGGTGATTGGTAATATATTTCATTTACGGTTTACTACGCATTGTGTAATGTTATGCAAATGAAATATTATTCAGTTTCAGGTGGAATATAACCACCTAACCAATGTTATTTAATTAAAGTCCAAATCTTGATTTAGTATTATTCCATATTGAAGTAATTTCACCTTGATTTAACGCGCTACTATATATATCAACGGTTGCTAATTTACCACCCCAATAATCATAATTATCCCATCTTTTCATTAATCTAATTCCACCTTGAGATGATGTGGAGTTTGTGTTTACATTAGGATTTGTGATTACCAAAGTTCCATTAATATATAAAGTTAGTGAAGAACCATCGTATGTTCCAACAATATAATACCAATTATTTTGTGTTAATACATAACCACCTGATATATTCCATCCAACATAATTATAAAATCCCGCATTTAAATATCCTGTGTCAGTATTATATCCTACCGAATAATTTATTTGTCCCGTATCCCCCGGATATGTTTCAGTTACAATACAAGGTAATGCACCTATCTCCGTGCCATCATAATAATGCCAAATACCTACAGTCCAATTTGATAAACTTGGTAAACTTGTAGAACATATAGCATAATTTTGATTGAGTGGGGAAAATTCAATAAAACCACCATTTTGAGGACTGTAATTTGGTAAAAATGATGATACACCTTGTAATATAAATTCTTTTCCACCAATTGTATCAGTCCATACATCACCTGTTCCCGGATAACTTAATGGGTTTCCAGCATCTAAAGATAATACAGGTATTGGATATGAATTCCAAAACCCGTTACCTGTTAACCAAGTACTTGCTTCAGTTGCCGATGTAAAACTTTGATTAAAATATGTTTCAGCTAATCCAATAAACGTTGAATCACTAAATGGATTAGGATATACTTTGGTTCCTAAAAACTTAACTGACGCAAATACCGTTCCAATTGGTGGTACGTGTGTTGGTTGAGTGTTTCCTGAAACAGGAACTGCTATAACATATCCTTGTTCTTCGTCAGGACTTCCCCACCAAGTTAACCCACCCGGTTTAGTATTATAATTCTGTCTTGTAACACCAACAGCTAAGTCACCGATGTTGTATGTTCCATCAACGGATATGTGGTCAGGGTTGTAAGCAAATGCTCTATTTGTTGGCATATTGTGTTTTTATAATTTTTATTATATTAATGCTCGTTATTACAAGCACGAAAACGATTGTAGTATTTAGAATAACGGACATTTAATTATAACTCATTATCTATCCACAGCTCAGAATATCTAACTATTTTATCTGTTAATTCCTCAAAACATATCCCTATCATTTCCTCAAATTCTTCTTTAGATGAAACAAACATTCTTAAACTCATAAAGTAATCCGGATATATAATTAATTGATTGTTACTTGGTCTATATAACAATCCTGTAACTGCATCATCATCATATACCTCATCAAAATATATATAAATAATACTTGTACCTCCACCCATTCTTGTTGGAGTTAATTTATTAAACAGGTTTTTAAACTCTGCTTTAAATAACATATCTCTTTTATCTTCTGTGATTACTATTCTCATTCTGTTGAAGTATTTATTTTATAATCAATCCCCCAATCTGACCCCGATTGCTCAATATCTAAACCAAACATACGATTAACATCTCTTCCAATATCTCTCATAGTCCAACTTGGGCTGTGTGTCATCTGACCACTAATAAGATTAATAATTATTATGTTTCTTTGAATTGTTCTTCTCTCACTTTTATCACCACTTGCTAAATAAACATCTTTTTTTGTAAATGTTACACTTTTAACCACAGGATAACCATCAAGAATGTATCTCTCAATTGAATTAAATAATTTATTCTCTGTTATTAATACTTTCATTATATGTAATCTGTTGTAAATTGGGTAACTTCTAATCCTGTATTATTTTCAAACCATTTTTTGAATATTGGTTTCCATATGTCACCAAAAATAGAATCTAATCTTTGAGCTACAACAGGATAAACAGATAGTAAAGGACATTTATAATTGTGTAGATGACCATAACCTGCAAAAAATTCATCTTCCGGACCAGCGTTTGCATTACATCCATAATAAATATAAGATTCTTGGTCATTCACAAAGAAAACAATATCACCCCACTTGTCAACCTCATCTTGATAACCAATATCTGATTTACTATTACCTTTCCACCCATAATCAGGATAAAATAAATCATCCAAATAATCGGTAACAACTTTCTCTAATCTACTTTCAGTTATTACTACTTTCATTATCTATTTAATCGTGAGTTATAAACACTTCTATATTTACTTTTTAATTCATCATCAGACAATCCTTCTAACTCATTTCTTTTATGTAATGTTTGATTATCTAAATAATCAATCATTTCATCTTTACTCAAATTGTCAGTATTAATCATCTGATAACATTTACGCCAATCCTCCATCTCGTGAGTTTCATCTATTTCAAGCTCCGGATGACCGGTTTCTTGACCAAATTTGGTTGTGTATTTGTCATCATACCATTCAGTAATCACATTAAGAATATAGGACTTTCTAATCTGTAACATTTTAGATAAAAACTCAACCTCTTCCTTTTGAATATATAAATCACCAGCAAAGAATTTTTCATCTTCAACCTCATCATCTTCACTACCAAAATAATATCTAGCCTCCATAATAATTTTATTACCTTTACACCATTCTTGAGAATAGTTTCCATAATTATCCTCAGGTGGTGGTATAACACTTGTTGTTTCAGAAAGTACACTCTCCATATGTTTGATAATAATACGTTCAAAGTTCGGATTAGATTTTGTAAATCTCTTCTGAACTTCCTCTCTTAATATCTTTTTTATTAACTCTTTCATATTAATTTAACACCTCTTTATTTACGTGTTGAACAATCTCAACCGGTAACTCAAAAAACTCTGAGAACCATTCACCAACAACATCTTTAACTTGTTTTGGTGTGTAACTTAACATTCTAATTGGTCGTGTAACATCTTCACAGATATATAACGTTTTAGCAGCACTACCATAAAGCATAATAACACCATCACCATTACGATATTCAATACGCATCTTTTCCCCCATTGAATCAGTGTAATAATTCACATCTTCATACATACCGGAGAACTCCTCAGTTAATATCTGTTTGGCTAATCTGTCTCGTTTATCTTCCTTAATCACTATCTTCATTCTTCTATGATTCTAAAACGTAACAAAGGTTTACCATTTATTGTGATATCCCCTTTTTCATTCTTACCGATTGTTTTCACAACAACCTTTTTGTTCTTAAATTTTCCACCCATCAAGGTGTCCCCAACTTTAATATCAAGTTTAATCATCTCATTGATGGTTTTATATTGTGACTCTGTTATAATTAACTTCATAACAATAAATATCATATAAATTAAAAACCCCCAATTAATCTTGGGGGTCATCTAAATAATCATTTTCACACTTCTTTATTGATGTAGGTTTTTCATACTCACCAATGGTTTCTAATTTACTTTTTAAATGGTCAACGTCATCTTGAGTATACATCGGAGCAAAGGTTGGTCTTGAATGGAACGGAATGTTCTCTCTATCTTCCCATCTTTTTAATCTATCCTCATAATTTTTTATGTCAACAATAAATGTTGATGCCTTATACCACTTATCATAATCTTCTTGAGATTTGATATAATTAACCTCACCATAGTTACTAATGTTAGCATCCGGATTGGTTGTATACACATCCACGATACCATCGTAACCATCATACTGCTCGCATAAGTCATTCACCGCACGTTCATTGGTTAACACATTTTTCCAATTATTACCATACGACCTAACCTGACAAATATATACAAACCCATCGTTAAGATTGTGTATATAATCACCTATCTTGTTTTGAAGTTCTCTTAATTCTTCTACCGAGTATTTTGTAAAGTCCATTTCCATTTGGCAAATGTAAGCATAAAAAAAGGAAGTAACAAATACTTCCTTAATTTTTTATTTCTTTTTTTCTATCGCCTCATTCAGTGTCTTGAGAACCTTATTAACCGATTCTTGAACTGCATTAGGTTGGGGATTATTACCCGCAACACAATGTTGAGCCATTGGTAATTGAATGTTAATATTAAAGATATTATTTAACGCAGATTCAAGTTTACGAAGACCACTATTATCACATCCATAAATGTTAATCACATTTTTAATAAATGCCTCCGGTCTTTTTCTTATATTTTGAATAATTAATGGATTTAAACTATTACCTCTTTCACCAAATAATTTTTTAATAGCAGCTTCTCTACCTTTATCAGAAACTTTAGTTTTAGTTAGATACAACCCTTTTGATTTTAAATGAGAATAGTCTAATAATTTCTTTATTAATAATTCTTGTCCAGGTGTTCTATTAGTAATTCTACTTAAATTTTCAACATCTCTCAATATCGCCTGATTAATCATTTCTTCTCTTAACGGTTTATCTAATGTAATATTTCTACCCATATTATCAACCCTAAGTGTTTGAATAATAAAATATTCTACATCATAATCTAAATTATCATCAACAGTTATATCTACTTTTCGTCTTCTAACTTCAGCAACAGTTATATCTCTACCATCAATATTTTTAGTAATTCTAGATGCCAATGTACCTTCATTAGTAAAACTATCAAAAGTAACACCAAGTCCTCTTATGTTTGAACTAAACACATTTCTTTTTGATTTAACAAATTGTGGGAATTTTATTAACACTTTTATTGGGTCTATACCTATTAAATTTTTAACACCTATTGCTCCACCAACAAATTTAATGTTATTAAAATCGGCAATAATGTGGTCAATTATGTCGTTCTTGTCGTATTGATAAACATCTATCTCATTTATTGTTGCAAAATTACCAAACATAAAATAATTTATTGGTTCAAATGTTTCCGGTCTATTTAACATTTTTTCAATAAATTCTATACCGGTGTCACCAAAAATAGGATTTGTCATTAAATCCTTAACAACATTTTTAATATTTTTACTATCAATTTTTACTTTATACAACTCATTTATTTTTTCTTTAACACCTGTCGTATCTTCATTTAATTGTGGATGGAAACCCCTCATTATACCACCTAAAGTTTGGTCTTTATTTGGGTTAAAAGACTCAGAAAATTTAATTGATATGTTATTATCTCCAACTGTAACATCAGTTTTATCCGAAGTACCTTCAAAATTCACCACACTACCACCAAATACACCACCAATTAAACCTTCAAAAGCTTTACCTCTTAAACTTACCGAATCAGGTGATAAAATTACATCATAATACCATTGTATAAATCTTTGTTGTGATTCAAGTTTAAAACCATCAGAACGACCCACACCCGGAAATGAAAGTGTTCCCTCTTGTCCAACTCTAAGAGGTGGAATGTCATATGAAGTTAACGCTAATTTCATCGCTTCACAAGTTGCCGCAGGTGAAATGTTGAATGGAGCGATTTTACTAATACTTCTAGAATAGTCACTTTCAACATCTTCAGACAATATTAATTTCTTATATTGTGATTCGTTTATTTTTATATTTAACTTCATTTCTTACTTTTTATTAAATTCTTCATTATTCATATATTTTATGGTTTGGATGTCATCATAATTTCTTTTTTTAAATCTATCTGTATATACTTTAAAAATTCGTTTGATTAAATCATCTTTGATTAAATCATAAACTTTATGTGAACCAACAAATTTACTAATCAAATCATAAAACTTATCATCATTTACCACCGCTAAAATTATATCAGGATAATATCGTGAAATAACATATTGTCTAGTTCCAGGTGTTACAAATTCTATACGATGATTAGTAATAGTTCTTGATTGAAACGAATCGTACTTATCAACTCCAAGACCATCAAAGATAATATCTTTTAAATAATTTAATTTATCCTCACTAATCTTAATTTCCATATCTATAAATATAACACAAAGGTAAAAATTACTCTCGTTTATATTACGAAGGTAATTTTTTCATTTATTTACTCTCGTTTTTATTACGAAGGTAATTTTTTCATTCATTTACTCTCGTTAAATAAAAAACCCATCCGGAGATGGGTTTGATATTAGTATTTATCTTTGTTATGTTTTGGTTTTCTTGAGTAAGATTTCTTACTTTTTTGAATTGATGGACGAGACGCAGCCCATATCTCTTGCATTGTAAAGGTAACTGTTTTCATAGTTTCTGTATGTGTT
>Ga0194055_10003033_pt1 | contig 13094 bp, 5 predicted proteins | sample SepL449m_MetaG_FD_155482 | JGI IMG/M metagenome (GOLD analysis project Ga0194055, IMG submission 155482) | Anoxic zone freshwater microbial communities from boreal shield lake in IISD Experimental Lakes Area, Ontario, Canada - Sep2016-L442-9m | ecosystem: Environmental > Aquatic > Freshwater >... | reverse complement strand
AATAGTGATTTACCAGTAATATATTTTTGTAGTATGTTATTGTAATAGAGAATTATTGGATAATTGAATATTTCTTTGATTATAAAGAAATATCAAGTTTTTTGTAACGGAGCTTGTTGCAAATTAATTTTATTTTACTAAATCATAAATTTCATTATCTAATTTTGTTATTTTATTTATTTTTATAAAATTATTAATATTTTGGCTAAAAATAATTTTATCAGTATCATTATTAGTGATTAAAGATATTGAATAATTTTTTTTTATTTCTTTAATAAAATTTATTATATCATTTTCAATTATAATTCCTATATTTTTTTTTGTTGCTATATTATTTGTTTTATCTTTATTACATTCTATGTCATAATCTTCAAAATTAATATCTATTTTATATTTATTTTTTAAATTTTTAATAAAATCTATTTTATTTTTAATGTATTGTAAATTATCTAACTTTATAATATTATCAAAATCTACAGTAGGAATTATTTCATTAATAGTAAAGAATAATTCAATATTATATGACATATTATTAATTATTTATTATAATAACTTTAAACTTTAATATTTAAAATACAATTTTTTTGTATATTAGAATATAGTTTAAAAAAATATTGAAATATAAATAATTAAGTTATTAATTATTTAATTTATTATAATTATAATGGAAACATATAAATTTGTTGAGTTAGATAATGGTGATATTTTATTACAAAAAATTAGTATAGATGAAACGAGTTATACAATTATTAACAATGATAATGGTGATAAATTATTAAAAAAAATTACAAATGTAAATATAACTCATATTAAAGATATAAAAGATTATGATTTCAAAAAATCATTTATTACAGAATGTTTAATTAATAAAATACAATTTAATAAATTAAAATATAAATCTATTCTTGAACAAATATATAATATAATTAATGATGGAGTAAAGATAATAAAAAATACAAAAGTAAATATTAAAACAATTAAAAAAGAAGATGAAGGATTTTATTATTTAGATAATATTGGTATCAGTGTTCAAGGTGTAGATAGCAATAAATGTTTATTAGAAATTATTAATCAAGCTGTTCAAAATGAAATTGAATTATATATGAAGATAAAATTAGTTAATAACATAACAATTAATATTAATTTTTAATTTATTATAAAAAAATAAGATCTTTTTGATTCTAAAGTTTAATCATTTAATTACAAGAATATAATCTTTTTAAATCAAAGTATTAAAAAGATTATAAATTTTTTCTTTATATTCTGGTGATTTTATATCATTAGAATTACTACGAATTAAAACAGCACAATTATTTTTTGTAAAGATTTTCCTGAATAAATTGTTAATATCTTCAAGAGAAAGTGCATCAATAATATCAATAGATCTTTTTATACATCTAAATGGTATTCCTTCTTGTATATAATTCATAATATATTTTTCTATAATAGATGTATCTGTAGTGTATGCAAACTTTTCATTATTAATTAAAAGATCATTTTTTAAATGTGTTTTTACAATTTCAAAACGTTCTGCATCGAATCCACTATTATGTATTTGATTAAGAATTATTACTGTTTCATAAATACATTTTTCAAATTTATCATTATCGCAGTCAAAACTAATTTTATAATAATTGATATTATTATTTTGTTGGTGACTTTGAGAACTTACGTCATATGTAAGACACATTTCACTACGCAACTTATTTTTTAAAATACTTGCATTTGTATCAGTAAGTAATTTAGACAAAATTTGTATTATATTAGGATGAAGAGATAGTTTATTATATATTCTAAAATAGATATCTACTGTTGTACTTATTTTTTTTTTATCAAGAGAATCTTCTACATGAATATTTAGAGAGATAGGACCATAAATTTCATCGAATGACCCGCAGCGCGGCAGCTCACAGTGGGCTGACAAACTACTGCGCTGCGAGAATGACATGTTACATTGGTATTGTAAAAGATTAGGTTGAAAATTTGTTTCTTTTAGATTATATTTTTCTATAACTTCTTTTACATTAAAATTACCACAAATAATTACATGAGGTCTTTTATAATATTTATTTTGAAAATTAATAACATCATCAATTTTTATAGCATTAATTGATTCTGGAGTTCCTAATACAGGATCTTGTAAGCGTTCACTAATTTGTGGAAATAAATTTTTACGAAATTTTAAATATACTAAATCTGAATAACTACGATTATATTCATTAATAATAACATGTTTTTCATCATCAAAACGTTTTTGATTGAATATAGTATGATCATATTGAGCCCATAATATATCAAGACATTTATCAATATTTCCAATACTAGATGTGTAATAATATGTATGTGTATAACTAGTACCAGCATTTGATTTAATATTATTCTTATCATAAATTTGAATAAATTGTTCTAAAGTATAAAATTTACTATCTTTTCTCTTCATATGTTCTAAAAAATGCGCAACTCCTTTTACTTCATCTTTATCTTCATTTATTGCACCAACATTAACTATAAATCTGATTCTTGTCAATGTACTTTTAGGCATTGGAAGCATTGAATAATAAGTATCATCAGGAGAAATAAAATGTAAAATATCTGATGCAGTAAATGATTCCATTTTTTATCAATATTATATTTTACACAAAACTCTGTAAAATATAATATTTTCAATTTTTTATTAAAAATCTTATGAAATTCTTATAATAACAACTCCATGACCACCATTAGCACCTGCACCGCCATTTACAGATTCTTGACTCCAACCACCACCTCCACCTCCACCTCCAGTACCATTTTTTCCTGCAACTGCTCCATAAGTTATAAAATATGATCCGTTTCCACCACCATCAACACCAGAACCAGGAATACACGTTTCTAATTGTCCATTTCCTCTAGCACCACCACCACCTCCACCTCCATAACCTACATTCTCACCTGTTATATTACTTAATAAACCAGCACCACCATTACCATTACCAATTCTTTGATCTGTAGAACCATTACCACCTTGATTTGAAGAACCTCCGCCTCCACCTGTTCCGATCGGTGCGAGCCCGCCATTACCACCATTACCACTTTTATCATTTCCTGTACCGCCACTAATATAAACACTATTACCACCACCACCACCACCACCACCACCACCACTACTATATAAATTAAATAATGCTGGTGTTGGAGATCTACCCCATGTACCACCACCACCACCACCGCAATATGTATATTCAATTCCTGATTCTAGAATTATTGAACTATTATAACCTGATTCAGAACTTTCATTCATATTACTTCCTTTACCGCCTCTACCTACTCTTATTTTATGAGATCCAACGGGTATTGTAATATTATTTAATAAAACATCTCCCCCACCTCCACCTCCTCCCGCAAAACCTCCACCTCCTCCACCGCCAGCAATTAATACCATAGCATTTATTAAATTGTTATTTAATACAGTAAAAGTATATTCTGTTTGTCCTGTTAATCCTTCATTATCAGATGTATAATTAAAAACTAAATATTTATTACCAGAACTTGTTTCTTTAATAGGTAAAACAGGATTAGTTCTTATTCCTGATGTTGTTTCAATTGTTATTGTTCCAGTTATTGGTGTTGTTCCAGATATTATTGTTCCAGTTATTGGTGTTGTTCCTGCTCTTCCTGTCCTTCCTGACATTTGTCTTTGTAAACACATTTCATGATTTGGAAAACTTATATTTGTTTCTGTTTGTATTGTCTTAAAAGTAGAATTTTTTGATCTAAATTGAAAATCTTCATTAGAATTAACAAATCCTTTATCTCTATCTGCATCTATTATTACTTCATTATTCCATTTTCTAAATGAACATCCTTCGTAACCTTCAAACGGTTTTGTAATTGTTATTTCTCTTGACCTATTTTTTGCAATAAATGTTGTAAGATTAGATTGGTCACAGTCTGGTTCTGTATATTTCCATTCTCCTAATGTTCTATCAACAATACAATTACAATTTCCATCGTTTGTAGTAATTTTAGGATATTCAAATACTGTTGTACAAACACCATCTTTTAATGGTAGTACTTGTTTATAATCATAACTACAACTACTATTTTTATTATCACATACAGTATTAGTTTTATTACATACCTGTGGTATATTATCAAAAATATATTGACAATTACAACTTTTAAAATCATACTTTGCACAATCTAAAGGTTCTATTCGTGGCATAACGCAGTTTTCTAAAGGTACAGGAAGACTTTCAGCTATCCATTCATGAGTTTTTTTACCTATGCCAATTTCGGTTCCTGGTAAACATGATGTAATATTACATTTACCAGTTAAATAATAACCGCCTCCATTAGTACTATTACATTTAACACAATCTGGATAAGCATATACTGAACATTCTTCATATTTTTCAAGATCAGGACATCCTATACCAAAATGTTGTGGGTATATTTTAGTATCAAATATTTTTTTTTTATATCCTTTACCAATGATATTATTAGTTGCATCGCATCTATCAACAACACAAATACTATTACCTGCATCTATATAATTACCAACACAATCAACATCACATTCTTTGCCACATTTTTCTGGTATATCATTTTCGCATTTTATGCCACCATATAAATCTGATTTAAAAATATCAAAAGTTTTAATTTTTACACCTTCTTCATAACCAGTTGTATTTCTTGTACAATCAATAGGTAAACCAAATATATTTTTACATTCACCAAAATTATTATTATAATTACCAGAACAGTCCCTAGGACATTCAATATTATCTTCTGTTTGTTGTGTATATATTTTATTTGATTGATAACAAGATTCATTAGTTAATCTTGTATTTGTTTTATATGTTCTTGTTCGAGTTCGTGATATTTTAAAATCACGATCTGATTTAGTATAATCTGTTCTACTGGGACAAGTTTTATCCCATTGACCCCATATTTCATATGATGAATTTAAACTAGTATCTCCACCTACACATTTACATTTTTGACTATCAGGGAAACTTATATTCATTTCTGTTTGTATAGTATTAAATGTTAAAACTTCTGGTCTAAATTGAAATTTTTCATTTGAATTTACAAATCCTTTATCTGCATCTGCGTCTATTATTACTTCATTTGTCAATCGTGGAAATGAACATCCTTCATAACCATCTATTTTTGTAATTTTTATTTGTCTAGATCTTTTATAAGCTAATAATGTTGTACGATTACTTGGATCACATCTTTCATTTGTATATTCCCATTCTCCAAATGATCTTTCAACTGTACAATTACAATTGCCATCATCTATAACAATTTTTGGAAATTCATCAAATTTTTTTGTACAAATACCATTTTTTAATGGAAGTATTTTTGTATAATCAAAACTACAAATACTATTTTTATAATCACATACAGTATTCTTTTTATTACATATTATTGGTCTAGTATAAGTATATTTACAATTACAACTATCAAATTTATTTTCTGCACAACTTAAAAGTTCTTCTTTAGGCATAATACAGTTTTTTAAAGGTACTGGAAGGTTAGGTGATATCCATTTATGAGATTTTGAACCTAAACCAACATCTGTATCTTTTAAGCATTCTGTTACATTACAATCACCAGTAATATAATAACCACCATTATTCATATTACATTTAACACATTCAGAATAAGCATTTTTTGAACAATCTACTTCTATTTCACGATCAGGACATTGATTACCTCCATTTTTTGGTTGTGTTGTAGTATTAAATCTTTGTTTTTTTTTTCCTAAACCAACAATATTATTACTTGGATCACATCTATCAATAACACAAATACCTTCACCAACATCTTCATAATAACCAACACAATCTACTGGTTCAAGTTCTTTTTGTTGTTGTTCTATTAATAATTCTTTTTGGTGTGTTAATAATTGTTGTGATAATAATAGTTGTTGTTGTAATTGTGTTTGTATATTAGATGGTTGTTGTGTTTGTGGTTGTGTTTGTGTTTGTGTTTGTTGTTTTTCTTGTGGTTTTTCTTGTGGTTTTTCTTCTGTTTTTTCTTGTGGTTTTTCTTGTATTATTGATTGTGTTGATATTTGTTGTATTATTGTATCATAATTCATAATAACAAATACAAATATTAGTAATAAAAAAATAAAAAATATTATTATAAATTTATCCATTATTATAATAATATAAATTATTTTTTTTTATAATTAATATATTAAAAATCACAAATTTTTATTATATTAAATTTTTGTTTTTAGTAATCAAATTACAAATTATTATCATAGTAAATACAATATTAACTATTTTTTTATGATCCCCACCAAGAATCACATGGACAACCATCGCAATCACAATTTTGTGCCCAGTATCCACCCCACCAAGCCCCTTGCCAATAACTACAACTACAACTTGGTTCATCATAATATGGTTCTTCATATACTGGACATGATGGTGCAGGACATGGTGATGATTCTGTTGTTGGACATGCAGTACCATTATGTGCTTGAGCTTGAGTTGCACCAGTATAATATATAGTTTGAGACCCTGGATTATCACATGTTACATTACAACCAGGCCAATCACTCCATCTACCACCACGACAGTTTATATCACAATTTATATCACAATTTTCTATTTGTGGTGGATTTTGAGCAGCACATGTTGTACCATTATTAATTGCTTCATTTCCAGGACCAGGAACCCAATTTTTCACTTTCGTACCTCTTTTATTAGCTACTGTTTCGACTGAAGCTGCAGCGCATGTTAAATTTACACCATTATTACTACAATTACTCCAATTTGTTGGATAAGCACCACCTTTACAGTCTCTTGGACACAAAATATTATTTTGTGTATCTATTGTAAAATTAGCAGCGGCTTCAGGACAAGAATGATTAACTAAAAGATTAGCTTCATTTGTTTTTTTATATGTTCTTGTACGTGTTCGTGATATTGTATAGTCAGTATCAGGTTTTAATTTATCAGTACGTAAAGGACAAGTTTTATTCCATTGACCCCATATTTCATATGAAGAATCTAAATTTGTAGCACCTCCTCTACATCTACATCTTGCATGATTAGGTAAGCTTATAGCATTGTTTTCTGTCTCTTCTATCTTAAATGTAGTTGATGTTCCAAATTGTAATCTATTATCAGTCATTATTCCCTTACCTCTATTATCAGCTGTATCTAATAATATTGTTTCATTTTGAAGTTTTGGAAATGTACATGTAGCACTACCTCCAGTTTTAGTTATTGTTACTATTCTAGTTCTTTTATCAGCAATTAATGTCGTGCCATTATTTGGATTTGGATCACATCTTGGATTTATATTTATCCATTCATCAGGAACTCTTGTTACAGTACAATCTATTGGACAGGGTCTAGTACAAGTTTGACTTTGTTGTCTTGTACACGAACCGTTATTAAATGGTCCTGTTTCACCAGTCAAGTATTTATATTCAATACCAGTTTTAGTAGATTGTGTTTCTAGATTAGATGCTATGCATGCTGGAGCTGTACATCCTGTCCAATCACTCCATGTACCACCGTAACAGTCTATACGACAATTATTTGAACATGCTTGTGGTGCTTCTACTGGACATGCACTACCATTATTTTCTCGGGTTCCATTAATCCAAACTCTACTCGTAGTTCCAAATTTTGTAGCTGTTCTTTCAGTCGAAGCTGGACCGCATGCAGCAGCATTACAAGCTGTAGATGGTCCCCAAGTACCACCATAACAGTCTATAGGACAATTATTTGAACATGCTTGTGGTGCTTCTACTGGACATGCACTACCATTATTTGCTCGGGTTCCATTAATCCAAACTCTACTCGTAGTTCCAGATTTTGTAGCTGTTCTTTCAGTCGAAGCTGGACCACATGCAGCAGCATTACAAGCTGTAGATGGTCCCCAATTACCACCATAACAGTTTATATCACAATTTAGACTACAATCTTGTATCTGTTGTGGATGTGCAATAACACATGTAGTACCATTATTAATAGCTTCTATACCACCAACCCAATTTTTTACTTGCTTACCTATTTTTTTAGAGTCTCTTTCACTCGAAGCTGGACCACATATCAAGTTAGCACCATTATTACTACAATCACTCCAATTTGTTTGATAAGCACCACCACTACAGTCTTTTGGACAGGATACTGTTTCGACAACTCTTGTAAAATCTGGAGCAGCTTCAGGACAAGAATGATTTGCTAAAAGACTATCGCTATTTGTTTTTTTATATGTTCTTGTACGAGTTCGTGATATTGTAAAATCAGAAATTGGTATTGCATCAGTACGTAAAGGACAAGTTTTATTCCATTGACCCCATATTTCATATGACGAATCTAAATTTGTAGCACCTCCTCTACATCTACATCTTGCATGATTAGGTAAGCTTATAGCATTGTTTTCTGTCTCTTCTATCTTAAATGTAGTTGATGTTCCAAATTGCAATCTATCACCGATTATTGTTCCTTTACCTCTATTATCAATTGTATCTAATAATATTGTTTCATTTTGAAGTTTTGGAAATGTACATGAATCACTACCTCCAGTTTTAGTTATTGTTACTATTCTAGTTCTTTTATCAGCAATTAATGTCGTGCCATTATTTGGATTTGGATCACATCTTGGATTTATATTAATCCATTCATCAGGAACTCTTGTTACAGTACAATCTATTGGACAGGGTCTAGTACAAGTTTGACTTTGTTGTCTTGTACATGAACCATTATTAATCTCGACTGTTTCACCTGTCAAGTATTTATATTCAATACCAGTCTTAGTAGATTGTGTTTCTAGATTAGATGCTATGCATGCTGGAGCTGTGCATCCTGTCCAATCACTCCATGTACCACCACGACAATCTATATTACAATTTCTACTACAATTTTGTGTTTGTTGCGGATGTGCAATAACACACAAAGTACCACCATTTATACCTTCTGTTCCTTCAATCCAATCTCTTTTTTCTCTTCCTTGTATTACACTTGATGTTTCTATTGAAGCTGTTAAACATGCTATAGCATCACAACCATACCAAGAACCCCATCTACCACCAGAACAGTCTATAGCACAATTTAGACTACAATCTTGTATCTGTTGTGGATGTGCAATAATACACGTAGTACCATTATTAATAGGTTCTATACCACCAACCCAATTTTTCACTTGCTTACCTATTTTTTTAGCTTGTGTTTCGATTGAAGCTGAATCACATGTCAAGTTAGCACCATTATTACTACAATCACTCCAATTTGTTGGATAAGCACCACCTTTACAATTTCTTGGGCACAAAATATTATTTTGTGTCTCTTTTGTATATAATGCATCTTCTTCAGGGCATATTCCATTATTTAATTCTTTTGTGCTTATATATGTTCTAGTTCGAGTTCGTGATATTTTAAAATCATCATCTGATTTACTTGTATCAGAAGGAAGTGGGCAAGTTTTATCCCATTCACCCCAATTTGTATAAGATGCATTTGAATTTATCGCACCTCCTCTACATCTACACTTTGAATGATTTGGAAAACTTATATTTGTTTCTGTTTGTATTGTCTTAAATGTCGATTTACCTAATCTAAATTGGAAATCTTGATTTGAATTAACAAATCCTTTATCTGCATCTGCGTCTATTATTACTTCATTTGTCAATCGTGGAAATGAACATCCATCATAACCAGTTGGAGGTTTTGTAATTGTTATTTCTCTCGATCTATTTCTAACAAAAAGTGTTCTGGGATTAGATTGATCACATTCTTCATTTGTATTACTCCAATCTCCATATAATCGATTAACTATACAATTACATACTCCATCATTTGTAGTAATTTTTGGATATTCAAATGGTGTTGTACAAATACCATTTAATAATGGTTCTATTTTTGTATAATCAAACTCACAACTACTATTTTTATTATTACAAACAGTATTCGTTTTATTACATACTGGTGGTGTATTATGATGAATATATTTACAGTTACAAAGTGAAAAATTATTAATTGTACATTCTAAATCATCTTGTCTTGGCATAATACAATTTTCTAAAGGTCGTGGAGGATTAGTAATTGTCCATGTTTTAGTTCTTGTACCTTTTCCAGTTTCTGTTCCTGGAACACATGATGTAATATTACATTCACCATAAATATCATCACCTCCTCCATTGGTACTATTACATTTTACACAATCTGGATAATCATTTACTGAACATTCTACATCTTTTTCAAAAACAGGACATATATCACCAGTATGTTGTGGCTCTATTACAGTTTGAAATCTTTGTTTTTTTGTCCCTTTACCTATTGTATTATTACTTGGATCGCATCTATTAACAATACAAGTTCCATCGCCAATATCTTGATAATAACCAACACAGTTAACAGGACATTCTTTTTTGCATGGTTCAGGTATATCTTTTTTACATTCTTCACCTGAATTTAAATCTGATTTAAAAATATCGAAAGTTTTAATTCTTACACCAGGTATATAACCGGTAGTATTTCTACTACAATCAATAGGTAAGCCAGATATATTTTTACATTCAGCTATAACATTACTATAATTACCAGAACAGTCACGAGGACATAATACATTATTTTCTGTTTGTACTGTGTATTCATTATTTGATTGATAACAAGTCCCATTTGTTAATTCTGCTTTTGTTTTTTTATATGTTCTTGTTCGAGTTCGTGATATTGTAAAATCACTATTTGATTTTGTATAATCTGTTCTACTGGGACAAGTTTGATCCCATTCACTCCAATCTGTATATGATGTATTTAAACTGGTTTCTTGACCTTCACATTTACAACTTGGATGATCAGGAAAAATTATATTTGTTTCTGTTTGTATAGTTTTGAATGTTGAAACATCTGGTCTAAATTGAAATTCTTGATTTGAATTTAGAAATCCTTTATCTCTATCTGTTTCTAATATTACTTCATTTACTAATGGTCTAAATGAACATCCTTCATAAGCAGTTGAAGGTTTTGTAATTGTTATTATTCTAGATCTTTTTGTAGCTAAAAATGTAGTAGGATTATCTGGATCACATCTTTCATTTGTATATTCCCAGTCTCCTTCTGTTCTTTCAACTATACAACTACAATTACCATCATTTATAGTAATTAAAGGATATTCAAATTCTGTCGTACAAATACCATTTTCTAATGGTTCTGTTTTTATATAATTAAAACTACAACTACTATTTTTATTATCACAAACAGTATTATTTTTATCACATAAAGGTATAACATCATAAGTATATGTACAGTTACAACTAGAAAATTTATCAAACATACAACTTAAAGGATCTTCTTTTGGCATAATACAATTTTCTAAAGGTACTGGAAGACTAGGAGATATCCATGAATGAGATCTGGTACCAATACCAGTATCTGTACCAGTATTTTTACCAGTATTTGAACTTATGTCAATATCAGTATTTGAACTTATGTCAATATCAGTATCAGTGCCAGTACCAGTGCCAGTACCAGTGCCAGTACCAGTGCCAGTACCAGTGCCAGTATCTGTTTTTAATAAACATTTTGTTACATTACATTTACTAGTAATATAATAACCACCATTTTTCATATTACATTTAACACATTCAGAATAAGCATTTTTTGAACAATCTACTACTATTTCACGTTCAGGACATTGAGCACCTGAATTTTTTGGTTGAGTTGTAATATTAAATCTTTGTTTTTTTTTTCCTAAACCAACAATATTATTACTTGGATCACATCTATTTATAATACAATTTCCATCACCAACGTCTTCATAATAACCAACACAATCTACTGGTTTAAGATTTTTTTGTCGTCGTTGTCTAAATATTTTTATTTGTTCTGATAATATTTGTTGTTGTTCTGATAATATTTGTTGTTCTAATTGTGTTTCTGGTTCTTCTTTTATTTCAGATTGTGATTCTATTTTTGATTGTTGTATTAATACTGGTTGTGATTCTATTTTTGGCTGTATTAAATATTTTATTATTTTTTCATAATTTATAGTAACAAATATAAATGATAAAAAAATTAAAAATATAATAATAATTATACTATTTTTAATTATAAATTTTATCATTATTATTATAAAATATTTTTATTTATTTTAATAAAAATATTTTGATTAAAAATAAATAAAAATATCATTACCTACATCTTCATAATAACCAACACAGTTAATAGGTTCTATTTTTGTTGTTGTTCTTTAAGTTATTTAAATATTTGTACTGTTGTAATAATATTTGTTATTATAATTGTGTTCGTGTTTCTTATTAAAAGTTACAACAATAAATTATATTATTAATATATTTATGTTTATCTTCGGATTTTTAAATATAATTTATATTACATTTTTTTCTATTTTTGTTTCATAGCATTATACTTTATAATTATAACTCCATTACCACCTTTAGCACCAACATTATCATACCCCCCACCTCCACCTCCTCCTGTACCATCTATTCCAACACCAGCTATTGTTGGAGTTTGACTATATCCATATCTTCTATAATAATAATTAGCTCCACTACCACCTCCATGAATACCACGACCTCCAATTTTAGTTGTAATTGCACCAGATCCACCCGAAGATCCACCAGCTCCACCTCCTCCTCCATAACCTATATCAGAACCTGTTATATTATAGATTATACCTTCTCCACCATTTCCATTAGCATCACTAGTAGAAGAGTGACCGTTACCTACTGCTCCACCACCGCCTCCTAAACCTCCTACGTTTAAACCTCCTGCGCCTGTCCCCCCATTACCACTTAAATTATTACCAGAACCACCATTTCTATCATTTATATCTAAACTAGTACCAGAACCACCCCCCCCACCACCACTACTATAATTATTACTTCTTCCAGCTGTAGCAATAGCATAAGCTGAACCACCACCACCACCGCCACAATATGTATATTCAGTACCCGATTGTAGAATTAATGAACTATTATTACCTTGACCACCAACGAGATTTGATCTAGGAATTCCTAAACCGCCTTTTCCTACTCTTATTTTATGAGATCCTATAGGTATTGTGATAGTATTGAATGAAACATCACCCCCACCACCACCACCTCCAACACAACAACC
>Ga0194055_10003032_pt1 | contig 13095 bp, 14 predicted proteins | sample SepL449m_MetaG_FD_155482 | JGI IMG/M metagenome (GOLD analysis project Ga0194055, IMG submission 155482) | Anoxic zone freshwater microbial communities from boreal shield lake in IISD Experimental Lakes Area, Ontario, Canada - Sep2016-L442-9m | ecosystem: Environmental > Aquatic > Freshwater >... | reverse complement strand
AGCGGTTTAAAGAGATGCGGGCTAAGTTACTAAACCAAGACGCTCGCACCGACTAAATCTCGCATCCAGACCTGGTAAATTACTTCGTCAATATACGTATCTGATCTTGGTCGCAGTATTATTTATGCAGCTTCCTCGATCATCTACTATTTCCTCGTACTTCAATCAAGTCAGAATCCGAGATCTATGAAGCTAGGTGTAGAATTAATTGACAAGATACCAAAGATAGGTTATATTATTGCATTATGTCTGAATTTTTATCGTCTGCATGTGAGTATGCCGAGAACCCAAATCGTTTAGCCACCGTAGCAGAACGCGACTTTTTGCATGGTACTATGCTGCAAGTGGCCCAATGTTATGAGGAAGATATGCATTCAGGCCTTGATGTCCGCGCTATTGTCCATACAGAATTAGACGAAACCCTCACGTATCGAAAAGAAAGCCATGTCTATGATCATAAAACCCTTGGAAATTCCAATGATTACGCTTCGTATTCAATTACCTACAAAGGACCTTTAGAAAAAATACCCGAATCAAACATGGCAGTCCAACGCGTACTTCAGTGGGCATTAATTGGGGATGCATTTGGATTTGGTCAGGTGTATTCAGTTTTTGACGAGGATATCATACTTGAAGGTCATAAGCAGGTTAATCCTGGCTATTGTCAGGTTCCAGGATACGAACTTGGGCCAAACGAATCTGCCGCTTTCGATCAAATTATTGGTATGCAACAGGGGACACGGGAACAATATATGATTATTGCGAAAGCTGCACAGCAAATGATCGAAGTACGTCGTCGAATGCCATAAGCAATATTGACAATCGTTGTATTTTTTGCTATAGTATTGTCATGAATGATTCATCAAGACCAAGACATATCAGCGAATCTTTTCCAAATATTCTTGGATCACCTGACCCTACCATTAAGGAAAAAGCAAATGCTATTGATTCAGCCAATGAGCTTGCCGATCTGACGAATCTTATAGAAGAAGCTAGTCAAGAAGAGCGCAAAGGCAATGAACTTAGCTCAGAGGCGATAGATCGGCTAAAAACAGCCCATCTTGCTGCGAAAGCAGAACAACAGGGCAGACAATAAGCGCAGCGGTGTTATAATAAACAAACAATATGGCAAAAAGAAAAAAACAAACACGAACCAGAAAAAAAGTAATCGAGCAGCAACGCTCACCATTTTGGCCGCTCGCTGGGGCTATTGTCCTGATTTTGCTTGCCTTATTCATGTTACTTGGAGGCTTTGGCACCGGTGGCCCGCTACCAACGGGGCTTTTCAAGGGAGCCTACTGGGCCCTTGGATGGGGCGCCTATCTCGTACCCATCGCATTGGTATATTTCGGAATACTAAAATTCAATAGTGAAGATCACCAAATACCACTTGGAAATTTCATCAGTATGATTGCCGGACTTACGCTTACGGGTAGTTGGCTACACGTCGCATTTGCCACAAAAGATTCTACCGGTACTTTTGTCGATGGCCATGGTGGGCAAGTAGGCCAGCTGGTAGGGGGTGTGGTACTCAATGCTATCGATAAGATCCCGGCAAGCATTATGTTTTTCGTGTTCGCAGTTCTGGCTTTCTTTTTCGCTTTCGGGATCTCGCCGAAAGTACTGCTAAAGGTCATTGATGTTTTCCGCCCAGTCGAAGTCGAAGAAGACGGTCTGACTGCTATGAAGCAGCGAGCTGAACACTCATTCACCTTGAATGAAGGCGTTCCTGTCGAGAGACACGGTCATGCCGGAGCATCTGCACCGCGGCTTGCATCTCTAAAAAATACCGCCCAAAAACTTGCCCCAGCCGAAGAACACAGTGCGCTAACGGTGGCTAGTGATCCTGATTGGCAGCTACCGTCCACGAGCCTACTGAGTCATAAACAAGACAAAGCAGATGCCGGTGATGTCGAAGGCAACGCTCGTATTATTCAAGAAACATTCGATAACTTTAGCATTGGTGTCGAAATGGAAGGGGCTAATATCGGGCCGAGTGTCACGCAGTACACCCTTAAACCTCCAGCTGGCACTAAGCTCACCAAGATCACGGCCCTCGAAAATAACATCGCCCTCGATCTTGCCGCCACATCCATACGTATCGAAGCACCAATCCCTGGTAAAAAATTAGTTGGAATTGAAGTGCCAAATGTTAAACCAGCAACGGTGCGAATGAGCGGCATGCTTGAGTCAAAAGAATGGAAAGCGACCGACAATAGTGCGCTTACCTTTGCCATCGGGCGAGATATAGCCGGCCATCCAATCATTGCCGATCTAGCCAAGATGCCCCATCTGCTTGTAGCAGGTCAGACCGGTTCCGGTAAGAGTGTTATGATCAATACAATTCTAACGAGCTTGCTGTATCGTAATGGTCCGTCAGACCTCAAGCTAATCCTGGTTGATCCAAAGCAAGTTGAATTGAAGCCCTATGACGACATCCCGCATCTCCTGACCCCTGTTATTACCGAGCCAGAGAAATGTATTAGCGCCCTTAAATGGACCGTTGCCGAAATGGAACGACGCTACAAGACGCTCAGTGAAGAGCGGGTTCGAAACATCATTGAATACAACAACAAGAAAAACGAAGAAGGCATGCCGTATATCGTCGTTGTTATCGATGAGCTTGCCGACCTGATGATGATGGCCGCGCGCGACGTCGAGTCACTCATCGTTAGAATTGCCCAGAAGGCTCGGGCCGTTGGCATCCACCTAGTACTCGCCACACAGCGCCCGAGCGTTGACGTTATTACCGGTCTCATCAAGGCAAACGTCCCAGCCCGTATCGCGTTTACGACCGCTAGTCAGATCGACTCACGTACCATCATTGACCAAATGGGTGCCGAGAAGCTTCTTGGCAAGGGTGATATGTTACTCCTCACGGCAAGTATGCCGAAGCCACAGCGTATCCAGGGTGCTTTCATTGATGATGACGAAACCAATAAAGTGACCGATTTCATCCGTGAACAACGACCTCCGCAATATGACAATGAAGTCGTAAGCCAGCCAGTTCAGCTCAATGGTCGTGGCGGAATTGTCGCCGACGTAGACGCCGCTGATGAGCCAGTATTTAAGCAGGCAGTAGAAGTTGTAGTCGAAGCAGGGAAAGCCAGCACCAGCCTCTTACAACGCCGATTACGCATTGGTTATGGCAAAGCTGCTCGCATGATTGAATCAATGGAAGAACAGGGAATCGTAGGTCCAGCAGATGGCTCTCGTCCACGAGAAGTACTCATTAGCAGCATGAGTGATGTATTTGGCGGCCCAGCCCCCGACACTTCAGAGCCATTCACCAACACCGATGAGCAAGAGCCCGAAGAGCTCTAGTATAGTCCGCACTTGTAATATTCCGCCAAAAACGCTATAATTACCTCTGTTATATTAACTTCAACGTATGTCCCCTTGTGAGCATATGTTTTAACCAAAGGAAGTTTACAATCAAGACGTACGTTTTGTACTGTATTCCTTCAGAAAGGACCTAGATGAACCAATACGAAATTGCAGTATTGTATCACCCAGATCTCGAGATTGATCTTGAGAAAGCCACCAAAAAAGTAGAGCAAATCTTTACTGATAATGGTGGAACCGTTGTCAACGCAGACAACTGGGGTAAGCGAAAGCTTGCGTACACTATCGCCAAGCAAGATCACGCAGTATATGTCATTTATACCGTTGATATGCCAGGTACCGGTGTCGCAAAGACTGAGTCTACGCTCAATATCACTGACGAAGTAATTCGTTTCTTGATTACGCGTCCAGATCTCAAAGCTATCGCCAAAGCTGAAGCAACCAAGGCTGAAAAAGCTGCCAAAGCTGCTGAGCGTGGCGACCGAGCTGACGACGATTCCAAAGACGAAGAATAGTTTTATGCTGTTGCTTGACGCATTGATTTTTGCGCAGTAACGTATAGATACACAATAATTAATCGGACATAGTATCCGAAAAGGAGGGTTGCCACATGGCACGTAGCTTTAACCAAGTAATACTAATGGGGAACTTAACTCGAGACCCCGAAGTGCGACAAATTCCGAGCGGGCAAAGTGTTTGTACATTTAGCCTTGCACTCAACCGGAGTTTTAAGGGAGCTGATGGGAACTGGCAAGAAGCAACCGATTATATCGATGTTGTTGCCTGGGGACCACTCGGCGAACGAGTTGCACAATATGTTACAAAAGGCCGTCCAGTACTCGTAAATGGCCGTCTCCAGAGCCGTTCTTGGGAACAAGAAGGCGTCAAGCGGAGCAAGGTCGAAGTGAACGCCCAAGACGTTACGTTCCTCGGTGGAAGAGGCGAGGGCGGTGAAGGCGGAAGCTACACGCCACCTGCTAATACCAGTGGAAGTGGCCCAGCCAAGAAATCTTCTTCAAAGAAGGTGGACGAAGTGGCTATCGAGGATATTGGCGATGAGCCGATTAACCTCGAAGACATCCCATTCTAGGGAAGTACCACTTTCTGTGGCACAGTACATCGTTAGCTGCCTGCAAAGCTCGTTCACCGTACTTTTAGTACGACTCACTCGCTTCTCGTTGCTGCCTTGTACTGCAACCACATAAAAGAGGTACTTGTACCCAGAATAAAACTGAATTTTAAATACTTAAATTAAGAGAATATAGGAGACAAAGATGGCAAAGATATTTAAACATCGAACCGATGTAGCCTTTTTTGACTACAAAGACTTTAAAACATTGCAACGTTATGTAAACATGTACGGGCAAATCGAGACTCGCAAAAAGACAGGTCTCACCGAAAGCCAACAGCGCCGATTAAGTGTTGCTATTAAGCGCGCACGGCACATTGCACTATTACCTTTCGTAGCAAACAACTAGTCCACGAATTCCACACCAGCCAGCACAGTAGAAGCAAAGCTTCTCCTTGTGCTGGCTACTTGGAATGTGACATACCTGGCACATTGGTTAATCTGTTAGACTATACTTATTCACTAAAGGAACAACATGGCACTCAGCATTACTGATCTCAAAAAAGGAACAATTTTTAAACTCGACGGTACGCCGTATCGGGTTGTTGATTATAACCAAAAAGTTATGGGTCGTGGTGGATCAATTGTTAACGTCCGCATCAAGAGCTTACTCGACGGTAGTGTCCTGGCCAAGACATTCAAGGGCAACGAACAGCTCGACTATGCCGATGTTAGCAACCAAAACGTTCAGTATCTCTATAACGATACCAACACCTTTTATTTCATGGATGAAGTTAGCTTCGAACAATTCGAAGTTCCTGCTGTAATTCTCGGCGATCAAACAGGGTATCTCAAAGAAGGCGACCGCGCCCAAGCCCAACTTTTCGATGGACGAGTTATCAACATTGAACTTCCCAAGAATGTTCCACTACTTGTGACCTATACCGAAGATGTCGTCAAAGGCGATACTACCAGCAACGTCATGAAAGACGCTACTGTTGAGACAGGAATCATCATCAAAGTACCATCATTCATTAAGCAGGGCGATGTTATCAACGTCGATACCACTACAGGCGCATACCGAGAGCGTGTTAAAGAATAACGCTCACGCCTAGTACGACATATGATAATAAAGGTACAATTTAAGCATGACATATAAAGATTTCGTTGATCTATCCGGGTTGATTGCGGCAGGTTGTATCTCGATTGCAATATTTGTATCTCTAGCCTTGGTATTTCCGCGCGATGGATGGGTTCTTAATAGAAAGAGATGGGATAGTTTGATGAAGGACTATCGAGATCCTAATATCGCCCTCGCCGGGCCTATTGGAATTGTCTTAAAACTTTTAAAAGCGGGGTTATTTTTTGCGGTACTCACAGGGCTGTTATTCATAATTGAGATAATCATCACATGACCAATCTAAAAATACGTCTCGACCAACTTGTACTCCAGAAAGGTTTTGTTGTCTCGCGCTCACAGGCCGAGAGCCATATTAAATTGGGTAATGTGCTCGTGAACGGCTTGGCCATTAAGCGGGCAGGGACTCTTGTTTGGCCTGATGCTGACATTCAATTTACGGCTACTGAACAATACGTTTCTCGAGCCGGGCTCAAGCTCGCCAGCGTAGCCTCTACGCTCAAGCTCAACTTCAGAGATACCGTCGTGCTTGACGTTGGCTCATCCACGGGTGGTTTCACCGACTATGCTTTGAAGCATGGCGCACGCAAAGTTATCGCCGTAGAGCTTGGCAAAGACCAACTACATCCATCACTGCATGGCAATCCCCAAATCGAACTCCACGAACAAACAGATATCCGAACGTTTAAAACAAATGAAATTATAGACATTGTCGTAGCCGATGTTTCTTTCGTGAGCCTTCGCGATATTCTACCTTCGGTCGCCAAGCTTTGCACCAAGCAAACGCTCATCGTTGCTATGGTCAAGCCTCAGTTCGAAGCCAGGTCGAGTAATGTCTCTCATAATGGCGTCATTAAAAACGAAAAAGTCCGCCGCGAAATCCTCAAGGATTTTGAATTTTGGGTTCGTAGTGGTTTTGTAGTCATAGACAAATCAGACTCTGATGTTGCAGGCGCAAAAGGCAACCGCGAGCGGTTTTATCTCCTCAAAAAAAGTAAATGATAGTTCATCTAGTCAGGATGTACGGTACAATTGTCGCATGTACTTTATTAACCGCGTAGAAGCGGGCAAGCAGCTCACTGAAAAACTTCTCAAATACAAGCATGAACAATGCACACTCGTTGCATTATCGGATGGAGCTACTGTTATCGCTGCACAGTCAGCTACTGTGCTCAATAGCCCGATCGTCATGCTACTGAGTGAAGGTATCCATGCACCTGGTGAATCAGTGGCAGTCGCCAATATAAATCAGGCCGGTAATTACGGTTTCAACTCTGCCTATTCAGCAGGGCAGCTCGACGAATTCAATATGGAATACCATCAGGTTTTTGAACAAAGCAAGCTTGAAAAATTGAGTAAGATGCATCGATTGCTTGGTAAATTGGGCGTTATAAAGCCAGATTTACTACGGGGGCGAACGGTTATTCTTATCGCCGATGGCCTCGGTGATGCCACGTCGATCGATTCAGCTATGCTGTATTTGAAATCTATCAAAGTCAAAAAGCTGATTATCGCCACTCCGTTTGCCAGTGTTGATGTTGTCGACAGGATGCACTTACTCGCTGATGAGATCGCCTGTCTCAACGTCGTTCAAAACTTTATGGGCGTCAATCACTATTACGAAGATAACCTCATACCGTCCCATGAAACGGTTGTTAAAACGATTCAAACAATGGTTAAATCCTGGAAATAACTAGAGCGTCAGATTAAACGTTAAATCGAAACTCGACGATATCACCAGGTTGCATCACATATGTCTTACCCTCGGTACGAACCTTGCCGGCGGCTTTCGCGGCTTGTTCAGTTCCTGCGGTCATCAAATCATCATAGTCGACTACTTGGGCGGCAATGAATCCACGTTCAAAATCGCCGTGTATCACGCCAGCTGCTTGTGGTGCAGTATCACCCTTGTGAATCGTCCAGGCTCGTACTTCTTGCGGGCCAGCAGTCAAATAGCTCTGCAAACCAAGGACATCATAGGCAGTATGGATTAGCTGGTTCAATCCTGATTCTTCTTGGCCATAGCTAGCAAGCATCTCAACCCGATCACCTTCATCCAGGCCTCGGAGTTCGCTCTCTAGTTTTGCGCATATAAACAGGGCTTGATTTGGTGCTACTAAGGCACGAAGTTCGGCTTTTCTATCATCGTTCGTCAAAGTTTGTTCATCAACATTGAATACATAAATAACTGTTTTTGCAGTAATCAGCTGTAGGTCGGCGACGAGCGACAAGTCTACATCGAGAGATGAGGCAAGTTTACCAGCGTCGAGTCCTTCAAGAATAGTTTTATAAGCCTCTGCTACCGGCTTTAGCTTTGCGTCAGCCCGGGCTTCTTTTTCAATTCGTGGCATTCGTTTTTCTACCGATTGAAGATCAGCCAGAATAAGCTCCGTGTTGATAACATCGATATCCTTAGCCGGGTCGGCCACGTCATCAACATGGATCACATTACTATCATCAAAAGCACGAACCACGTGGGCGATAGCATTACAGGTCCTAATATTCGCCAAAAACTGATTTCCAAGTCCTTCACCTTGCGAAGCGCCAGCCACCAGCCCGGCAATGTCGAAAAAATTGACCGTGGCAGGCAAGACCTTTTTGCTGCCATAAAGTGTGGCCAGTTTTTCAAGCCGCGCATCTGGCACTGGCACGATCCCCGTGTTTGGCTCTATAGTCGCAAACGGATAATTAGCGGCCAATACTTCATTATCAGTCAGGGCATTAAATAATGTCGATTTACCGACATTAGGCAGCCCAACGATTCCAATACTTAGTGAACTCATACCATGATTATAACAGAGGTAGAGATGATTCCAAAAACTTGACTAAAAGGCTTACGTATACTAATGTATGGTATGAAAGAACAAATATAAATGTCAGAACATTCTATACCTAACCAAGGCCAAAAACTATTAGAAGGGCTACGACCTTTCAGTGAATTATTGAGTCAAGAGAACATTGTGTATCACGGGGTTGGCGCCGATATTATTGCCGTTACAGGCATCGCTCAAGAAGGGTTATTATCGGCATTAGCCCAAGAAGAGAAGCTTGGAATAGCAAATACAAATTCACCGCCTGAATTAGCTAAAAATGGAGAAACGCATATAAGTGTTGCTCGTGCACCTCAGCCTGGATCTCCCAATCAAGCGTTCATGACGTATATCGAGCATAGTCCAATTAGTTTTGCGATAGACGCGTCGAAGGCCCCACTTACTCAGCCCCCTGGTCGTGGCTTTTATGATGAAGGTTTTATCGAAGGTGCGACGAGCGACGACATAGTTGGAGTAGTCATCGATGCTGAAACAGCCGACCGTCCTATTGCAGAACTACCAATAGTGACGGCGAATATTTCAGCCGATGTTGTAGCAGGAAAGTCACGTGCCTACCTAGAGCTGATGGAACATGTGGACCCAGCAGTAGGGCTGAGTCGAGGCGAACTCGAAGGTCTGTTGGACGGTATTAGTCATATTGACATAGATTATATTCACAAAACATGGGGGCAGGTATCCAAAGAAGACGAGAAAAAAATTGAGGCCATAGACACTTGGCTACGTGATAAACTCACGGCAGTCTTAGTTACGAGATTTGGCTCTGCTGATATGAGCGTTTTAGAAATGGTGAGGCTTAAGTTCCCCGATAAAGATATCTACGTGAATGATCACACGAGCGGCACAGAACTCTATAACGAGCAAGAATATTTTGCCACATTGCCGTCTGACGCAAAGATAGGATATCAAAAATTTGACGGTAAACCAGGCAGTCCATCACTTGAAATGCTCAGACGAGCATCGCCGCAACGTTAACTTCTGCAATTTTGAATAAAGCCCTAGGATCAAGCATGAATGTGCATAGATACTTTGTAGCTTCGAATATTATGATTAACAGAGGTAGATATTTTTCCAAAAACTTGACCAAAACGCTTAAGTATGCTAATATACAAGGTGAAAGTACGCAAAACAAAAAAATGACAAAAACCGTAGATCCAACAGACATGCAGACTCGTCTAGAACACTCTAGAAGCATCGAAGACGCTGAGCGTTTTCGAGCTATTGATACGCTCAAGGAACTCGGTCTTTTGATTCCTGTTACTGAGCTTGAGACATATCATGGCAGGGTCGGTGATAGTAGTGAAGGTACATGGCAGGTGGACCCGAGTTTTAACAATGGTAGTAATGATAGCGGAAACAGTAATGTTAATGAGCGACCAACGCTCTATAGTGGCGACAAAGAAACTGCTCAGGATTTTGCAGATCAAAGGGCTGGTCTTTCACAAGCACAAAAGCAGCGTCGTGCCGAAATCCATGAAATAGTTCATGCCGATCCCGATGCCACCATAATAGACTTAGGTTTTGACAGCTCAAAGCTCGATGATCACGACAAGGCAAGATATGCAGAAGCGCTCAAAGCATTGTTGATTCCGGTGACCGAGGGTTCACCAGTCGGATTTGAGCACAAAGATGCGCTCGGACCATACGTCCAAGCAGCAAAACGTCTGCAAAAAAACTATCTGACCGAGTCAGATGTAGCGACTATTGTTACTGAGTCTGGTGTAGACCAAGCACTGGCAGACCAATTAGCGGGAGGCTACAATGCGCGCTTTCTTGCACATATACATCCATCGTATCTCGTACACAAACTGCTTAACAGCAGACACGATATTGTTACGGGTACACTTGATGATGGCGGTAAAATGCAGGAGCTCCCAATCAATCTTGAATATGTTGAGCGATATCTGAGGCTTGCTCACATAGTAGGGGTAAAGCAAACTCTCAACTCAGCGACTTTAGCCCGAAAAATTACTTCAGTTTCATTCTTTGATCTAGAAAGAACTAAAACAGCAGAATCACTTGCATCAGAGCGTGAGGCAACATGGAAGAGGCTCGGTGGCGCAGCTACTCTATTAAAGGAAATAGCGCAGGCAGAAGCCAAGCCTCGCGATCTATTACATGCATTACTACAAGATGTTCATGCAAAACCTGAAAAGCTTATCCAGGCTGCAAGATTAGTGGAAGGGTATGATCAAATTTTTGATGCAGATGCAGGAAACTGGGAAGGCTTCACTCTGGCTGAGCATACGGAAACGGTTTTACGAAATTTTGACGAGAACTTTGCAGACAAAATTCCCGTAGAATTTTTAGCTCCAATGAGACTAGCAATCATTGCGCATGATCTTGGCAAACCTGCCGCCAATGCGAATGGACAAAAACATCTCCAAAAAGAATACAATCACAAGCAAGCAAATGATTTCTTGGCAAAGGCTGGCGTTGACGATCGTTTGAAAGGAATTATATTGGCTGTAATCGGCGATGGTTCCTCTCTTGCCTATAAGATAGATATTGGCGGTGAAGGCGAGACAGCCAAAGCACAATTATACGAGTGGGCTCGAAACACTCTCAGTAAATTTAGCCCAAAAGGCGAGCATATAGATGATCAGATTGCTGGATTCGTAGATATGTGTCGGATATTACAAATTTGTGACGGTGGCGCCTATACCAGTATGGCAGTAACCAGTAGAGGCAATAGTAGGGTTAGATTTAGAAATGCGCCATCATTCAACATAAGCTTTGCTCCGCCTGTAGGGCTGGGAAGGCGATCGATACGACTTAGAAATGGTAGAGCCACCCATGCCCCATACGACTTGACTCCAAAAGCTGCCGAAAGGCAGCCAATGAAAAAGGCGTCGTAAAAAGCAGTTGGTTTAGGTTTAGTTTACAGAGATGATCAGCTACCAGTAGTCTTTGCACGCCGATATATCAAATACCGCCATCTCATTCCGGAGGTGCTATACTAAGCACAAACGGTAACAGTTGAGACAACATGGAAAAACGTCAGAAAAAGATTGGTGCAAAAACGCTACAATTTTGGTGGTTTGGTGTTTCGAGCCCACAGGCCAGCAACGGTCTGCCAAAAAATGATTCTTTTTTGCGTCGACATTATCACTGGGTCTCGCTTGGCGCTGCTGTTGGAGTGTTCGTTGTTATAGCTGGCATTTGGCTGATCGCACAACCTTTTGGTAGGCGAATGCAGATCGGAAATGAAACTGTTACTGGTAGAAGCTCTCAGAATTCAATTGAGCAGATTATTACGAGTCAGGTAAAAAAATACACAATTTCTGTAACCGACGGCGATAAAAAAGCAAAGCAATACTCGCTTAGCGACGCCGGAATAGCTTTTGATGCCCAGAAGAGCGCACGTTCTGCTATAGCATACAATGGCTCATTGAATCGTCGACTCGTCTGGTGGAAAACAGGCAAGCCAGAATTAGTACTAACTATCCAAGAGCAGAAATACCAGGAATTTTTACAAGCGCACGCGCATATCGTCGGAAAGCCACTGGTCAATGCATCTCTTACGGTACAATCCGACGGAACTATCACGGTTGTTTCGGCAGCGCCAGGCACCGAACGATCTTCTCAAAGTAGCGACGCTGATATTAAGGGTCTGATATCTCACTTAGAACCGCTAAATATTGAACTCTCAGAACGCACAATTCTACCCGTCATTACTGATAAAATAGTTGAAAAATCAAAAGCCACTGTAGAGAAAATACTCTCTCGATCCATTACGTTCCAAGCCGAATCTCAGACTATCACTGCTAGCAGTAATGATATTGCTTCGTGGCTAACTATCACACCAAATATCACCAAAAAGAAATATGATATATCGGTAGACCCAGCTAAGGTATCAGATTATGTCAATAGAATTTCAGCATCTACTACTCGTCGTCCTCGTGACCAAGTTGTTGTTACCAGCCCCGACGGCAACCGGTCCGTACTCGTTCAAGGTATCAACGGACGCGATGTGGCTAATAAAAAAGAAATCTCCGATGCTCTGAGTACTGGCTTACAAAAAGATGGCGCCATTTCGCTGACTCTGAACTTTACCTTTGCTCCATTCAAATCTGTCGAAGCCACTTCAGGTCCAAAATTCATTGAAGTAAACACCACTACCAAACGGATGGATGTCTATGAAAATAGCGTGCTGCTTCGAACTTTTCTGATTTCAGCAGGGGCGTCGGCTACTCCGACAGTTACCGGCCAGTACGCTATTTACTCCAAGGTACGCTCTCAGGACATGCGTGGCTTCAATGCCGACGGCTCTACCTATTTCACGCCAAACGTCGAATACGTCAATTATTTCTATCGTGACTACGCCATTCACGGAAACTATTGGCGACCAGTCAGCTACTTCGGGGCAGTTAACGCTTCTCACGGTTGCATCGGCATTCTCAACAGCGACGCCGAATGGATCTACAACTGGGCACCAATCGGCACACCCGTTCTGGTACATACATGATTGTTATTTTAACTAAGCATAAGTATAATAAGCGCAAATGGGAAAATCCGACGACACATCAGTGAGTGAAGCCCAAGCTGGAGGCAAGCATAAGAAGTCACATAAACTAAGGCTTCGTGGGTTTAATTTGTTCTCAGTCATAGTATTCATCGTGGCTATGAGCTTCCTTGGTTTTAAGATAATCGACCGCAAACAGACCGCAAAAAGCGGTTGCGGTGGCCAGGCCACCAGCCCTCTGTATGAAGAG
>Ga0194055_10003031_pt1 | contig 13098 bp, 12 predicted proteins | sample SepL449m_MetaG_FD_155482 | JGI IMG/M metagenome (GOLD analysis project Ga0194055, IMG submission 155482) | Anoxic zone freshwater microbial communities from boreal shield lake in IISD Experimental Lakes Area, Ontario, Canada - Sep2016-L442-9m | ecosystem: Environmental > Aquatic > Freshwater >... | reverse complement strand
TCCCGGCGCAGGCGGTCGTGGCACGACTGCTGGAGCGTTTGGTCGTCCCGGCGGCAAGCCCGCGCGTGGTCGCAAGAGCAAGCGCGCCAAGCGTCAGGAATTCGACAACATGTCGGCGCCCGCTATGGGCGGCGAGATCCGGCCCATGGGTCAAGGTCAGGTTGTGCGCCTCGCGCGCGGAGCCACGCTGACCGATTTCGCCGACAAAGTAGGCGTCAACCCAGGTGTCCTGGTGGCGGTGCTGTTCAAGCTCGGCGAGATGGTCACCGCGACCCAGTCAGTCAGCGATGAGACCTTGATGCTGATCGGTGAAGAGCTCAACTTCGACGTTCAGGTCATCAGCCCTGAGGACGAGGATCGCGAGCTGCTCGAGTCGTACAGCCTTGAGTTCGGTGAAGACGAAGGCGACGACAGCGACCTAGTTGCTCGCCCGCCGATCGTTACCGTCATGGGTCACGTTGACCACGGAAAGACTCGACTCCTCGACGCGATCCGCAAGACCAACGTCGTGGCAAAGGAAGCCGGCGGTATTACCCAGCACATTGGTGCCTACCAGATCGTCACTCGTGAAGACACTGACAGCCCGCGCGCTATCACCTTCATTGACACTCCTGGTCACGAGGCCTTCACCGCCATGCGTGCCCGTGGCGCGCAGGTCACCGACATCGCGATCCTCGTGGTCGCTGCTGATGACGGAGTGAAGCCACAGACAATTGAGGCCCTCAACCACGCGAAAGCCGCTGGCGTTCCTGTAGTTGTGGCCGTCAACAAGATCGACAAGGAAGGCGCCGATCCCACCAAGGTGCGTGGCCAGCTGACTGAATATGGCTTGGTACCTGAGGAGTACGGCGGCGACACCATGTTCGTTGACGTATCCGCCAAGGCTGGCGTAGGCATCGAGGAACTTCTCGAGGCTTTGCTGCTGACGGCTGATGCCGCACTCGATCTGCGCGCTAACCCGCGTCAGGATGCGCAGGGTGTCTCGATCGAGGCACACCTTGACCGTGGCCGTGGGCCGGTGGCGACAGTCCTCGTTCAACGTGGAACGTTGCACCCTGGTGACTCCATCGTCGTCGGTGATGCCTACGGTCGCGTTCGCGCCATGCTCGATGAGCACGGTGAGCCCCTCTCCGAGGCCGGTCCTTCGCGTCCGGTGCAGGTTCTGGGTCTCACGTCGGTTCCTGGCGCTGGCGACAACTTCCTCGTTGTCGACGACGACCGCACCGCTCGTCAGATTGCGCAGACTCGGGCAGCGCGTGAGCGCAACGCCGCGTTGGCACAGTCGCGCGGTCGTCGCACTCTTGAGGACTTCCTCAAGACCCTCGAGCGGGGTGAGGCACAAGAACTCAAGCTCATCCTCAAGGGTGATGTGTCGGGTTCGGTCGAAGCGCTCGAAGATGCCCTGGTCAACCTCGATGTTGGCGAGGACGTCTTGCTGCGCGTCATCGACCGCGGCGTGGGTGCTATCACCGAGAGCAACGTGATGTTGGCGTCGGCTTCCGACGCGGTCATCATCGGCTTCAACGTCCGACCCGAGGGTAAGGCGCGTGAACTCGCTGAGCGCGAAGGCGTCGACATCCGCTACTACACGGTCATCTACTCGGCCATCGACGACATCGAGGCCGCGCTCAAGGGCATGCTCAAGCCTGAGTACGAAGAGGCGAGCCTGGGATCGGCTGAGGTCCGCGAGGTCTTCCGTTCGAGCAAGTTCGGCAACATCGCCGGCTGCATCGTTCGCTCGGGTCTGATCCGACGAAACGCCAAGGCACGCCTTGTCCGCGATGGCACAGTGGTGGCCGAAAACCTTTCGATCGAGTCGCTGCGTCGATTCAAGGACGATGCCACTGAGGTCCGCGAGGGCTTCGAGTGCGGTATCGGCCTTGGCTCGTTCAACGACGTCAAGCCCGAAGACGTTATCGAGACCTACGAAATGCGCGAGAAGCCGCGCGCCTAGTAGTACTCGGTTCAATTGCTGCGCAGCGCCAGGAGGATGTCGTGTTCGTCGAGTCTGCCGAATTCGACATCCTCCTGGGAGACGTGCACTCGCTGAAGGAAAAGCGGTCTGTGGTTCGCCCACTGATCGCAGATCTTCGTCGCAAGTTCGAGGTGTCGGTGGCTGAGGTCGGACATCTGGAGTTGCATCGCCGGGCCCTCATAGGCGTCGCGATTGTCGCGGCTGACGTTGCGCACTGCACCGAAGTCGTTGACCAGTGCGAACGGTTAGTCGCACAGCATCCCGAATTTGACCTGCTGAGTGCTCGGCGCGTGATGCGCTCGAGCACTGACGACTAGAACGTTTACTGCTCGTAGACCACCGCACTTGCACGCTGATCAACTTCCACTACCGAACCACTCGGACGAGAGGACGCCGCCATGGCTGACCCGGCACGCGCCCGCAAACTCGCAGACCGCATTCGTGTGATCGTCGCTGAGACCTTGGAGCAGCGCATCAAGGACCCGCGCCTCGGCTTCATCACCATCACCGATTCTCGGGTCACCGGCGATCTGCACGACGCCACCGTGTACTACACGGTATTTGGCAGTGACGAGGAGAAGATGGCCACGGCCGCTGCCCTTGAGAGCGCAAAAGGCGTGCTGCGCAAGGAGATCGGGCGACAGACCGGCGTGCGTTTCACCCCGACTATAACCTTCGTCGCCGACGTGATCCCCGAGAATGCTGCGGCCATCGAGGACCTGTTGTCGCGTGCCGCACAAGCTGATCTACAGGTGCTTGAAGTCTCTGCAGGTGCCACCTACGCAGGGGAGGCCGACCCCTACAAGAAGCCCCGCGAATTTCTAGACGACGACGACGACCAGGCCGAGGGCGAAGATGACGACGATGAAAACCAGGCCGAGGGCGAAGATGACGACGATGACGACCAGGCCGGTCCATGAGTTGGTCGGCGGCCCCGGTCGAGTCCGATTGGATCGATACGGTGTCGGCGCTCACGAGTGGCGAGTCCGTCTTGCTAGTAGGGCATGTCGCGCCTGACGCCGATGCGCTTGGATCTGCATTAGCCGTCGGGCTTGCCCTCGAACGACTCGGCATCCCAGTGGCGGTGTCCTTCGGGAATGATCCCTTCGAGGTGCCGCGCATCCTGCGCTCACTGCCTGGTCAGCATCTGCTGAAAGCTCCAGATTCTGTGGGGGATCCGCTGGTAGTCGTGTCGTTCGACGTGAGCTCTATCGACCGGCTGGGCGTCCTGCGTGCCCGCGCCGAACAGGCTTCGACTTTCGTCGCGATCGACCACCACACGTCGTACACCGGGTTCGGAACGATCTCGTTGGTGGACGTCACTGCGCCGGCCACGGCGGTGCTGGCCCTCGAGCTCGTCGATCGTCTCGATGTGACACTTGATGTGGAGATTGCCACCTGCGTCTATTCGGGAATCATCACTGATACTGGCTCGTTCAAGTACGCCGCGACTACCCCGGCCACGCACGAACTCGCGGCCCGGCTGCTTCGCACTGGCATGCGACACGACCTCATCTCACGCCACGTCTACGACGATGAGCCGTTCGGTGTCGTGCGACTCGTCGGCGCTGCAGTTTCGCGCGCGGAACTCGATCCGGATGCGGTGGGTGGTTTGGGCCTTATCTCCACCGTTATCAGCGCTGCGGATCGCGCAGAATTCAACCTGCCGATTGATGCGGCCGAGCGCATCATCGATGTCGTGCGGATTGCAACCGAGGCCGAAGTCGCTTGTGTTCTCAAGGAAGAAGACGACTCGGCTTGGCGTGTGTCACTGCGAAGCAAGGGGCAGGTCGATGTGTCGATCGTGGCTTCAGGTTTGGGTGGCGGCGGTCATCGCTTCGCCGCCGGGTTCACTCGTGCCGGCTCGCCGGCCAGTCTTCTCGTCGAAGTTCGTGCCGCGCTCGCCGACCTGCCGCACCTGCCGGAGTAGACGTGGGACACAGGCCGCGTGATCGAACCGCGCCCGATGGGCTGGTTGTCGTCGACAAGCCCGCGGGGATGACTAGTCACGACGTCGTGGCGAGAGTGCGCAAGTTGGCCGGCAGCCGCAAGGTTGGTCATGCTGGCACTCTCGATCCGATGGCCACCGGTGTACTGCTGGTCGGTATCGAGCGCGCGACTCGGCTACTCGGGCACCTGGCCCTCACCGACAAGACCTACGACGCGACGATCCGGCTCGGCATCTCGACAATTACCGATGACGCCGAGGGTGAGGTCATTGCCAGCACGGATGCCTCAGCGGTCTCCGACGACGCAATCCGCGCCGGTGTTCGCATCCTCACCGGCGATATCCTGCAGCGTCCCTCATCGGTGAGCGCGCTCAAGGTTGATGGAGTGCGCGCACATGTTCGAGTGCGAGCAGGCGAGGAACTTGATCTTCCCGAAAGGCCAACTCGGGTATCTCTTTTCGAGGTGCATGACATTCGTCGCGAAGGCCTGTTGATCGACATCGACGTCACGGTCGAATGCTCCACCGGCACCTACATACGGGCGCTTGCTCGGGATCTTGGATCTGCGCTCGGAGTGGGCGGGCATCTCACGTCGCTGCGCCGGACCCGTGTTGGCGCGTTTGGGATCGAGTTGGCGCACCCGCTGGCTGAACTCGAGCAGTCATTCGCGTTCGAGCCCCTCGGTAAAGTGGTTGCAGCAGCTTTCGGGCGAATCGAGGTCGATGAGATCACCGCTGACAGCGTGCTACATGGTGGTCAGATCCCCGTACCCGCCAATTGCTATGGGGCAGTAGGCATTTACGGCCCCGATGGCGCTGTTCTTTCGCTCGCCGAGCCTCGCGGAGAAATCATGGCCGCACTGGTTGTGTTCTCCTAACCTCGAGATGGCAGGCTAACCCCGTGCAACGCTGGCAAGGACTCAACGACGTACCCGAGGACCAACCGAGGTCGGTTGTGTCTATTGGCGTGTTCGACGGGGTGCACCGTGGGCACCGAGCGGTCATCGGCCGAGCGGTTGAACATGCTCGTACGGTTGGTGCACCTTGTGTCGTCATCACCTTTGACCCGCATCCGAGCGACGTCCTCCGACCTGGTACTCATCCGGCCATGTTGTCGACTATCGATCAGCGTTGCGAACTCCTGGGCGAGGTGGGTGTTGACGCCGTCTGCGTGCTGCCATTCACTCTTGAGTTGGCGGCGCTTTCGCCTCAGGAGTTCGTCGACCACGTTCTGGTAGAACAGTTCCATACCGAGGGTGTTGTGGTCGGAGCGAACTTTCGCTTCGGTCATCGAGCGGCAGGTGATACCGAGACTCTTGGTGAACTCGGACTCTCGCGTGGCTTTGTTGTCGATGCGGCCCCGCTGGTCGCTGGCGATGGCGGCGTGTGGTCGTCGACGTATGTGCGTGGTCTAGTCGCTGCCGGCGATGTCGCTGCCGCTTCGGTGTCGCTTGGCCGACCACATCGGGTTGAGGGCTTGGTTGTCCACGGCGATAAGCGCGGGCGCGAACTTGGCTACCCCACGGCAAATCTGGCGACTACCGCACACGCCGCGATTCCTGCTGATGGTGTTTACGCCGCCCAGCTGATCCTCGCCCCGTACACCCCACATGCTGAAAGCTTCCCCGCTGCCGTGAGCGTGGGCACGAATCCCACGTTCGACGGTGTCGAGCGACGGGTTGAGGCCTACGTCATTGATCGCACCGATCTGGAGTTATACGGCGCGCACGTTGCTCTGGACTTCGTCGATCGGATTCGCGGTCAGGTGAAGTTCGATGGTGTCGAGGGCCTCATCGCACAGATGTCGCAGGACGTCGATCGAGCTCGAATCCTGCTGGCTTAGCGCAGATCGGCACTGAGCGCCCACGGATTGGGTCATCTCGGCACACGCTGATAGTCTTCGCTCACGACGGCTTTGGGGCGGGCGCCCCGAGGTTCGTGTCTGATCGAGGACCTGCGCGCCCTGCGCGGTCCGTGATGCGCCCAGAGGAAAATCATGTCGCTCGATACCGCGACCAAGTCAGCCATCATCGCCGAGTACGGCCTCAAAGAGGGCGACACCGGTTCCCCCGAGGTTCAGATCGCGATGCTTACGCGTCGCATCAATGACCTCACCGAACACCTGAAGATGCACAAGCACGACCACCACAGCCGCCGCGGGCTCTTGCTCCTGGTCGGTCAGCGTCGCCGCTTGCTTCAGTACTTGACCAAGACCGATATCGGTCGTTACCGCTCGATCATCGAGCGCCTCGGCATCCGCCGATAACCTCGACTTGAGGGGAGTGACCTCCGGGTTGCTCCCCTCGATTCATCTGCGGCTGCGCATTACTGGCAGTTGCGGCAGTACGAGATCACTACAACTAAATATCAACGCTGCTGGACCACCAGCGACGCATCTAAGGAAGATTCAGGGGCGAACGCCCCGGAGAAGCCGAACGTCGTCGGTCCTCGGTAGTGGTACTCGGGCCCGTCGCCCTCCGCGCAGGAGCGGGAGCGGCAGGTGGCCCGCGTGCTTCGATCGATGACCGGCCTCCTGCCGACTTTCAGGCACTCCAGCGCTCGCTCCTCGTCGTCCATGACAGACAGAGGAGGGCACCCATGGAGGGTCCCGAGATTTACACGTCCGAAGCCGTTATCGATAACGGTGCATTTGGTACTCGCACGGTTCGGTTCGAAACAGGTCGTCTTGCCCAGCAGGCAGCCGGCTCGGCCGTCATCTACCTTGACGACGACACCATGCTGCTGTCGGCCACCACAGCCGGCAAGTCGCCCAAGGACCAGTTCGACTTCTTCCCCTTGACTGTGGATGTAGAAGAGCGCATGTACGCAGTTGGGCGTATCCCAGGCTCGTTCTTCCGCCGTGAGGGACGCCCCAGCGAAGACGCCATCTTGACCTGTCGCCTCATCGATCGTCCGCTGCGCCCATCGTTCGTCAAGGGTCTGCGCAATGAGATCCAGGTAGTCGTCACGGTGCTCTCGCTTAACCCCGATCACCTCTACGACGTCGTGGCGATCAACGCTGCATCGATGTCGACTCAGATCGCCGGCCTGCCCTTCAGCGGCCCGATCGGTGGCGTACGCGTTGCCCTCATCAAGGGTCAGTGGGTCGCATTCCCCAACCACAGCGACCTCGAAGAGGCAGTGTTCGACATGGTCGTCGCCGGTCGTATCGTCGGTGACGACGTCGCGATCATGATGGTCGAGGCCGAAGCCACTGCGAACACCATCGAGTTGGTCCGTGGCGGCGCGACCGCCCCCACCGAAGAGGTCGTGGCGCAGGGCCTCGACGCAGCCAAGCCCTTCATCCGGGCACTGTGCGATGCACAGAGCGCACTGGCTGCTCAGGTCTCCAAGGAAACTGCGGTGTTCCCGATCTTCCTTGATTACCAGGCAGATGCGTTCGACGCGGTCGAGACCGCCGTCTCCACCGAGCTCGCTGCAGCGCTGACCATCTTCGGTAAGCAGGAGCGCGAAACCGAACTCGATCGCGTCAAGGGTCTGGCCGCCGAGCGTCTCGCGGGCCAGTTTGACGGTCGCGAGAAGGAGGTCAGTGCAGCTCTTCGCTCGTTGACCAAGAAGCTCGTACGCCAGCGCGTTCTGCGCGACAAGATCCGCATCGATGGCCGTGGCCTCACCGACATACGTACGTTGTCGGCAGAGGTCGACATCGTCCCGCGTGCTCACGGTTCAGCACTGTTCGAGCGCGGTGAGACCCAGATCCTGGGTGTCTCCACCTTGAACATGCTTCGCATGGAACAGCAGCTCGACACGCTGAACCCCGAGACTCGCAAGCGGTACATGCACAACTACAACTTCCCGCCTTACTCAACCGGTGAGACTGGTCGCGTGGGTTCGCCCAAGCGTCGCGAGATCGGGCACGGCGCACTCGCCGAGCGCGCGCTCGTTCCAGTGCTGCCGTCCAAGGACGAGTTCCCTTACGCCATCCGTCAGGTGTCAGAGGCGTTGAGCTCCAACGGCTCGACGTCAATGGGATCTGTGTGTGCCTCGACCATGTCATTGCTCAACGCCGGTGTGCCGTTGAAGGCACCGGTTGCAGGTATCGCGATGGGTCTTATCTCTGACCTAGTCGACGGTAAGACCGAGTACGTCTCACTCACCGACATCCTCGGCGCCGAAGATGCCTTTGGCGACATGGACTTCAAGGTTGCTGGTACTCGTGAGTTCGTCACGGCGCTGCAGCTCGACACCAAGCTCGATGGCATCCCCGCCTCGGTGCTTGCTGGCGCACTCACCCAGGCTCGCGATGCTCGTCTTGCCATCCTCGACGTGATGATGGAGGCGATCGACCGTCCCGACGAGATGTCGCCGTTCGCACCGCGAATCATCTCAATTCAGATCCCCGTCGACAAGATCGGTGAGGTCATCGGCCCGAAGGGCAAGATGATCAACCAGATCCAGGACGAGACTGGTGCTGAGATCACGATCCAGGACGACGGCACCATCTACATTGGTGCTGTCGATGGTCCCAAGGCTGAGGCCGCGCGGGCAATGATCAACTCGATTGCCAACCCGCACATGCCCGAAATCGGTGAGCGCTACCTCGGTACGGTCGTCAAGACCACGCCGTTCGGCGCGTTCATCTCGCTCATGCCGGGTAAGGATGGCCTGCTTCACATCTCGAAGTTGCGCTCACTTGCCGGCGGCAAGCGCGTCGACGTCGTCGAGGATGTTGTCTCGATCGGCCAGAAGGTACTCGTCGAAATCTCCGAGATCGACGCTCGCGGCAAGTTGTCGCTATCGCCGGTCGAAGACGGTGCTGATGCTGCTGCGTCGGTCACCGAGTCGGCTGACGTCGAGGCCTGATCGCTTCGATGTCGTCATCACGATCAGTCGCAGCGAGCACGGGACATCGTCCCGTGCTCGCTGCGCGTTATCAGAAGGTCGGGTCGACTCGAACCCTGCTCGACGAGGATGGCGCCCGCATACGTCGCACCGTCCTGCCGGGTGGGCTACGAGTCATCACCGAGAGCATCCCTGGTGTGCGTTCAGCAGCCTTTGGGATTTGGGTTGGCGTGGGTTCACGCGACGAAACGCCAGCGCAGGCCGGGGCCGCCCATTACCTCGAACACCTGCTGTTCAAGGGCACACAGCGGCGTTCGGCGCTTGATATCTCCTCCGCCATCGATGCGGTGGGCGGTGAGATGAATGCGTTCACGAGCAAGGAGTACACCTGCTTCTACGCACGTGTTCTCGATGTCGATCTGCCGCTCGCGATCGATGTGATCAGTGACATCGTCACCTCGGCTGTTCTGCGGGCAGGCGACGTCGACGGTGAACGAGATGTGATCCTCGAAGAGATTGCGATGCGCGACGACGATCCAGGCGACCTCGTACACGAGGAATTTGCTGATGCGATATTCGGCAAGACGCCGCTCGGTCGTCCGATCCTGGGCACTGTCGAGACCATCGAATCGATCACCCCTCGTGCGATCCGAGCCTTTTACCACCGTCACTACAAGCCTTCGAATCTTGTGGTTGCGGCCGCCGGAAATGTCGACCACGCGGCCGTCGTGCGTCAGGTAAGGCGGGCCTTCAACCTCGCCGGACTGCTTGAGGGCGAAGAGCTTCCGAGCTTGCCGCGCATGGGCCAGTTTCGTACCAGAGGCGCCGGTGACGTGCGCGTGGTCAACAAAGTCACGGAGCAGGCCAACGTCGTACTCGGTGTTCCAGGTCTTGCGCGCGATGACGACCGCCGGTACTCACTTGGTGTACTCAATGCCGCACTCGGTGGCGGTATGAGCAGTCGACTTTTCCAAGAGGTACGCGAGAAGCGCGGCTTGGCGTACTCGGTGTTCTCGTTCACGTCGAATTACGCAGACACTGGGATGTTCGGTGTCTACGCGGGATGTATTCCGAAGAAGATCGATGATGTGCTCGCTATCACTCGTGCGGAACTTGCCAAGATCGCGGCAAAGGGCATTACCGCTGAAGAACTCATGCGAGGTAAGGGACAGATGCGCGGTGGTCTTGTCCTGGATATGGAAGACACTGGTTCGCGCATGTCGCGCATTGGGAAGTCAGAGTTGCTCGCGGGTGATCTGTGGTCGACCGCTGAGATGCTCGGCGCGATCAACGCCGTAACAGTTGAGCAAGTCCGTGATGTCGCTGAGGCGTTGCTAGAGGTAAGTCCTACGCTGGCTGTGATCGGTCCGTTTGATGACGGTCGCGACTTCTCGTCCGCGGTCGCCTGAAAGGAGTGGCGATGACCTTACGTGTGGGCGTCCTGGGTTCGCTTGGTCGAATGGGCGGTGAGGTAATTCGCGCGGTTGAGTCCGCCGAGGATCTCGAACTCGTCGCGGCTATCGATCAGGGTGAGGCCATTACCGCGCTCACCGAGGCTGGCGCGCAGGTCGTTGTTGACTTCACTGCGCCGAACCAAGTGATGGGTAACCTCGAATTCCTTGTGAGCGAAGGGATCCACGCGGTAGTTGGCACCAGTGGCTTTGATGATGCACGGTTGGCTCAGGTGCAATCGTGGCTGTCGTCTGCCCCGTCCACCGGTGTGCTCATTGCCCCCAACTTCGGGATCGGCGCGGTACTACTCATGCGTTTTGCGGCGCAGGCCGCGCGCTTCTACGAGTCAGTCGAGATCATCGAGTTGCATCACCCAGGCAAGGTAGATGCGCCGTCAGGGACAGCCCGGCACACCGCGCGAGTCATTTCGCAAGCCCGTGCCGCGGCGTCGATGGGTATGCAACCAGACTCCACCACCGAAGCGCTTGATGGTGCTCGAGGTGCGCTCGTCGATGGTGTGCCAGTGCACGCCGTACGACTTCGTGGTCTGGTCGCGCATGAGGAAGTGCTGTTCGGTAGCGATGGCGAAACCCTGACCCTTCGGCACGACTCGACCGACCGCTCATCGTTCATACCCGGTGTGCTGCTTGGGATCCGCAACATCGGGGCCCGCCCAGGGCTCACCGTCGGGCTCGACGCCTTCCTCGACCTCAGCTAACGCCTCGGGTCGTTAGGCAGCGAGACCGACGTGAGGCAAACTGGCCGCCACCGCGGCGGCGCGACCACCCGCGATCAGGACGCCCACCAAGGCGAGCTGGTAACCGCCGGTGAACATCAGCACAGACAGCGTTTGGGTCTACACGATGTGCAGACCGCCAAGCACCGCCGTGGCACCGAATGAGGTGCCGTATGCGCCGGTCGCAATCCCAATGCTGAGAGCGTTGATCCTGATTGTGTGTTGCTGCGTAAGCCACGTCCGGTGTACGGCGCCACACACCTCACTCGGGCTCCGACGGAATACCCTCATCGACAGGTCCCACATGGTCGGCTAGCCACTCCACCAGAGGTGTTATGGCACGCCACGCGGAACGGACGCGGGTGAGGGTGGTTCGTGAGTCGAGCCAGGCTGGCGACTCGTACTGATGCGACACCAGGACGGACTTTTGGCGCATGAGGTCTAGATGCGGATGGTTCTCGTCAACTCCACGTGGCCGTGTCTTCATCAGGTCGCCACCGAGTTCAAGGCCACCCTTCCTGGCCTTTGCCAGTGCTGGGATAAGTGCAGCTACTGCGGCGGAATCGACAGCATCACGGTAGCGCTGTGTTTGCTTGCTCGAAGCTGCGTACCAACCCCCGCCGACGTAAAGACCCGCTGCAGAGATCTGCACGTAGTAGCCGATGGAGTCCTCGACTCCGACGAGCGCGCCCTGATGGTCCTTGTACGGCGTCTTGTCTTTACTGAAGCGCACATCTCGATATGGACGATAAACGTGGCCGCTGCCAAACTCGCCTTCGAGCTCGGCGAGTAGCGCCTCGAGCGGTTGGCGGATGAACGTGTCGTACTCGCTCTTGTGCTCGGCCCACCAGGTTTTGGTGTTGTTCAGAGCCAACTGTTCGTAGAAGTCCACTGCCGCCAAGGGGATACCACTGAATCGTTCGCTCATATGGGTGAGCCTAGGCGCGCTGCGACTTTCGCGTAACCAGTAGATGGCTGACCTTCGCTACGCGATGCACCATGGTCGGGTCGCTGCCCCGCGAGTAGCCTCATCGACATGCGGGTCGTCGTAGTAGGTGCAGGTGCTTGGGGTCTGCCTGCTGCTGCTGAACTGGCTCGCCGAGGGCACAGCGTTCAGCTCATCGATCGCTACGGTCCTGCGCATCAGTTGGCTTCATCGTCTGGACCGACTCGACTCTGGCGTGTCACTCATACCGACGCGCTGCGCGTTCGTCTGGCACTGCGTGCGTTGGACGCGTGGAATCGGTTGGAGTCCATCAGCGGCATTACGCCCTATCTTCGTCGGGGGCTGCTCTGGCGAGACGACAAGTCTGTGGCCCGCGCCATAGCTGCGCTGGAGGCAGAGGGCGTAGCCTTCGAAATCTTTGAGCCGCACGAAGTGTCGCGTGTCTTCCCCGGGCTTCGTTCTGATGGTCGGCTTGGATTGTGGCAGCAGGATGCTGGCCCGGTCTTGGCCGCTTCCGCATTAGATGCCCAGGTGGGAATGCTCGCCACGGCGGGTGGGCGAATCGTCGTCGGGCCGGTGATTCGCGAGATCGACGCAGTGTCCAACGGCGTGGTACTCGTGGCCGAAGATGGCGAAGTTTTTGAGGCCGATATCGCAGTGATTGCTCCAGGCCCGGGCGCCGCAGCCCTTTGTGCCGCAATGGATCTCGAGGTTAGCTTCCATGCGATGCTCGAACAGGTCTGCCATGTCGGATCGGCACCCGAAACCGACAATATGCCCTGCTTGTACGACGGTCCATTGGGCGATGAGCCGGGTATGTATTCGATGCCCACGCCTGGTCGCGGGTACAAGTTGGGCGTCGACCGTGCATTGCGTGACTGGAGCGAGAGCGACATCGACCGTAATCCCGATTCTGGCGTATCCGCGCTGATTTCCGAGCGAGTTAAGCGCAACTTCGTCGATCTCGATCCCACGGTGCGCGATGCGCAAGTGTGCTCATGGACTGACTCACCGGACGGTCGGTTCGTCATTGACCGCGTGCTTGATGGCCGAGTGGTCATCGCGGCGGGAGATTCGGGCGAGGGGTTCAAGTTCTCCGCGCTCATGGGCCTTGTGCTTGCTGATCTGGCCGAGGGCAATGCGCCTGATCCGGACATCGCAACTTTCGGATTGGCGCGATTCGCTGGCGGCGGCGGGGCGATCCCGGGTCCACGCAGCCTGGGTGGTTAGGTTGTAGG
>Ga0194055_10003030_pt1 | contig 13106 bp, 13 predicted proteins | sample SepL449m_MetaG_FD_155482 | JGI IMG/M metagenome (GOLD analysis project Ga0194055, IMG submission 155482) | Anoxic zone freshwater microbial communities from boreal shield lake in IISD Experimental Lakes Area, Ontario, Canada - Sep2016-L442-9m | ecosystem: Environmental > Aquatic > Freshwater >... | reverse complement strand
GGGCTTCATTTCCTGGCGCGGACAGTGTATTATTCCGATTCAGGCGTCGGAGAAACATCCCGAAACGAATCGCTGGCAATCGTCATCGTCTGTTTTGGATGCGATCCCGACTCTGATTCAGCAAAAAACATGTCGCGGGGTGGAGCAGCCCGGTAGCTCGCGAGGCTCATAACCTCGAGGTCGCAGGTTCGAATCCTGTCCCCGCCACTTTCTTCACGCCCGCCGGGCCATCCATGGCCCCGGCGGGCTTTTTTACGCGGCCCGGCGGGGCCGCACGGCGTGGACGCTGACCTTGCTGCAGCAGCCTTGACCTTGATAATTGCGAGAGCGGAGGACGATGCTCGGACTGAGTCGAAGGCTCTCCATGATCGAACGAATCAAGTCGCTCATCGACCGGATTCCGGGGCTACGAAGGCTTTTTCCCTCGTACATCGGCGACGGCATGCAGTTGATCGGAAAGAGCCTGGCTTGGGCGAAGGACGCCGATTTCGCACGAGCGTATGCGGCGGGCATGGCGACCGGGCACCGGTTCGGCAACATTCGGATCGACTGGCGGGCGCATGTCGCGTGCTGGGCGGCATCGCATGCGAGGCGACTCGCGGGCGATTTCGTCGAGTGCGGAGTCAACACTGGCATCCTGAGCGTCGCCGTGTGCACGTACCTGGACTTCAACCACCTCGACAAGGATTTCTGGCTGTTCGATACCTTCGAAGGGAGTCCGGTCGAGCAGATGGCCCCCGGCGAGATGACGCCTCGTGTCCGGGAGAATGCCCGCTGGTATGGGGACTGCTATGACCTCGCCCGTCGAAACTTCGCACCGTGGCCGAGGGCCCGACTCGTCCGCGGACGCGTTCCCGAGACGTTGGCGGAAGGCCCCGAGCGGGTCTGCTACCTGTCGATCGACATGAACCTCGTCGAGCCCGAGATCGCGGCGATCGAACACTTTTGGCCGCGACTGTCATCCGGAGCGCCGATCATCCTTGACGATTACGGCCGGACTCATTTCGCCCTGCAACGCGAGGCCATGGACCGGTTCGCCAGACGCGAACGGGTGAGCATCCTCACGCTTCCGACGGGACAGGGCCTGCTCCTCAAGCCGTGACCGTCCGCCGGCCGTCATGGCGAACGACGGGTTGCGGCGTCAAGCAAGCCCCACTCGGCGGCCGAAAGCCTGCCGGGATCCAGGTTTCGTCGCAGGCTCTTGGCTTCCGTCTCATCGCCGTGCCTCGCGGCGATGATCGCGCGGTACAGCAGGATCCGCTCGCCGCCTTCGAATCCGAGGGCCTCGGCGGACCGCAGGCAGGCCAGAGCGTTCGCTGCCCCATCAGGCGCGTCGGAGTCGAGATACGCCAGCGCCATCGAATAGACGAGCCGGGCGGGGTCGGGCGCGTTCCGCATCGACGCATCGAGGCTTTTCAGGCCCGAGGGGCGGAGCGTCGGCAACGCAGGCGCCAGCATCCAGCGGTGCCAAACGGACCGCGTGCGGGCGAGCACGATGGCCGCCGCGGTGCCCGCGGGTGAGGCCAGAAGCCACACCAGGATCCACGCGATCGATGCCTTCATGGAAGCCCCGTACCGTCGTTCGTGGAGTGTCGAGACTTGGCCGACAGCTCCAACGGCATCGGCGGCTGCCCGCGAACCCAGCGGACGTATTCGGCCATCCCCTCCTCGATGCCGACCAACGGCTCGTATCCCAAGGCCGCCCGGGCGCGGCTGATGTCGGCCGCCGCGTGCCGGATGTCGCCGGCGCGGAAAAAGCCCGTGGCTCGCACCGGCACCTCGCGGCCCAACAGCCGGCACATCAGCCGGGCGACATCGCCTATCGGAACGAACGACCCGCTACCGACGTTGAAGGTCCCGGCTGTCCGCCGCACCACCGACTCACGAACGGCCCGGACCACATCGACCCACGACACGAAGTCGCGGCTGATCAGTCCGTCCTCGAACAGTTCTATCGGCTCGCCGCGCATGATGCGGGAGTGGAAGACTCCGAGCACGCCGGTGTACGGATTCCGAAGGCTCTGCTCCGGCCCATACACGTTCTGGAAACGGAGGATCGTGGCCGCCAGGGACGCCCCGACCGCCGTCTCCACCAGCCCCTCCTGCGTCAGCTTCGTGACACCGTAGACCGAAGCGGGCCGCAGCAGCGAATCCTCCCGCGTCGGCACCGGCACCAGTTCGACACCGCACGACTCGCAGGTCGGCGCCCAGCGGCCGAGCCGGCACTGCTCGATGTCGCGCGGGCCGGGCCGCCGCGTCACGCCCTCGGCCGGACAGCGGTAGTCACCCTCGCCGTAGACGGCCCGCGTCGAGGCGAGCACGACGTGCCGTACGGACTGAAACGCCCCGGAGCGCAGGGCGGCGAGCATCACGGCGGTGCCGCGCCCGTTCACGTCGAGATACTCGGCGACTTCCGTCATCGACTGGCCGGTGCCGGTGAGGGCCGCGAGGTGGATGACGACGTCGATGTCGGGATAGCGCGTTCCCACGGCATCCCAGACATCGCGATCGCGGACGTCACCGCGGACGCACTGGGCCAAAGCCGCGACCTCCCGCGGGAAGCCGGCGTCGGGGCCGTGCACCTGTTCGAGCAGGTTGTCCACGACGACGATGCGGCTGGCGACGTCGGCGATCACGGGCACGAGGTGCCGGCCGATGAATCCGGCGCCGCCGGTGACGAGGATGGTCCGTGCCCTGCTCATGCCGCCCCCCGTAGCCACGCCGCCCCCCACCATCCGGGCACCTGATCCAGGATCGCGGGCACCAGCCAGCGAACCTCGTCCGGCACGAGTCCTCCCGTCGAGCACCGCGCCGAGTTGAGCCGAAACCGGAGGTACCGTTCGAGCAGCCGCCGCTCCGGGGCGTTGACCGCGTCCCGCCCGCCGAGGAGTTCCAGGGCGCGGGCGATGCAGTGGCTCTTGGAAATCTCCGTAGCCCCGGCCGCCCCCGAGCGCGTCACGCTCCCGGCATGGTCCCGGTAGGCCGCGAGCGGCCGGGCGAGGTAGGCCGTTCCGGACATCGCCACGATCTGCAGGTAGAGCAGCGTGTCGGCCGACAGCGGGATGCGGGCATCGAACCCTCCACAGGCGGCGAAAAGGTCGCGCCGCACGAGAAGCGCACTGGCAGTGGCATAGGTGCTCAGCGCCGCGTAGGCGACCTCGGCGGGCCCGTTCGTCGCGTAGTCGGCGACGTCTTTCCAACGCCGGATCCGGTCGTCGCTGGCCCGGCCGATGACACGCCCGGAATCGTTCATGCGGAGAAAGTCGGACCGCAGAATGCCCACCTGTGGGTGCCGGTCCGCCAGCGCAAGCAGTTCTTCGAGGAACGTGGGGCAGGCGCTGTCGTCGGCACCGGCGAACCAGAGCCATTCACCCCGTGCCCGCGCCGCCGCCTCGTTCCATGTCCAGTACGGCCCGCCGGAGTTCCGCTCCCGCAGGATCACCGTCATCCGTCCGTCGTCGCGGGCGAATCCGCGGGCGACGTCGTTGCCGGCATCGGTGGAGGCGTCGTCGATGTAGAGCAACTCGAACTCCGACATCGTCTGCCGCAGGACCGACCGTAGGCGCTCGCCGAGATACGGTCCGTAGTTGTAGTTGGGCACGACCACGCTCACCCTCATGGCGATCCTCCGGGCAGGGCAACGGCGTTGAGCACCGCGTCGCCCGGGATGAGCCGGCGGAGGGCCTGGGCGTCGAGCGGGAGCGGTCGCCTGGAAAGATCCCGGAGCTGGTAGCCGGCCCCGCGGAGGATGTCGATGAAGTCCTCGAAGCGGTCCGGCTCGCGCGGCCCGAACGCGCTCGGCTGGAGTTCGACGATCATCGTGGGACGGGAGGCGGCAAGGACGCCACGGCCACCGCGGAGAACCCCGCACTCGTTGCCGTCGACGTCGAGCTTGATGACGGCGATCCGCGACAGGGCCAGGGCGGCGCACGAGTCGTCGAGCGTCATGGACACGGCGCCGGCACAGCTCTCGGCCACCCCATGATGCCCTGTATGCCGCCCCTCCGCATGCCCCATGGGCCACCGGGCATAGAGGCCCGCCGGCATCGCCGCGTCGCCCCGATCGACAAGTTGCACCTGCCGGACATCGACGCGGCCGACGAGGTCGGGATTCAGCGCGAGGTTGGTCCGCAGTTTTTCCACGCCGAACACAGTCGGCTCGAAGCATACGACTCTTCCCCTCGGACCGACGGCCCGTGCGGCAGGCAGTGCCATTGCCCCGACGTTGGCACCGATGTCGAGCAGCGTGTCGCCTTCGCGGACCAATCCGACCAGGGCCGCCACCACCTCGCTCTGAAAGTTCCCGGCGAGGTAGATGGAGAAATCGATGGTCTCGGAAAGGTCGAGACGCCAGTTCAGGCCCTGCCTGCGGACCGCCACCATCGCCTCACGGCCAGCCGCTCGCCGGCACACGCGGACCGCGACGTTCGCGCACCGAAAAGCCCTCCATCGGATCGATCGCAGCCACCGGCTCACGGCACGCCCTCCTCGGACCGAACGGAAGTCACTTCCAGCACGTCGCCGGTGCCGAAGGCCGCGACGAGCACGGCCGCCCACTGTCCGAGGAGTCGACAGACCGCCGACTGCATCGGTCTGACGTGTCGCGAGGGATCGGTTCTCCGGTGGTTGAGCAGCAGTTCAAGGCTCCCCAGCGTGCCGCCCAGGTGGGGCCGCACTCGAACTCGCTCCACCGTGAACCCCGCCCGCTCGAGCAGCCTCGGCAGCGTGTCGTGGGAGTATTGGTAGGCATGCACCGGAAGGCCCAAGAACCACCAGTACTCGCCGAACAGGCGCCGCGTGGTGCTCTCGAACTCCGGCACGCAGACGAACAGCCGTCCGCCCGGACGAAGGATCCGGCGAATCTCTCGGAGCGTGGCAGTCGGCCTCGTCATGTGCTCGAACGAGTGGTCGAGCCTGACGTAGTCGAACGCCGCGTCGGGAAACCGTGCGTCATCGAGCGTGCCCTGCACCACGTCGAGGCCCCGCCTCCGCCCCGTCTCCACGGCCCGCGGGTTCGGTTCGACCCCGACCGCCTGCCAGCCGCGGCGACCGAACTCCTCGATCGCGTTGCCGGCACCGCATCCAACGTCGAGCATCCGGCCCGGAGCCGTGAATCGCGGATCCAGCGGCGTCGTGTCGCAGAGGAGCATCCGCCTGACCGCGGTCAGCCAGCGGCCGCTCGGCTCCCGCCAGGAGTGGCACGGGTAGTCGGGCGGATAGAAGGCGGCCATGTCCCCGTCCGAAGGCATCGGGAACTGCATCCCGAGGCCGCAGCCCCGGCACCGCCAGAGCGCGAACGTGCCCGCGTTACCGTAGAGGTGGTCGTGACCGTCGATCACGAACTCCCGGTCCGTGCTGTCGCACACGGGGCATGCGGGCCCGGTCGCTGAAACGTGTGCTGAGATCAGCGGCGGCATCCCAAGACCTCGCGCCACGTGTCCCGATCCGGTACTGCCGGCAGGTTGGCAACCAACCGCCACAGGAAAAACGGCACCTCGAGGCCGCGCACCACTGCCGCCGCCAGTCCTGAATAGTGGCGACTCGCGAACAGGCGGCGGCTGCGGTAGAGGAGACGCTCCTTGGACCAAGGGTCTCCGCGAAAAGACCCCGACACCTTGTGGCCGACGGCGAGGTCGGCATCGGGCAGCAACAGCACGTCGATCCCAGACCGGCGGGCTCGGAGCGCGAGATCGAAGTCTTCGAAATACATCGCGAAACCCTCATCGAATCCGTCGAGCGCCCGCCATGCGGAAGCCGGAACCACGAGGCAGCACCCGCAGACGAGCTCGACCGGCGTCGTCGTGGTGTAGCCGCGTCGCTGCCGCATGAACGGTGCCCAGATAGTTTTGCGGCCGCCGGAATGCCAGATGCGTGTCGGCGCGTCCGCGTAGTTGATCACTGGGCTCATGATCGCGGCGGGGTGCATCCGGATCGCTGCGAGCCAGCCCCCGATGAACCGATCGCCCACCACTGTGTCGTTGTTGAGGAACAGCACATGGGTAACGCCCCGGCGAATCGCCTCCGCAGCCGCGCGGTTGCAGTTCACCGCGAAGCCGCCGTGCGTTCCGCGGAGGTAGATCAATCGCTCGATACCCGTGATCGCTGCGGGCGGCGGCTCGGGCGACCCATCGTCCGCGAGGCACACGAGCGTGGTCTCGCCCGCCTGAGCGGCGAGCATCGACAGGCATTCGCGCGTGTCACCCCAGTTGCCGAAGGCAGGCACGATCACCGCCAGTCGAACATCGTCGTCATCTGCCATCGATAGTTCCGGGGAGGAGGATCGCCAGCCGCGATCCGCGCGGCTCATGCGTTACGCTCATGGTTCCACCTCAAATCGCTCCGGCGTCGGCATCGCCATTTCGCTCGCACGAGTTCGCGGGCCGTCGCCACGACGTCCTCAACAGGATACATATTGATTCTCGTGACGTTTTCCGTCACGAATCCATGCAGGCGATACCAGGCGCGCTCCACTGCGCCGACATGCCTGACCGGCCCCGCGAGTGGGTAGCCAAACGCCTTCATGCCGGGCGCAGCCGCCGCCTCGATGATCGCTCGATCCCGGTCTTCTAGGCCGGTTCGCCACTTGCCGACATTCGCCGGTTCGACCGGTTGGCCGTCCATGGCCGTCGGCTCGAAGGAGCGAGCCCTGCCAAAGAATCGCGGCGTTTGGAGGCGGCCAGTGAAGGCCGCCGGTGTGAGCACGGCCGGATGGAATTCCTCGCCGAGGAAGCCGCAGACGGCCCGCATGGTTCCCTCGACGTCGCGCACAAGCATTTCATAGCCGATCTCCAGATAGGCGCCGGGCGGCACGAGCCGGCCCGCAGCGCGGCCGGTCGTCACGAGGCGGTCCCATGCAGCGGCCGCGACGAAATGGTTCGTCGGCCCGAAGGGGGCGGCGATCCACGAGGGGACGACGTCTCGGGGGTCGCGATGAATATGGATGAACCGGGCGTCGGGAAACAGACCCGCAAGCAGGGGGATGCACGTCACATACTGGGGCGTCTTATCGCCCCAGCGCGGCTTGCCTTCGCGCCCGGCATGGCTTTCAAACAGGGTGGCGACGAGGGCCGCGAACGACCGGCATTCCGCGAGCCTATCGCGGTCGATCGGACACTTCCAGTCGCGGATCCATCGCAGCGAGAGGATGGCGTCGGCTAGTCGCCGTGCTTCGACCTCCGTCGCCGGATCGCCATATGCCCGGTGCATGAGCGGGATGAAGTGCGATTCCTCAGGGATTGAGATCCGCGGATGGGCCACGAGCAGACGCCGCAGGAGGGTCGTGCCGCTGCGGGGGCAGCCGACGATGAAGAACGGGCCGGCGGTGGCGAGCGGAGTTGAAGGTGAACGGTCCACGGTGGGCCTACCCGCGTAGCGACGCGTGATGGTCGCGGATCATCGGACAAATCCCCATTTTACTTACGGCTCGCGAGCTAGGCCAAGGATTGGCAATTCATCCGGCTGGGGCGACTAAGGACAACTTTCTACCGTGGCGGTTTGCGTCGCCCCCTCCTGACAAATAAGCGACCAAAGTCCGGGAGAATTCTCGCAAATCACGGCCGCATATCCGATCCGTCCCGTTATTTTCCAGCCACGGATTGAGAGACACGCGACACTCCTCACCCTCGCGACATCCCCCCAATAGAAGCCCAAGCCGATCTCCGCGCGACGACCGTACGGTGTCGGGATTCGTAGCGCGCGGGAGCTTCTCGGCGGAAGGCGACCGGCCCTCTGCACGTCAACGGCACGTTCTCCATGGCCGGCGGCACGAACGAATCGAAGCCGCCGTTCGAGAGCCCGCACTTCCGCATCGAGAGCCGCCCGTAAGTCATCGAGTGAACGGTCACAAGCAAGCTGGAGGAGAGAGCGGCTCGCTTGCAATTCATGCGCCCGGCCCGGGAACCGTTCGCAGAGTTCCACCAACAGTTCCGGCGTGCGGGCCTCACACAGCCAGAAATCGATATGCTTATCGGTCGGTAAAGCCCCATACTCACGATTGCGGATCGTGACGAGGAGTTCGATCACCGGCCAGTCCTCACTGCGGGCGAATCGCTCCAATGGCTGGAGATCCAGCCATTCCTTCCATTCGTCGGGCAATTGTTCGTACTGCATGGTACCTGCATTGCCTCGTTGCGAGGATGATCTTCCACGCCGGGTGGCTCGGCGACTGAGATGCTGATCAGCCCGCGAAGGGCGAGACGGCTGCCGAAGGCCTAGTGTGGCCTCCAGCCACCAGCGGCGTGACCATCCCGGGCAGAGCCATCAGACGATGCCGTCGCGGATCGCCCGGGCCACGGCGCCGCCGATCGTGTTGACGTGCAGCTAGGCGTAGATCCGCGCAGAACGACGACCAGCCCTGATTGCAACGGCCAGCATCTGCCGCAGCCGGTCCTCCCGCTTTCGGGCGAGCCCTATGTCGATCGCCGCCAAGTCCTCCTCGAGTTCGGCCCGTCTCGCGATGCCCTCGAGCCAGACGGTCCAGTCGAGCAGTTCGTGCCGGCTCGAGAACCCATCTGTCAGGGCGGCTACCGACCACCCCTCTCCTGCAGCGACATGGCTCATGGCAACGGGCTTTCCGGCGGCCAGATTCCGGCCGCCCCACCAGGACCTTCCCTCCCCTAGCCTGTTCGACTATCCCGGAATCCGAGTAGTCGGGCTGCTCAAGTCGGCAATCACCCGCGAGAGCACTGCGGCACGCTCATACTCAGCCAGATTCATACCGGCCACGAGGATCACAGCTCGCGTCAGCAAGTCGATCCGATCAGTCGAAATTGCGTCGCAATCTGCGTCGCACTTGGACACGACCCCCTGCTTTCCCGAATGAAACCGCGTTTGTTCGGTTCCTGTCCCCGCCACTTTCTTCACGCCGGCAGGGCCACCCATGGCCCCTGCCGGCTGTTTTTTTATGCGGCTTCGTGCCGCGGGCCAGTTTCGGTAACTGGCGCACGTTTCGAAGAACCCGCTGCAACCTGAATGGTGGCAGCGGGTTCTGTCGTATTGTGCGGCTCCGCGCTGCCGATCGCGGATGCCTGCGGAGTCGCATTGCGCGTTGCAAGTGCGCCGCAATCTGCGTTGCAACTCGACGGCGCCACCTCCCCGGCCACAGCGACATTCGGTGCCGCTGCGCGGTCGCCGCCGACCATGTCCTTGAAATCGTAATCCCAGGGCCGCAGATCAAGTGGTGCTGCAGGCTGGCTTCAATCTGGAATGTCCGGCTCGTTCCGGCCGCGCATGACCTGCCCCATGAATGGAGCCAATCTCTATCACCAGGACAGCCCTGCCTGACGTTGCCATCGTGCCCAGGTTCACCGGGAGGTGGGGGGGACCAGTTCCATCAACCCCTGCCACGAGAGTTGCACAGCACAGATGATGGTGACCAAGAGGACCAGATTGATGGCCCACGTGTTCACATGCGCACCCATACGCTTGCGGTCCGCAGTCAGCAGCAGGATCAGCGCGGCCATCACGGGTAGTGTCGCAACGCTCACCACTCCGTACGCGAGCACGAGCCCGACCGGCGTCCAATCGGTCAGGAAGACGTAGAGTGGTGAACAGAACATGAAGAGAACCGACCAACGGTACGCCGGCAGATCGCTGGCTTTCCCTTCGAGATCGACGGCGTCGGTCCGTCGGCTGATGAATCGGTGGTAGACGTCGGCAAGCATGATTCCCTGGCCGGAGCCATTGCTGAGAGTGCTTGCGAAGGACGCGCACCAGAGGCACACTCCGAACAGGATCCTGCCGGGGTCGCCCAGGAACTCGGTGAACATCGCCGTCAGATCTTCGACCTTTTCGACGTGCAGTCCTCGCGGCAGAAGAACACCGGCGGCCGCGACCTGAATCAGGAGCAGGACGGTCATGAGCAACCCCATGCCGAGCAGCAGATCGGTCCGCTGCGATGATCGCGCGGCGGTCGTCCGCCAGCCCTTCTCGTGCAGGTAGGCAGGGTAGCTGAGGTTGCTGAAGGACCCGAGTGCCGCCGCGAGCACGGCCATGCTCACGAACGCGGGGCCTTGCGAGCCCGCGGAGGCTGGATCCGACCGCGGGATAAGCGTCGATACCAGTTGGCCGATGTCGGGCCTAGACAGAACGGCGATCAGGCCGACGCTAAGGGCCATCACCGCCGCCAACGGTCGACTCAAGGCCTCCACCGCGCGATAACGGCCCCAGAGGAGGAGGCCAATCGCCGCACACCACGAGACGAGCCCCCATATGGCGACGCTGTGGGGCGAAGGAAGCGGGAGAACGACATGAGCGGCTGTGCCGAGCAACAGCACCTTCGTAAGCGCCGACACGTGCCTCCGGACCAGCGCCATGACGAACATCGCCATTACGGGCCAGCGTCCGATGCGTCCGCAGCCAGAGAGGATCGTTTCCCCCGTAACGAGCACGTACCGCGCGGAGGCGTCCAACAGCACATATCGGGCGACGATCGCGATCACGACCACCCATGCCATGCCCAGGCCGTAGGTGGCGCCTGCCATGGAGTTGGCCACGAGGTCGCGGGCGCCGATGCTGCCAGCCGCAAAGACAATACCGGGACCGAGGTTGCGTAGATGGTGCGAGCGAGTCATGAGCCGGCCTGACCGCTTCCGAGCAGATGAAGCGGGAGCACCTTCCGACCGCCGGACATTAGCGGGGCCGCGAAGGTCACGCGAATGCTCCCGGACTGTGTCCACATCCGTCTCGTCGTCGATCCCGACCAGAGTCGTGACAACTCGGCCAGAAAGAACCTCCGGACCTCGTCCTCCGACCCGAGTTGGAGCCGAGGATGCACGCGAAGTTCGATCTCGGTCTGTGCGACCCCCTCTTTCTCCACGAGTTGGTAGTCCGAGGGGACACCACCGAAGCGTGCCGGAAGGGCGCTTTCTAGGATCTGCAGGACATCTCCTCCCATGAGCGAGGTGCCGTGGCCCGTGAGCTTGCCGTAGCTGACAATGGCATCGACCTGCCGATCCAGCCCGATGGCGTTGAGCGGGCAACCGCACGACGTGGGGCCGAGCGTCCCGGCATCATCCATCTCAAGATTGATTCCCACGGTCGGAGCGAAGGGCAGGAGCGGCGTGAAGAGGAGCGAATCGACAACGGTATCGCTCAACGGCGCGACGCGTCGCCGACTGATCACCGCGAGGCTGTCGCGACAGAGGTGCACGCAGTTTCCCTCCATCTCGCGGCAGCCGAACCCCACCGGGCCGAACTCGGAAATCGTGTAGCGCGCGTGAGCCTCACACCCTGCACGATGCATTACGGCCAGCTTCGCAGCAGTAAGCGCCTCACCACCGACGACAAAGGAGGTGCCGGAGATGTCGTGCCCCTGTTCCAACGCAGCCGCGACGATGCGCACTGCGGGGCTGACGTTGCCGGTGACAAGACAAGCAATCCCTTGGTTCTTACGGTCGGCGATCCATCGCGCTACCGGCGAAAAGTCATCGGTCGGCAGATATTGGGGGAAAGGCGCGCGAATTCCGAGACAGCGGAGTTCCAGGATCATGAACCGGGTGAGCGCCCGGTAATGCGTGTCGGCGTTCATGGCGAACCAGGCTGCGGCGGGTTGGCCGCGTCGGGCATGCGTCAGCACCCGTCGCAGGCCCCCCGTCGCCGGCAGTACGGCCGTCGTGACGACCTGGTCGCGACAGTCGACGCCGTGGCCAGAGAGGAAGAGGTGCTCCTGAGCTTCCCGGTATATCTGATATTCAAGGCTCCGGCGGGTGACCGTCCCCCGGCTCCGGCTCCCGCTGGAAGACGTCTCCAGCGAGCCCTCGTACAGCGGATTGGCGAGCGATGCGGAATCGACGTCGAGTCGCGAACTGCCGCGCACGACGGGGTGGCGGCCCTTGAACTCGTCGTGCGTGAGGTAGACACCGTGATCGAGGAGTCGCTCCAGGGCGGTCTCGAGGCCCTCGCGTCGCACGAGTTCCTCGAGGTCGGGATACGAACAGCCGGCCCACCGCAAGAGCGTGTGGAAAGGATTCGTGGGCTGGGCGAAGATCGTGTCGCGCACCAGCGCGAGGAAATTCCTCTCACGGTTGGCGATGGTGTCGCGGACCAGGGCGGACGGATCGTGGGCGATGGGCTCGCGGGCCCAGCGAGCGACACCCGCGGCCAGTTGGGAGTAGTAACGAACTTCGCGGAGCACCTGCAGAAAACTCCCTCGTCGGTGAACCGACCGTGGAACGCTCAATCGACTCTAACTCGACGCGTATGGCGACTCAATCTCCGCAGTCCATCCGACGATTCCGCGGCCCCGGTGGACTTCCGCGGATCGTCGTGGGCGACGCTGCGGACGGCGACAGTCGAACCCGTGTGCCACCAAGGCTGTTAAGAGCGACTCCAGACCTTATCATGAACCGTATTCTCGCCATCGATTTGCCCCCCTCCTCGTGACCCCGCCGTGAGAGACGACGTATCTGATCTCCGGCGACAAAGCGTACGGGCGGGGGCGTGGGCCGCCATCGGTGCCGCAGGACTTTCCCTCACGGGGTTGGCGACTTTCGCACTGCTATCGCGGCTGCTTGGGCCCCGCGAGTACGGCCTCATGGCACTGGTCGATATCATTTTGGCATTCGGTCAGCGAGCGTTGTCGAGCGGTCTATCCGAGCCGTTGATCCAGTTGCAGAAGCTTGATGACGAGCACTCCGACACCCTTTTCTGGACGCTTCAGGTCGCAGGGCTCACCCTCGCCGGCTGTGTCATCGCCTCAAGCAGCGTCATCGGCAGATTATGCGGCGAGGAATCGCTTTCTTCACTCCTGTCTGCCGGCGCGGTGGTGCTGTACATGCAGTGCGGCTCGCTCGTGCCAGGGGCACTGCTCGCACGGAATTTCCAGTTCTCCTCGATCGCCAAGGCCGGCATGATGGCGGAGCTCGCCGGCGGTGCAGCGGGGGTGCTTTCCGCGTTGAATGGACTAGGCGTATGGTCTCTCGTGGCCCAGCGAGTGGTGGCCGCCTCCGTCAGCAGCGTCCTGCTGATGGCCATGGCACGCTGGCGTCCACGGATGCGCTGGTCACGGAGGTGTTTCGGGGATTTGTGGCGATTCAGCCTCAGTCGATGCGCGGAGGGGATGTTGCTATTCGTCGATCAGCAGTTTCCGCGGATGATGGTGGGACGGT